>Ga0079224_100003750_pt1 | contig 19313 bp, 17 predicted proteins | sample Stecom2015_FD_80414 | JGI IMG/M metagenome (GOLD analysis project Ga0079224, IMG submission 80414) | Agricultural soil microbial communities from Utah to study Nitrogen management - Steer compost 2015 | ecosystem: Environmental > Terrestrial > Soil > Agricultural land | place: USA: Utah... | reverse complement strand
TGAAAAAAAGACGACCTAAAAGATCGTCTTGTAAAATTAATTAGCTATTCTGTTCATTTAATAATTGTAGTAAGTAATAAAAACCGTATTTGACTGTTCTATTTCGAATACCTTGACGGGAACCAGCCAATTGTAAAGAATAAACTTTAGTTGGCTGATCTAAATATGAAATCCCAATATAGACAGTACCTACTGGTTTTCCTTCCGATTCACTAGGCCCTGCAACTCCTGTAAAGCTAATTCCAATATCAGACTGTAAGAGCTTCTTGACATTCTCAGCAAGTTGCTCAGCTGCTTTACAACTAACAGCTCCATCTGTTGCAAGTGTTTCTTTCTTAACTTGAAGGACATGTTCCTTCACTTCATTTGTGTAACAAACTATTCCGCCCTTCACGACGGCAGAAGAACCCGCTAGATTGGTAAGATCCTCAGTAAACAACCCACCTGTTAAGCTTTCAGCACTAGCAATCGTTAACTTTGTACTCTTGAGTTTGTTCATAACCTCACTAACTAACGAAGTCGAATCATACCCGTATAAGAAAGGGCCAACTCTTTTTAATATCTCAGCCTCTGTTTCATCTAATAGTTGATTAGCAGCCTCTAGTGAACTATGTTTTGCCGTCAAGCGAATGGTAACCTCTCCATCACCTGCTAAAGGTGCGATTGTTGGATTTGTTTGATTATCAATTAAATCCTCAAGCTCTGTTTCAAGCTGTGATTCCCCAATGCCAAAAAAACGGAGTACTCTTGATTCAATGCGTTCCACAACACCAAGTGATTCTAATAAAAAAGGTGCTCCATAGGATAAAAACATTGGATTTAACTCTTTTGGTGGACCAGGAAAAAGCATATATGTAATCTTATTAACCTCTAATGCCATTCCTGGTGCCATCCCATGATCATTTGGTAAAATAGTTGATCCATCAATTACGAGTGCTTGCTTTTTATTGTTTTCGGTCATATGACGATTTGTTCTCTTAAAATAATCTTCAATACTATGTAATGCATCCTCATCAAACACGAGTTGCTTATCCAACATCTTGGCGATTGTCTCTTTTGTCAAGTCATCCTTAGTTGGTCCCAAGCCACCTGTGAAAATGATTAAATCTGAACGAGATTGTGAGATTTTAATGACATCTGCTAATCGAGCTGGATTGTCACCTACAACCGTATGGTAATAGACATTGATTCCAATCTCAGCAAGTTGTTTGGATAGAAATTGTGCATTTGTATTAGCGATTTGACCCAGTAGGAGCTCAGAGCCTACTGCAATTATTTCAGCATTCATTCGATTAGATCACCATCCTATTTTGAGTTTGCAAACACACCTTTGTTTTTTGCAAAATAATCCCAACCAGAAATAACAGTAAAAATGACAGCAACCCAAAGTGCAATCATATCAAACGGGATTGAAAGAAATTCAAATGGCCAATTATGTAATAATAGAACCGAAACAGCAACTACCTGAGCCCACATTTTAATTTTCCCAAGCATTTTCGCTGCTGAAACCTCGCCACCTTCAGCCAGTAACAGTCGTAAGCCCGTAACGGCAAATTCCCTACTTATGATAATGACAACCATCCATGCAGGTGCAAGTCCAAACTGAACTAAGCTGACCAATGCCGCTGATACAAGTAACTTATCAGCGAGAGGGTCTAAAAACTTTCCAAGATTTGTTACTAAGTTATACTTTCTTGCCAAATGTCCATCAATCCAATCTGTACTAGAAGCTACGATAAATATAATCGCACCCACTAAATGGGCAACAGGGATAGACATTGAACCAACCTCAACATTTCCCCATCCAAATGGAACAAACATGACAATTAAAAAAAGTGGGATTAAACAAATTCTTGCTACAGTAATCTTATTTGGTAAATTCACATTCATACCTCCAGGTAATACTAAAATATCTATAATAGTGATAATACCACTTATACGAAACAAAAAGCCATCACTATGATGACTTTTTTGTTATTCCCCTGTTACAGGAGTAAATTTCACCTTAATAATCTGTTGAACAACTTCTCCAGTGTTAAATGGATATTGGAATGGTTCACCATTAATTTCGATTGCAAGATCTGAGGATCTTCCAATATTAAAATTAATTTCTGATTGGTTAGACAAATCTACTTCCTCTGTTTGACCATCCGCAATGTTTTTCCAGACAAATCTTTCATTTTGTTTATTGGTGACAGCAACCCACGCTTGCCCACCTTCTTTAGCTGTAAGTTTGACCTTAAACGAATCGGTATTTTTTAACTCATAGGTTGCAGTACTTTTACCCCTTTCAAGTTCAACTAGTTCTTGAGTAGGAGGCTCATCAACTGATTCCTCATCATCTGAAGGAGCATTATCTGTTTCACCAGCTACTTTCTCTTCTTCATCTGACTTTTCTTTTTCTTCAGCAGATGTAGGTGGTGGCTCATCTGATTCATCGTATTCTGTTGCTGGATTTTCAATTTGGGTATCTGGTTCTTGGGCTACATCCTTTTTCGATACAAACCAGTAAATTGTCATTGCACCGCCAATAAGAAAAAGGGCCAAGATGATCATCGGTACCTTATCTATCATTTTCGAACTTGCTGATGAAATCTGTCTTCTTGATTGTACTCTAGAAATCTGCTCAGGAATTTCATCATTTTGCGTTCCGGGAATTTCCGACTTGAATTCTTCAAATAATTCCTCAGGATTTATCCCTACAGCTTCCGCATATTGTTTAATGAATGCACGAACATAGAACTTACCAGGCATCACACTATAGTTTCCTTCTTCAATCCCTACCAAATACCTTTTTTGGATTTTTGTCATGTGCTGTAAATCATCCAAACTTAAACCTTTTTGTTCTCTCGCTTCTTTAAGTCGGGATCCTAACTCTGTCATTTTATTCACCTACCAATTCTCAAGATATCTATTGGTGTATTTGCGTTCATAATACTAGCATTTTTATCCTTTTCAGTAAAGATTTTTACTTATTAAAAATCAAAACCTGAAAAATTAGATTGTGAAAAATGTCCATCTTCAAAATCATATGTAATTTCCTCATCAGGTTCTTTGCGAAGTTCGATGATATAATCGAAATCCTTCAATGTATACTCTGTGTGACGAACAAACATATCGGGATGTTCTACTAATTTGACTGCTGGCAGCCTCATTATTTCTCTCACTAGCTGTAAATGTCTTTCCGTTGCACGCTTTGTTGAAACAATTCCATCTATAATGAAAAGATTATCTACATTATACTCATCTTGAATAAGTTCATTTCTCATGGTTTGTTTTAGTAAAGTAGATGAAACAAACAACCACTTTTTATGTGCACAAACACTTGCCGCAACAACTGATTCAGTTTTACCAACCCTTGGCATACCACGAATCCCAATTAGCTTGTGACCTTCTTGTTTAAAGAGTTCAGCCATAAAATCAACAAGCAACCCTAATTCATCCCGAGTAAAGCGAAAGGTTTTTTTATCATCACCATCACGTTGTATATATCTTCCATGCCTTACAGCAAGCTTGTCACGAAGCTTAGGCTCCCTTAGTTTCGTAACGTTTATCGTATCCATCGTATGCAAAATTGATTCCAGTCTTTCAATTTGCTCATTCGAATCACTTAATAAAAGCATACCCCTTCTACGATCGTCTACACCATTTATTGTCACAATATTTATTGAAAGCATCCCTAATAGAGAAGATATATCACCTAGAAGTCCCGGACGGTTTTTTGCTATTTCATATTCTAAATACCATTCTTTTTTCTCCAATTTTCCCAGCCCCTCATCACCAATAGGTTGTGGTTATAGTCTCTAAAATATAAAAGATTGCATCATTTTCATTATAAACGAATCATTTCATATTTTATAGAGGAGGAAAAAAATTGATCGAATTTTTACCTAAAAAAAAGAGAGGAAAATCCTCTCTACTTCGCATTGATACATCTTAGCTTTGGACAAGCTTGACCATAACATTTGCAATCGCTTGCTGCTCTTCTTCAGATGCAACGTTCCAAAGATCTCGTAACACTTTTTCTTGAGCATTTTTCGGCTCAACCTCACTCGCTAGGTAGTCACCTAATTGATGAGCCATATCATTGATAACGTTTTGATCCATTCCTTGTGATTTTGCATGCTGCAAACGATCACCTAAAAAATCTTTCCACTCTTCAAAGTTGTCTAGTACTGACATAAGTGACCCTCCTTATTAGGTTAGTACATTGTTAGTTTGTCGAATGTATAATAAATTATTCGTAATAATTAACGGTTCAAAAAATCTAACAATGCCACCCGCCATTTACAGACAATACTTGTCCTGTAATATAAGAGGCTTTATTTGAAAGTAAAAATGAAACAGCACCCGCTACCTCTTTTGGGTTCCCTATTCGCCCCATTGGGATATCATGACTAATGCTTTCTAAATCATCAGCAGAAAACTCTTGAAGCATATTCGTATGAATTGCCCCTGGAGCAACAGCATTTACACGTATACCGCTTATTGCGACCTCCTTTGCTAATGCTTTAACAAACGAAATTTGACCACCCTTCACCATCGAATAAAGTACTTCACATGATGCACCAGTGATTCCCCAAATCGATGAAACAACGATGATATTCCCGCTTTTTTTCGTAATCATGGTAGGAAGTAAAGCTTTTGTTAAAAGATAGGGAGAAGTGACATGTAACTGCACCATCTTATCAACTGTTTCTTGGCTAAAATCAGTCATAAGTCCAAATAAACTTTTACCCGAATTATGAATAATTGCATCAATCGGGTGCTGAATTTGGTTGACTGCCTGTTCAACTCCATTTGGTTGACTAAAATCAGCCTTAACCAGGTATGTTTCTACACCCTCTTTTGCTAAGTCATCTGATAAGTTTCTTACTGCTTTTTCGTTCTCATTGAAATGGAGATAGAGTGAAAAACCTAAAGCTGCAATTTCTCTTGCAATCGCGCTGCCAATCCCTCCACTAGCTCCTGTTATTAATGCATATTTTTTCATCCTGATTTCCCCTTAAAAAAGCATCCTTATTTTATAAAGGATGCTTAAGACTTACTTATTTTTTAGGTACCACTTGACACTCTGTCATTCGAATTTCATCGAAAAACTCATTCACAGTATTCGTAATATCATCAACTGTTAAACTTTCCATCATTGGTACTACATCAAATAAATTCATATCATTAAAGGCATACCGTGTAAACTGATTTGCAATATAATCTGGTGAGTTTAATGACCTGAGGAAGGCTCCAATTTTTTTCTTCTTTACTCGCTCTAGCTCCTCGGAGGTGATCCCTGCACCCTTGCTTGAAAGCATAATATTTCTTACCTTTTTTGACAATACATCAGGATTTGGGGTATCACCACCAACAACTGCAAAACCAAATCCATGTTCCTCGGTATAATCGTAAGAAAAGGTATCGTCAATTAAGCCTTCTTCATACAATTCTTGATAATGCTTTGAGCTCTTTCCAAAAAGCCAATCAAGAATAATTGTAATGGATAATTCGCGTTTTAATAATGCATTACCACTAAGTGACGGATTCAACGCCTTAACGCCTACCATACATTTAGAGGATTGAACATTCATCTCAAGCACTTTCTTTTTTACATTTACTTCAACTGGTTCTTCCTCAAAATGGCGTTTAATTTCGGGCTGATCTTTATAATCCTTCTTTGCTTGATTTGATCGAATTTGTTCCATTATTTTTTCTGGCTCAATCGGACCTACAACAAATAACACCATATTACTTGGGTGGTAGAAGGTTTCATAGCATTCATACAGCATATCCTTCGTTATTTTTGAAATTGAATCAATTGTACCTGCGATATCAATCCTAACTGGATGATTTTTATACATATTCTCAATTACACCAAAATATAGTCTCCAATCAGGATTGTCGTCATACATCGTGATTTCTTGACCAATGATACCTTTTTCTTTTTCAACTGTTTTCTCGGTGAAATATGGACTTTGAACAAAGTCAATTAAAGTTTCAAGATTCAGTTCCACATTAGAAGTACTTGAAAACAAATACGCAGTTCTTGTAAATGCAGTGAAGGCATTGGCCGATGCACCTTGTTTACTAAAATCCTGAAACACATCTCCATCTTCTTTTTCAAATAACTTGTGCTCTAAAAAATGGGCTATTCCATCGGGTACATGGACATATTCATTCTTCCCTAGTGGTATAAACTGATTATCGACTGAACCATAATTAGTTGTAAAAGTTGCATACGTTTTATTAAAACCTTTTTTGGGGAGGATGTATACGTTTAGGCCATTTTGTAGCTTTTCGTGAAAAAGGTCTTCTTGAAGTTGATCAAATGAGATTTTCTCCATTACTTACCGCCCTCCAATCCAGTAAGGAAGTAGATGGTATCAAGTTCAATTTTCTTTGCAACTTTGACAACTTCTTCCTTAGTAACTGACTCTATTCCAGCAATCCAATCTTCGAGTTTTCTTACATTTGAAGAAATAACATTGTGATATAAAACCTCTGCCATTCCTCTTGATGTATCGATGGTTTCTAATAGTTGGTTTATGATGACTGCTTTAGTTTGAGCTAATACGTCCTCTGAAAAATCGCCAACAACCATTGCTTTCATTTGTTCCTTTATAATGGTGACTGCACGATCAAAATTAGCAAATTCGATTCCAGACATCACCATTAGTAGACCCTTATGACTTTCAACCCTTGAAGCTGCATAGTAGGCTAAGCTTTCTTTTTCACGTACATTAATAAATAGCTTTGAATGCGAGAAGCCACCAAAAATTCCATTAAAAACTTGAAGTGCATCATAATCTGGGTCACTATATGTCGTATTAGTTCTAAAACCAATATTAAGTTTTCCTTGTTTTACATCTTGCTTTTCAATAACCTCTTTCACTTCAACAAATTGGTTTGTTTTTGTTTCTTGTTGAGGACGCTTACTTCTATCTGTGAATACAAATGCAGAAGAAACTGCATCTTTTACCTTTTCTGGCTCAATATTCCCGATTACATATAAATCTATCTCATCTTCTGCTAATGCTTTTTGATAATAACTGTAAAGTGATTCGGCTGAAATCTGATCAAGGTCTTCAATTCGTCCATTGACATGGAGATGATATGGTTCATCTTTACACATTTCTTCTATTAGTCGTAAATTTGAATACCTCATTTTATCATCATAGACCGCCTGTATTCGTTGTTTAAGGCTACGTTTTTCTCTTTCTACGACCTCATTTTTAAAACCACCGTCTACAGTGACAGGTGAAAGAACGATTTCTTGTAATAAAGAAATTGCTTTGTCAAGTAAAGGTGTTTGGTCTTTTAAAAACAATTCGTTCGCGATTTCAATAAAAAATGTAATAATGTGGTGCTCCCCTTTTTTAGCGAGGTCGACATAAAGGACTGCACCGTATAATTCATCTAAATAGGAGCGTAAACTTGTTGTAGAAGGATAGCTTGGTGTTTCACTTTGCAAAACATAGGGCAGTAATGCTCTCTGTGTTACATACTCCTCCTCAAGCGGAGCTTTCATTCTAAGGACAAGCGTATTCGTTTTAAATTTATCTGTATTAATCGTATGAAGAGTAAAGCCATTTAACTTATGTTCAGTTTCATCCAATAAATTCATCTAAGCATTGCCTCCTTTATGGTCATTGCAATTCCTATATAGCTATTTTTCAACTAAACCTGCGTAAATAATCTTAAAATCACTATAACCTCAGAATAGCAATTAATTCAAGTAATGGCACCTATTATTTCCTTAAAAAGAAAAACAAACCAGAAATGATCCTGGTTTGTTGTTATCATTATTTAATTTTGACAAGTTCACTCTTTAAATATGATAAGAATTCGTTTGCTTTCTTTTCAGGTGGTCGAGTGACTAGACTTACTCCAACAAATAATCCAATTGAAAGAAGTAATGCCCAAACACCAGAACCATATCCAAACGGCTTAAGTTGCATGGATTCAAGGATTACTACTACTAATCCACTGATGATTACACTCGTCATAACTCCTGCTGCAGTCCCTCTTTTCCAGAAAAATGCTCCAATAATGGCTGGGACAGCAACAATTAAGCCTGCAGAAGAGGCCACCGAGAGTACAGCTATTAAATCTAACTGTAATTCAGCAAATCCATAGGCAAGTATAGCAATAACTGGAATTATAAATTTACCAACTTTTAATTGTCGTTTTTCATCCTTATTTTTTGAGGACATTCCATATACATCTCTTGCAAAAAGAGAAGAAAGCGTTAATAAAATGGAATCAATTGTAGAAATGGCTGCCGCCATAATGGAAACCATGACAATTACACCTAATATCGTTGGGACATATTTAGATGAAAGCAAAGTTGGTGTTGCCACATCTGGATTTTCAAGGCCTGGGAATAATAAAAGTGCTGAATACCCCCACATGACCGAAACAATCGTATAAATAAAACCAAATATAAGGAAAACGAATAGCATTTTTCGTAAACTACCTAAAGAAGCAGGCATATACAGTCGCTGGCTCACTTGTGGATTAGATAAACTAAAGAAAATCCACGGAATGGTTAGTGATAAGAAAGTCGGAAAACTAAAATACCCATTTCCAGGAACTGTTAACGAATCTGGATGGCTCGTCCTTAATTCATTGAAAAAGCTTCCGAATCCTCCCAGAGCATTAACAAGTATGATTACAACAAGGGTTGATGAAACAATCATCACGAGCGCTTGCAGGGAATCTGTCCACATTACTGAGCGAATGCCTGATATATATGTAAAAATGAGTGCTAATACGGTTGCTAAAACTGCGCCTGTGGTAAAGGAAATTCCACCGCCAGTCATCCCTTCAAGTAAATAACCAATTCCCGCTAGTTGTACTGCGCTATATGGTATAAGAAAAATACAGCTAGAAATTGAAATAACAGCCGCCACCCGCTTATCATCGTAGCGGTCACCTAACATTTCAGATGGGGTCACATACCCATATTTCTTCCCTACGATCCAAAATCTCGGTCCAAAAAAGGCAACAAGGCTTACTCCCATGAAATAAATAATTTCAAACCCAAACGCACCAACACCACCACGATATGTTAATCCAGCCAAACCAACCATCATGAATGCACTATACGTTGTTGCACTATAGCTTAAGGCTGAAACAAAACCGTTCATTTTCCGATTCCCTAAAAAATATCCTTCCATATTTAGCGGTTTATCACTTCTAGATAAGTAGGCGACAAGTAAGGAAAGTACAATATAAATGATAATTCCCCACCAAATTACTGTTAAATCCATACATATATCACCTCCAATTCCTAGTTATGATGTGATTAATTAAAATAATAAACAGACCCAAAACTAGCCATAGAAAAAAACTGCCATACCACGCTGTCACGTCTGATAAAAAGATGTACGGTACAATATAGGCTAACAGGACTAACAAGAGACATATGCTCCCCCATAATTTCTCCTTGTTGCTCATTTGGTATCCTCCTGTACATTTTTATTTCAAAAAAGGAATGACAAAACTGCCATTCCTTTAAAAAATTTATCTTATCGCTTACCTGAATCAAATGGTTCCCCTGCAGCTTTTGGAGCTTGTGAAGATTTAGAAAATATCACCAATGCAATTAATGTCACTACATATGGGAAAATCTTCAAGAAAATTGGTGGGATCGCTGAAAGCTCTGGTATAACAGACGATACGTTTGCAACAGTTGTTGCAAATCCAAAGAATAAAGTAGCTGCTAAAATTCCAAGCGGCTTCCACTGACCAAATATTAAGGCAGCAAGTGCTAAAAACCCTAAACCAGAAACATTCCCGGTGAACTCTCCTGCATAAGTCACAATAATAATGGCGCCACCTAAACCTGAAAACGCTCCAGATAGGATAACTCCCAAATATCGAATTTTTCTTACGTTTACACCCGCTGCTTCCGCTGCCTGTGGAAATTCACCACAAGAACGTAAACGAAGTCCTGTTTTTGTCTTAAACAATACAAATGCGCTAATTAATAAAACGAGTAAAATAAACCATGTTGTTGGGTAGGTTCTTGTGAAAAACAAATCACCAATAACAGGTATAGAAGATAATACTGGAACGTCTGTTGGGAAAAACCCACTCGTAATTCGGATATTTCCACTACCTGTCATATTTCTAGCTAAAAATACGGTTAATGCCCCTGCAATCATATTGATCGCTGTACCACTAATGATTTGGTTTGCATTGAGGTTGATACTAGCAAACGCATGTAATAAAGAAAATATCATACCCATAACCGCTCCAGCAAGTACACCAATCCATAACACTAGATTATGGTTCGGAATCGTTCCTTGAAGTGCATTAATGGTCAGAGCTGCTGCAAAAGCACCAAAAATCATTAATCCATCCAAACCAATATTGACAACACCACTTCGTTCACTGAATAATCCACCAAGTGCTGTAATGAGAAGAGGAATTGTAAAAACAATAGCATATGGAAAGATCTGTTCAATAATAGTCCACATTTTACACTTCCTCCTTTTTCACAGCAGTACTGTTCGTTCTTCGTTTCTTTAATTTATTTAGTAATCGCTCAATTAAAATACTAGTAGCAGCAAAGTAGATGATGATTGCAATGATTGTATTCGCAATTTCAGGTGGAATTTCAGTCATGGCATTCATAAAACCGGTTCCCGAATATAGAATCCCAAAAAAGACAGCTGCAAAGAATACTCCAATTGGACTATTAGCACCTAATAGGGCTACAGCAATTCCATCAAATCCTTGAGATGGCAAAATTCCAATTTGCATACTCGTTGCATTTCCTGTATACATGGCTACTCCACCAAGACCAGCTAAACCACCAGAGATCAGCATAGATAAAACAATATTTGAATTCACTCGCATACCTGCATATTCTGCGGCATGACGGTTAAATCCAACAGCTTTTAATTCGAAACCTAACGTCGTTTTATTTATAATAAATCCAATGACGATTACTGCAATAACACCTAAAAACAATCCAATGTTAATATAAGAGCCTTGGAAAAGGTCTGTTAGAAATGGTGTTCGTAATGTAGCTTCATCAGGTAATTTTCTTGATTCGGTCTCAAGAAATTCACCTTTAAAATATCCTGGAACTACATAATAAACTGTCCAATAGGCAACCCAGTTCATCATAATAGTTGAAACTACTTCATGTACATTAAATCTAGCTTTAAGTACCCCTGGAATTAATGCCCATAAAGCTCCACCAAGAAAACCTACTAAAATCATAACAAGTAATAAAAATGGACGTGACCAGTCGAATGTTAAGCCAACTGCAGTAGCAAGTAATCCTCCAATTAGAACTTGTCCAGAAGCACCGATATTAAATAAGCCAGTACGGAATGCAAAAGCAACAGATAACCCAGTAAAAATGAGCGGAGTGGCAGTTGCTAATGTATCACCAAACCTTGAAATATTTTTCAATCCCCCTTGAAATAAGTAAAGATACCCTTCAAAAGGATTGCTCCCTATAAATAGCATTAACAGACCGCCAGCTATTAGACCAAAAAGTACGGCAATTAATGAAATGATTGTATTTCTCATACACTTCTCTCCTTACTTACACCAGCCATCATGAGACCAACCTCATTCTCATTTGTTTCAGAGGCATTGACAATCCCTATGAGTTCCCCATTGTTAATGGCAGCAATTCGATCAGAAAGCTGTAAGACTTCATCTAATTCTAACGAGATTAACAGTACAGCTTTACCTCTATCACGATGTTCAATTAAACGCTTATGGATATACTCGATTGACCCAACATCAAGACCACGTGTAGGCTGAACGGCAATTAGTAAATCAGGGTCTAACTCAAGTTCTCTCCCAATGATCGCTTTTTGTTGGTTACCACCAGATAATGTTCTAGCAATGGAGACTTCACCTTCACCAGAGCGCACATCGAACTTTTCAATGATATTTTTTGCATATTCTTTCATTGCGGATAAATTTAATAGTCCATGTTTTGAAAATGGTGGCTTTTTATAGACCTCTAATACCATGTTGGATTGAAGTGTATAATCTAGTACTAGACCACGTTTTTGTCTGTCTTCTGGAATATGTGCTATACCTTTTTCAATTCTAGTACGTACTGGAAGATTCGTGATATCTTCACCATTGAATAGAATTTTTCCAGATTCTACTTTACGAAGACCAGTAATTGCTTCGACTAATTCTGACTGGCCATTCCCTTCAACTCCAGCAACCCCAACGATTTCTCCTTTTCGTACAGAAAGAGAAAAGTTTTTTAACCCCATGACTTTTCGATTATTTTTTACGGAAAGTGAATCTATTTCTAAAACCAGTTCACCTGGTTTACTTTCTTCTTTATCAACTTTAAAGGAAACATGTCTACCAACCATCATTTCAGCTAAGCTTGCTTCACTTGTTTCAGCCACATCTACTGTTCCTATGTACTTTCCTCTTCGGATTACGGTACAGCGGTCAGCTACAGCTTTTATTTCCTTCAATTTATGAGTAATAATAATGATGGATTTTCCTTCTTTAATTAGATTCTTCATAATATTCATTAATTCATCTATTTCACTTGGGGTTAACACAGCAGTGGGCTCATCAAAGATAAGCACATCCGCTTCACGGAAAAGCATTTTCATGATTTCTACGCGTTGTTGCATACCCACAGAAATATCTTCTATTTTTGCATGAGGGTCTACATTTAGTCCGTAATATTTAGACAACTCTTCGATTCTTTTTGCAGCAGAATGAATATCAAGGACAACCCCACTTTTTAATGGTTCATTACCTAAAATAATGTTTTCAGTTACTGTAAAGTTTTCTACTAACTTAAAGTGTTGATGAACCATCCCTATACCAAGACGGTTTGCCACATTCGGGTTCGTGATTTGTACTTGTTCCCCATTTACCTTAATCATTCCTTGTTCTGGTTGGTACATACCAAATAATACACCCATGAGCGTGGACTTTCCTGCTCCATTTTCACCTAGTAAAGCATGTATCTCTCCCTTTTTCAAAGTAAGAGTGACATTATCATTAGCTACAATACCAGGAAATTCCTTCCTTATATTAAGCATTTCTACAACATATTCCATAGTAGCACTCACCTTTTTCTAGACTCAATTCTTTAATAGTAGGAGTCCCCAATCATAGACAAAAAATGTGTTGTTACACAAAGGGTTACATAGAAAAGAGACGGATGAAACCGTCTCTTGATCAACAAAAAATATTACTTGATTAAGTCACCTTGTTCATCCGAGACTTCGATTTCACCAGCTTTAATCTTTTCATATACTTCTTTAATTTTACTTGTGGTATCATCGCTTAAGTTCGGATTTTCTTCTGGGATACCAACACCATCATTTTTCACATTATAAGTGAGGGTTTCACCACCAGGGAATTCTCCATCAAGTTCTTTTTTGATCAAATCTTTAGTTGAATGGCTAATTTTTTTCATTGCAGAAGTCAAGACAACAGATTTATCTCCATCATAAATTCCATCTGCATATTGGTCAACGTCAACACCAACGATCCAAATTTCTTCTCCTGCTTTAGCACGGTTTTTCGCTTCAGTAATTGCACTATTACCTGCACCACCTGCTGAAACAAAGATAACATCTACTCCACGATCATACATTTGTGACGCAATTTGTCCACCGATATTTAAATCTTCAAACGTTCCTGTATAAACGACATTATTTTCGTCAATCGTTACGTTTGTTCCATAGTTTTCATTTGCATAGGCTATACCTTGTTGGAAGCCCCAGTTGAATTTTTGAACAGCTGGAATTTCCATCCCACCGATAAATCCTGCTTCTCCTTCTTTTAACTCCAGAGCAGTAGCAACACCAGCTAAGAATCCTGACTCATGCTCCGCGAAGAATACAGCAACCGTATTGTCAGCTACAGCTGGAACAAAGTCACCTTTATGAGCAGTACCATCTAAAATTACGAATTTTGCATCTTCATATTTAGATTGTGCATGATAGATTGCTGTTTCAAATTTAAAACCAGGTGTTACGATAAATTTATAACCAGCATCATATAAGTTACCAATTTCTTTAAGATAATCTGCTTCTGTTGTTCCTGCAGGCTTCAGATATTTTTCTTGGATCCCATACTCTTCTTTAGCTGCTAGAATTCCTTCCCATGCACCTTGGTTAAATGATTTATCATCAATTGTACCTGCATCGGTTGACATACCTACTTTAAGATCTGCACCTTTTTCATTTCCTGTGCCTGTCCCTTCTTCATCTGTGCTTCCACATGCACCTAGCAATGTTCCAGCTGCAAGAAGGAATGCAAGACCAAAACCAGCCTTCTTTTTAAACATGGATTAACCCCCTAAAATTTTAATTAAAGTATTGCCATACTATAAATATCTGTTAGTAACAGATTCTTTATTCACCTCCTTAAAATAGATTATTTCCATTTCTACAAGATTCGCTTTCTTACAACATGGAAAGAAAACTTATCTGATTTAAAATAATTTAATGAGAATAAAATAGGTTCGTCATTTTCATCATAATGCATCTGTTTTAATAACAATAAGGCCGTTTCTGGTTCACAATTTAAAGTCGGTGAGATTGTTTCATGATATCCGATAGGTTCGATATGTGTAATTGCATATGTTATTTTTCTTCCAGCTATCTTTTCTAGTAATTCAAAAATTGATTCTTCATGTGAATAGCTGGATGGCAAATTTTTACTTAGTATTTTATCAATACAATACACGACAGGCTCTCCGTTTGCAGTTCGGACCCTTTCAATCACAGTTATTTCCTCATCATCTGAACAATTAAAACCTTTTATATCATTGTCTGTCGGTCCCTTAATCGTTTTTGACAGAAAAATCGTACCAGGGGACATTCCAGCTTGAATAATCATATCAGTAATACTGCTCATTTGCTCGATTCCTGAATTGAATACAGGTTTCGCATTTACAAATGTTCCAACACCATGTCTTCTAATAATGACGTTCTCTTCTTCAAGAATTCGTAACGCCTCTCTTAATGTCGCTATACTTACTCCTAATTGTTTAGCTAGGAGAAATTCAGATGGTAGTTTCTCCTTCTCTTTGTAAACGCCATTATCAATATCAAGTCTGATTTTATCAATTACTTGCAAGTACAATGGCCGATTATCTATTTTTATAGTCATTGCCTTCCCCCCAGTTATCTTGTGTAGTCATCAGACCTCTGATGTTAGACTGATATTACCAAAATTTAATATAACATTTTTTAATAAAGAAATAAATAACAATTGCGGAATTTGTCGAAAAATAAAGCGTAGAATTTCCTCATCCTTCATGCTTTGCAAGATTTATCTAGTACGTATTAAACAATAAGATGTTATCTGTCGTACTAAGTCTTTGTTTAAGAGTAATGAACTTTTTTTAAAATTACTTTTTGTCTTGAGACTAGTGTTGGATGCTTATTATACCCTTAAAACAAAAAAAGAAGAGCATTCACCCTTCTTCCAAACCGTTGACAAACGCTCGCATACTTCGTTCCTAGCCTCACTCGTCCGCACATGAAGGCAACTTATATTCGCGTCTTCGATCGGATGCTCGCCTCGTCTGACAAGCGTTTTTAATAATGTCTGGGAAAGTGATTCTTGCTAGTGTTTCCTATAAAAATGAGTGTAGACAAAGTCAAGTTTGACTTTGTCTACACTCTGAAAGAAGACCAATTGCCTTTCTTTATTAGTAAAAACTGAAATAAATATCTATCCCAATGTGCAATGTCCTTTTCTTTTAACTTCCGACGTCTTCATCTTTTTTTGCCGTTATGAGTACAGCTCTAGGCTTACTTCCTTCATAAGGACCTACCACACCTCTTGCCTCCATTGCATCAATAAGTCTAGCAGCCCTTGTATAACCAATTCGGAATCTACGTTGCAACATTGAAACAGATGCCGTTTGCATTTCAATGATAAGCTGTACTGCTTCATCATATAATTCATCATCGACTTCTTCGGTTGTTTCAACAGTGTCAGTAGGAATCATTTCCTCTTGATATTGAGCTTTCTGCTGAGAAATAACAAAGTTTACAATCTCTTCAACCTCATCATCTGATAAGAAAGCTCCCTGAACACGTACAGGCTTTGAAGCTCCTACAGGCAGAAATAGCATGTCACCTCGGCCTAGTAGTTTTTCTGCTCCTCCCATATCTAAAATAGTCCTAGAGTCTGTTTGGGACGAAACACTAAATGCAATTCTGGATGGAATATTTGCTTTTATGACACCTGTTATTACATCAACAGAAGGTCTTTGTGTTGCAATAATTAAGTGAATTCCTGCTGCCCGTGCCATTTGTGCTAGACGTGTGATAGAATCTTCGACGTCTGATGAAGCAACCATCATTAAATCTGCAAGCTCGTCGACAATCACAATAATATAAGGGAGAGTCGGTTGTTTCGCCTCTTCCTCGTTGTTGTGACGGCGTATATACTCGTTATATCCCTCAATATTTCGTGTATGTGAGTGTGAAAATAATTCGTATCGTCGTTCCATCTCATTTACGACTTTTTTAAGGGCTTGTGATGCCTTTTTTGGATCCGTCACAACAGGTGCTAATAAATGTGGGATCCCATTGTAAACATTCAATTCAACCATCTTCGGGTCAATCATCATCATTTTTACCTCATGAGGTTTTGCCCTCATTAATACGCTTGTAATAATCCCATTTATACAAACACTTTTTCCGCTTCCTGTCGCCCCTGCGACTAATAAGTGAGGCATTTTATTTAGCTCTGCAAATTTTGCTTCACCTGAAATATCACGCCCAAGACCAATTAATAATTTCGAATCAAGAGTAGGATCAATATCCTCTAATACTTCACGCAATGATACAACCGCAATTTCAGAATTTGGAACCTCAATACCAACAGCCGATTTCCCTGGGATTGGTGCTTCTATCCGAATATCTTTAGCCGCCAAAGCAAGGGCTAAATCATCACTTAAATTTACGATTTTACTTACCTTTACTCCAACATCTGGATACACTTCATATTTAGTTACAGCTGGTCCAAGGTGAACTTTTGTAACCTTTGCTTTTACACCAAAGCTATGAAATGTTTTTTCTAGCTTTCTAGCATTTTCATAGATGTTTTCATGTTCTGCACTTTGACTCGTTTGCTTTGGTGGATGAAGCAGATCGATTGGTGGTAATTCATAATCTACATTCTCGTGTTCACCTTCTGTAAAGGTGATTGCGATTTTTTCATCATGGTCAACCTCATCGACCTTTTGTTGCTTATCCGCTTTTTTATCAAGAGGTACTTGAGTTTCTTTTGTATAAGCTTTATCGGCAAAGTTTGAAATAATCGGTTCGATTGGGATCTCAACTGGTGATTCTTCCATCACATGATCTGTTTCAGGTTCGACATCCAGACCCTTATCTTTCTTCCTCTTTTGTTTATCTTTTTTAGGTTGGTTTTTACGTTTCTGGAAGTAATTTTTGATATCTTCAATAAAAGCGATCCATTGGTTTCTAATAAATCTTACAACTGGACCAAAGATTTTTGCAATCGTGTCATGAAGTGATTTACCAGTTACGAGTACACCACCTATTACGATTAAAAAAACAGAAATGATCTTCGAACCAGCTTCATCAAATAAAAAATAAGAGATTGCAAAGAGAAGTGAACCAATCATTCCTCCACCAAGATCAGTTGTACTCGTATTGCCATTCACAACTGCCCAAAACATACTCCATGTGTTTTTAATGACACTTGGGTCTGTGAATTTGCCTTCATTCGTTTGCAAATTAAATAATGGAATATGACTTAATAACAAAATCGCACTTATGATTAAGTAGACACCTAGTAATTGTCTCGTAATGATTTGCGGCCATTTTCGATTCCAAATGATATAAAGCGAAACGAGTAAAAGTCCGATTAATCCAAGAATGTCCCAGTTTCCAAGGAAAAATCGAAATAAATAGACCAGACCGACTCCTACTGTTCCTAGTCTTGCAAGTCCTATACATGCTAGAGCTAACAATAATAGTCCAAGTAATTCAAATTTAAGTGTTTTTTTCCATTCATCTTTTCGTTTAGATTGTCTTCGTTTTCGTTTTGCCATACTACACCTACTCTACCAATCAATAGATAAAGCAGCCATATAATGGCTGCTATAGTTAATCTTCTTAAATTATAACACAATATACCAATTTGTCTCAAAATCTTATTTTCTGCCCTGGTGCATACTTTCCGTCTAAATAATGTTGTGGATTGGTGCTCATGACTCTCTCAATTGTATATTCGCCATTTGATCCCTGACTAACAGCTAATGAAACACCATCAACATCTACATATTTAAAATTACTTGCCTCCATCTCAGTTTGTGGATATATTAACTCCTGTGGCATCATTGTATACAAAATCATTGAATCATCTTCCCGCTTTCGTCAGTAACATTTCGTTCCTCAATTAACTCGTTTAATTTTTTGATTGCCTGACCAATCCCGCCTATCTCATTTATAAGTCCATATTCTACCGCATCTGAACCAATTACATTTGTTCCAATATCCCTCGTTAGATTTCCTTTTGTAAACATTAATTCTTTGAACTTTTCTTCCGTAATATTGGAGTGACTTGTCACAAAACTCACAACACGCTCTTGCATTTTATCCAAGTATTCAAACGTTTGTGGAACCCCGATAACAAGGCCAGTCAGCCTAACTGGATGGATTGTCATCGTAGCGGTCTCTGCAATAAAAGAATAATCGCATGCAACGGCTATTGGTACTCCAATTGAATGACCGCCTCCTAAAACAATGGAGACTGTTGGCTTAGACAGTGATGCTAGCATCTCAGAAATCGCGAGTCCTGCCTCAACATCTCCTCCCACAGTATTTAGTATGACTAATAAACCCTCTATTTTAGGATTTTGTTCAATCGCTACAATTTGTGGAATAACATGTTCATATTTAGTTGTTTTATTTTGAGGTGGCAATTGGATATGCCCTTCAATTTGTCCCACAATGGTTAAGCAATGAACTTTACTGTCATTTGACATTTGTGGGACATTTGTTTGTCCTAATGCCTGTATTTTTTCTACCAAGGTAGAGCTTTTTTCATCTTTTTTATCTTGATCCCCTTGAGGTTGTTGTTCGTTTATGTATTGATTATTATTCATTATATTCTCCTTTCAAGCCATTTACCATTTAGTATAAACACATGTTTCCTTTTCATTCTGAAATCTAGGCAAAGAAAAAAGCCAATCTTATGATTGACTTTAAACTTATTCCTATTTAATTTGATAATAATTTGGTTATTTGAACACGTTCTTGCTCGCTTAATGGTACAAGCGGTAAACGGACAGACCCAACATCTAGACC
>Ga0079224_100003749_pt1 | contig 19313 bp, 15 predicted proteins | sample Stecom2015_FD_80414 | JGI IMG/M metagenome (GOLD analysis project Ga0079224, IMG submission 80414) | Agricultural soil microbial communities from Utah to study Nitrogen management - Steer compost 2015 | ecosystem: Environmental > Terrestrial > Soil > Agricultural land | place: USA: Utah... | reverse complement strand
GTCGGGCGCTCCGTCGACGCGGCGCAGTTCGACGGCGGCGCGGGTCGGGCGTTGCGTGATATAGGCGTCTTGGGGACCGCTGTGAATCCGTCCATGGACGCTGCGGGCGCGCCATCCATGGCGCGCACGCTCCCCAAAACGCCTATATCACGCAACGCCCTCCTGCGCGGCGCAGTGCGTTCATCGCGCGCGGTCGCGGGCGCTCTAGGGCTGGGCGCTCGCGGGGCGCTCCTCGACGGGGCCGCCGCGCTCCTTGAAGGGGACGCCGAGCACGTCGTGGATGAAGTAGCGCGCGACCGGGACGCCGAGCAGCATGCCCCACAGGCCGAACGCATGGTAGCCGACGTACAGGATGATCAGCGTCAGCACCGGGTTCAGGCGCAGGTGCCTGCCGTAGATGAAGGGGTTCAGCAGGTAGGCCTCGAACGCGTGGATCACGACGACCATGCCGATCGCGGCGAGCGACAGCATCGGGCCGCCCGTGTTCAGCGCGACGAGGACGATCGGAGTCGTCGACAGGAAGACGCCGAGAACCGGAACGAAGCTGCAGACGAACACGATCATGGACAGGACCGCGACGAGCGGGATATCGAGCAGCAGCATGCCGATCAGGGTCAGCAGCGTGTTCACGCACGCGATCCAGGCCTGCGCTTCGATCGCGCGGCCGACGAGGACTCCGAAGCGCACGATCGGCTGCGCGGCCTCGTCGTAGAAGTCGCCGACCCTCGAGCTCTTGAGCTGAGCGATGCCGCGCTTGATGCGCACGAGGTCGATCAGGATCAAATAGCTGAACAACAGCGCGAGCAGCGTCGTGGCCGTCGCGCGGTACAGCATGTTGATGACCGTGGGCGCGTAGCGGCGGAGGAGCTGGAACTGCTCGTTCATCAGCGCGTTGAAGTACAGCTGATCCTGCCGGTTCCAGTACTCTTCCTGTCGTTCGTTGAGCGGCAGACCCTCCTCGAGCGCCTCTTCCACCTCGCCCTCGCGAAGGCCGAGGCGCGCCCGCTCGTTCGCGAGGCGCCGGTCGACGCTAGCCAGCACCTCCTCGGACAGCGCGCTGCGCAGGAATCCGCTGACCGGCTGGCGCAGCGACGGATACGCTTCGACGAACCGGTTCTTCGCCTCGATCAGGCGCATCTCGGTCGCCGGCAGATTCTCGATCAGCCGATTCACCTCCGACGCGACGCTCGGCACGACGAAGCGCACGAACGATGCGAGCACCAGGAGAAAGAGCACGTACACCAGCGACAGCGCGAGCCAGTGCGGCATGCGCAGCTTGCGGACGCCGAAATCGGCGAGCGGCGTCGCAATGATCGCGATGACGAAGGTCAAGAAGACGACGCCGAAGAAGTCCCGCAGCAGCCACAGCAGCGCGAACAGAATGACCCAGATCACCACTCTGCGGTTGCGCTGATAGAACTCTTGCAAGCTAAAGGCGCTCATGGCGGGCGGTAGTCTACATGCCCGCCGCAGTGGACGCGGGAAAAAAGAACACGGCGTGCCTCTTGCCCCGGCGCCGCTCTTTAGTTAAGTTGCCCGCTCCCATTGTTGTTTGTTCTTCGCAAAATTGCCGCCTTTTTAATGATTAACGTGTTGTCAATCGACGACACCTGAGCGCCGGCGCGCCGGTCGTCGTCGCTCGAGGCGGCGAGCTTCGATCCATCGAGAAACGAGAAAGAAAGGACGCTACATGAAACGCTTCAGCGCCTCGTTGTTGATCGCTGCAGGGACGCTCGGTGCCGGGATGGCGGCGGCACAGTCCGATTCGGTTTCGGAGTCGGAGAGCCGAACCGAGTCGAAAGGCTACTTGTCGGTGTTGCCCTACTACCTCTCGGTAGACCGGGACCGCAATCTCGGCAACGACGGCCGGGGTCTTTCGATCGCGTACGGACGTGAATGGACGGATCGATGGTTCTGGGAGCTGCAGACGTTCGGCAGCCTGATCGAATCCGGGCAGCCCGGGGTCACCGACCACTATCAGTACGGCGCGGGCCTCGACGTCGGCTATCGCTTCGTGCCGGGCCCCGGCGCCACGCCGTTCGTGATCCTCGGCGCCGGCGCGGTCCGCAACGACGCGGTGGTCAAGGCCGAGGACGACACGGACTTCATCGCCAACGTCGGCGTCGGCTTTCTGACCGGAGAGATCGGCAACGCCGGCGTGCGCATCCGCGGCGAAGCGCGCTACGTCCGCGACGACTTCGAGACGGGCGCGAACGACGGCATGAACGAGTGGCGCATCGGCCTCGGCGTGACCGTGCCGCTCGGCCGGCGCACGATCGAGAGGGAGGTCGTCCGCGAGCGAGTCGTCACGGAGCGGGTCAACGTCCCGGCGGAGATCGTGGACTCGGATAACGACGGTGTTCCGGACCAGATCGATCAATGCCCGGGCACGCTCGCGGGCCTTGCGACGGACAACCGCGGCTGCGCGGCCGAAAGCGCTCAGACGCTGCGTCTGGACGGCGTCAACTTCGAGACGAACTCGGCAACCCTGACCGCCGACGCGCGCAACACGCTGCGCCGCGTGGCCGAGGCGCTGCGCGGCGAGCCGAACCTGCGCGCGGAGATCGCGGGCCACACGGACAGCACCGGCGCGGACGACTACAACCTGCGGCTGTCGCAGCAGCGGGCCGAGTCGGTGCGGGAGTTCCTGATCTCGGAAGGCGTCGAAGCGAGCCGCCTCGTCGCACGCGGCTACGGGGAGACGCAGCCGGTCGCGGACAACTCCACGGCGACGGGCCGCGCGTTGAACCGCCGGGTCGAGTTCCGCGTGCTCAACTAGCCGCCCCGCCTCTCACCCTGGCAGAAGCGAGCCCGACGGGGCGCCCTGGCGGCCGCCTCGTCGGGACTCGCCCCGCCGGCGGGTGCCCCGCCCGATGGCGCCCCGCCGTTGCTGGACGCCGCCTCGGCGTCCTCCTATCCTTCAGTACATGAGACGTTTTTCGGGGCTCGCGGCGGCCGCAGGGGTCGTCGCCGCGGCGGCCGGCGCGCTCGCGCTCTACCGCGCGGGCGTCATCGGCGGGTCGCGCGTCGACCAGTGGGCGATGCTCGACGCCTACTGCACCGACTGCCACAACAGGCTCGACCTGACCGGCGGCGTGAGCTTCGAAGGCCTCGAGCCCGGCTCGGTCCGGGACCACGCGGAAGTCTTCGAGGCGGCGATTCGCAAGCTGCGCGGCCGGCTCATGCCGCCGCCCGGCAGCCGGCACCCCGGCAACGAGCGCATCGACCGGCTCGTGGCCTTCCTCGAGCACGCGCTGGACGAGGCGCCGGGTGCTCGGCGCGCGGGGCACGTTCCGATCCAGAGGCTGAACCGCACGGAGTACGCGGCGGCCGTGGAGGACCTGCTCGGCGTCGACATCGACCCGACGGAGATCCTGCCGGCCGAGATCGAGGTCGACGGTTTCGTCAACATCGCCGCCGCGCTCAGCGTGTCGCCCGCGTTCCTCGAGCAGTATGTTTCCGCCGCGCGTAACGTTGCGGCGCTTGCCGTCGGCACGCCGACGCCGAAGCCGACGAGCGTGTCGTATCCGCCGCCGACGGACGATCAGGACGACTACATCGACGGGCTCCCGCCCGGCACGCGCGGCGGCATGCGCTTCATGCACCGTTTCCCCGCTGACGGCGAGTACCGCTTCACGTTCACCGATCTCGACGTGGATCTCTACCCCCGCGCGCTCGAGACCGAGCATACGGTCGTGATGCTGATCGACCGCAACGAGGTCTTTCGCGAGCAGCTCGGTGGGCCGGCGGACCTGAAGCTCGTCGATCTTGGCGGTGCGCCCGCGCGTGCCGAGATCATGGCCCGCTTTGAGAACATTCCCGTCGCCGTCGAGGCGGGCGTGCGCGAGGTCGTCGTCACGTTCATCGAGCGGGGGCGCGCCGCCACGGACGAGCTGATCTTCGGCTTCACGCCCTACGGCGGCTTCAGCTACAAGGGCGAGCAGCGCGTGCCGCGCCTGATCGGCGACATCGACGTCGTCGGCCCGTTCGCGCCGACGGGGCTCCCGATGACGAAGAGCCGCGAGAAGATCTTCGTCTGCAGGCCCGAGTCCGCCGAGGAGGAGCGCGCGTGCGCACGCCGTATCGCGGCGAGCCTCGCCCGGCGCGCGTTCCGCCGGCCCGCGACTCGCGAGGACATCGAAACGCTGATGCCGTTCTACGAGGCCGGCCGCGAGGGACCCGGCGGTTTCGACGAAGGCATCGAGCATCTCGTCGCCGCCGTGCTCGTGAGCCCCGATTTCCTTTACAGGACGATCGTGCCGCCCGACGGCGCGGGCGGGGAAGCGTTCCCGCTGAGCGATCTCGAGCTCGCGTCGCGCCTCTCGTTCTTCCTGTGGAGCCGCGGCCCGGACGAGGAACTGCTGCGGCTCGCCGAGGAAGACCGGCTCGCCGATCCGCGCGTGCTGACGGCGCAGGTCGAGCGGATGCTCGCGGATCCGCGCGCCGAGAAGCTCGTGACCGAGTTCGCGCTGCGCTGGCTCGGGCTCGACGATCTCGACGACGTCGAGCCTGACGCCGCCCGCTTCCCGCACTTCGACGACGAGCTGCGCGCGGCGTTCGAGACCGAGGTCGAGCTCTTCCTGCGCAGCGTGCTGCTCGAGGACCGGAGCGTGCACGAGCTGCTGACGGCAACGCATACGTTCCTGAACGAGCGCCTCGCGCGGCACTACGGCATCGGCTCCGTGCTCGGGCCGCAGTTCCGGCGCGTCGAGCTCGACGACCCGCGCCGCTTCGGCCTGCTCGGCAAAGCCGCCGTGCTGATGCGCACGTCGTACGGCGACCGCACGTCGCCGGTGCTGCGCGGCGCATGGGTTCTCGAGACGTTGATGGGAACGCCGCCCGCGCCGCCGCCGCCGAACGTCGAGACGGACCTCTCGACGCCGGCGGGCGAGGTGCCGCAGACGATTCGCGCGCGGCTCGAGCGGCATCGCGAAAGCGCGTCGTGCAACGGCTGCCACGGCGTGATCGACCCGTACGGTCTCGCGCTCGAGAACTTCACGGTGATCGGCGAGTGGCGCGACTTCGACCGCGAGGCCGGCGCGCCGATCGACGCCGGCACGGTGCTGCCGGGCGGCGCGCGCGTCGAAGGCCCGATCGAGCTGCGCGAGGCCCTGCTCGAGCGGCCCGATCAGCTCGTGCAGGCGCTGACCGAGAAGCTGATGATGTACGCGCTGAACCGCGAGCTCGAGCACTTCGACATGCCTCAGGTCCGGGCGGTCGTGCGCGAGGCCGAGCGGCAGGGCTACCGGTTCTCCGCGATCGTCGCGGGGATCGTGAAGAGCGACGCGTTCCGCATGCAGGGCCCGCCGCCTTCCGACGGCGGGCGGGCGATCACGGCTCATGCGGCCGCGGCCGCCAACGACTGAGCGAGGGCAGATCGATGGCGTATCTGACGAAGAAGCATCTTTCCCGCCGCACGGTGCTGAGGGGCGCGGGCGTCGCGATCGGCCTGCCGCTCCTCGACGCGATGATCCCCGCGGCGACGGCGCTCGCGAAGACGGCCGCGGCGCCGAAGCTGAAGGCCGGGTTCTTCTACATCCCGCACGGCGCGATCATGTGGAACACGTCGCACGGCCCGGCGATGGACCGTTGGACGCCGAGCGGCGCCGGCGAGAGCTTCCGCCTGAGCCAGATTCTCGAGCCGCTCGAGCCGTTCAAGCTCTACGTCGTGTCGCTCTCGAACCTCGAGAACAAGGCGAACCAGAACTCCGTCCACTCGCTCGTGCCGGCAACGTGGCTGAGCGGCGTCCGGCCCGACACGCGCGCGAGCGGCGCAAAGATGGCGACGACGATCGATCAGATGATCGCCGAGCGCATCGGCCAGGATACGCCGCTGCCGTCGCTCGAGGTCGCGTCCGAGACGACGATCCAGGCGGCGGCGTGCTCGACGGGCACCGGCGGCTGCTACTACAGCGCGACGCTGTCGTTCCGCAACGCGACGTCGCCGCTGCCGATGGAGTTCAACCCGCGCAGGGTCTTCGTCCGCCTGTTCGGCGAGGGCGACACGCCCGAGGAACGCGAAGCGATCACGCGCCGCACGCGCAGCCTCCTCGACCTCGTCGCCGAGCGCACGCAGGCACTGCAGCGCACGCTCGGCGCGAGCGACCGCGTGATCCTGTCCGAGTACCTCGATACCGTCCGAGAGATCGAACGCCGCGTCGAGCGGGCGGAGAAGCGCGACCTGACCGGTATCGAGCTGCCCGACGCGCCGATCGGTACGCTCGACTCGTTCGACGAGCAGGTCAAGCTGATGTTCGATCTGATCGCGCTCGCCTACCAGGCGAACCTGACCCGGGTCGCGTCCTACATCATGGTCGCCGAGGGCACGAAGCGGACGTACAACCACATCGGCGTGCCGGACGCGTTCCATCCGCTGTCGCATCACGCGAACGATATCGGCCGGCTCGAGAAGCTCGTGCGCATTCAGCGCTACCACGTCGAGCGGTTCGCGGACTTCCTCGCGAAGCTCGCCGCGATCCCCGACGGCGAAGGCAGCCTCCTCGACAACTCGCTGTTCCTGTACGGCTCGAACATGAGCAACAGCGACCGCCACAACAACTATCCGCTGCCGAACATCCTCGTCGGCGGCGCGTGCGGAAACCTGCGCGGCGGACAGCACGTCGAGCTGCCGGAGCACACTGCGCTGACGAACCTTCACCTCACGATCCTCAACAAGGCGGGGTTCGAGCTGAAGAGCTTCGCGGACAGCACGGGCGAGATCGCGGGCGTCTGAAGCACGCGCCGATGAACGCGTCCACCGGAAAATCGCGTCGGGCACGCGTATCGCGTGACCTTTCGTCGCCGCAGCGGCGCAGCGTGCTGAAGGCCGCGGTCGGCGGGCTGATCGGCGCCGCGCTTCCGGCCGCGGTGCCGGCGGCGCGGGCGGCAGAGGCCGGCGTCGTCGAGGTCGCCGAGCGGTTCGCGCTCGTCACCGGCGCCGGCGGCAACGTGCTCGTGCGCCACGGCGCCGAAGGTCAGGTGCTCGTCGACACGGGCGCCGCCGAGCTCGCGGACGCGCTGCACGAAGCGCTTTCGGCTTTGCCGGGCGCGGGGCGGGTTGTCACCGTGCTCAACACGCACTGGCATCCGGACCAGGTCGGCTCGAACGCCGCGTTCGGCCGGGACGGGGCCGCGATCGTCGCCCACGCGAAGACGCGGCAGCGGCTAGCAGCCGGCTACTACCTCCCGGACGAGGACCGCTACCAGCCGCCCGCGCCGCCCGCGGCCCGGCCGACCCGCATCTTTCACGACCGCGGCGAGCTCTCCGTCGACGGCGAGCGCGTCGAGTACGGCTACCTCCTCGAGGCCCACACCGACGGCGACATCTACGTCCACTTCCGCGACGCGAACGTCATCGCCGTCGGCGACGCCGTGTCGCCCGCGCGCGATCCCGCGATCGACTGGTTCGGCGGCGGCTGGCTTGGCGGGCGCGTCGACGCGCTCGCGCGGCTGCTCGAGCGCATCGACGACGAGACGCTGGTCGTGCCGAGCTACGGCCCGGTCGTCCGCAGGGCGGACGTCGCAGCCGAGCATCGGCTGATGGAGACGCTGTTCGAGCGCACGACGGTCATGCTGCGGCAGGGCTACAGCGCCGAGGACATGCTCGCCGCGGGCGTCCTCGACGATCTGCCGCGCAGATTCGCGGACCCGCTTCGCTTTCTCTACGACGTTCACAAGAGCTTATGGGCGCACCACAACACGATCTCGCACGACATCGTCTGACGGCGAGACCGCATCGTCCGGCCGGGCCGGCGCTCAGTGCGATCGCGTGCGCGGCCCTGCTCCTCGCGGCCGGCGAGGCCTTCGCATCGAGCGGCCTCGCGGACCTGATCCAGGCGGGCGAGTCGAGCGCGGCGCTCGCGACGATCGAGGCCGGCGCGGACGTCAACGCGGCGCAAGGCGACGGCACGACGCCGCTCCACTGGGCCGTGTATCGCGGCGACGTCGCGCTCGTCGACGCGCTGCTCGCCGCCGGCGCACGGGCGGACGTCGTGAATCTCTACGGCGCGAGCCCGCTGTCGGAAGCCGTCAAGATCGGCCACGCCGGGCTCGTCGAGCGGCTGCTCGCGGCCGGCGCAGACCCGGAGTCGCCGAACGCGGACGGGCAGACCGCGCTGATGCTCGCCGCGCGGGCCGGGGCGACCGGCGTCGCGCAGGTGCTCGTGCGGCACGGCGCGGACGTGAACGCGCGCGAGCGCTGGCGCGGTCAGACGGCGCTGATGTGGGCCGCGGACAGCTCCGCCGCCGGGATCGTGAAGCTCCTCGTCGCACGCGGCGCGGACGTCGAGGCGCGCGCTTTCGCGAACGACTGGCCGACCCAGGTGACGTCGGAGCCGCGCGGCCAGTACCGGCCCACGGGCGGCATGACCGCCCTGCTCTACGCCGCGCGCTCGGGATGCACCGAATGCGCCGCGGCGATCCTCGACGCCGGCGCCGACATCGACCGCCCGAGCCCCGACGGCGTCACGCCGCTGATGATCGCGATCGACAACTTCCGCTTCGACACGGCGAAGCTGCTCCTCGAGCGGGGCGCGAATCCGCATCACTCGGACTGGTGGGGCCGCACCGCGCTCTACATCGCGGTCGACATGAGCTCGTTCACGGGACGCGGGCCCGCACGACGCAACGCGCCCGAGGACGGCGATGCGACGGCGCTCGACATCGTGCGCGCGCTGCTCGAGGCGGACGTCGATCCGAACACGCAGCTCAACATGCATCGGCCGGGCCGCGGCGGCAACAGCGGCCGGTTCATCGACGACCTGATGACGACCGGCGCAACCCCGCTCCTGCGCGCGGCGATCGGCGTCGACGTGGAAGCGGTGCGCCTGCTGCTCGAGCACGGCGCCCTCGTCGACCTGCCGAACGTGATGGGCGTGACGCCGCTGATGGCCGCGGCAGGCATCGGCGTCACCGCGCGCGACCGCGCCGGCGTCGCAGGCGACGTCGAGGACCGCGTGATCGAGACGCTCGACGTGCTGCTCGGCGCAGGGGCGGACATCCATGCCCGCGTGACGGACACGACGAGCCGCACGGCGCGCATCGCGCGGCCGAGCACGATGACCGACCGCGAGGGGCAGACGGCGCTCTACGGCGCGATCCGTTTCGGCTGGGAGCGCGTCGTGCAATATCTGATCGAGCGCGGCGCCGAAGTCGACATCGTCGACGCGCTCGGCCGGTCGCCGGTCGATCAGGCGCTCGGCCGGGTCGGCGGCCGCGGCGACGTCGTCTCGGAGCGCGTCGCCGAGATCCTGCGCGCGGCCGGCGCGTGAGCGGCGCGCCGGGCGAATGCTTAGCCGCTCGACATAGCCTCGAGATAGCCGATCGTCCCGGCTTTCCCTTTACGCGCAACTGCTCTACCATCCGGATTCGAGCCGAGGGGTGGTCGTTCGCGACCTGAGAGGCTGAGCGTCAGCCAACCCTTGAACCTGATCCGGTTAGTACCGGCGTAGGAACGGGCTTCCATTCGCGATTCCTTCCTCCCGCCGCGTCCCGGATCGTCCTCGAGATGGAGAAGAGCGGCGCATGAGCTTCGATCTCGTCAAGGCCGATCGCTGGCAGGACCGCGAGGAGTGGTTCTTTCAGAGGGACCTCGCGAGCTCGTACGAAGAGTGGTACGAGGGCCCGTACAAGCACGCGGAGATCTGGCAGAAGCGCGTCCTCGGCCGCCTGATCGCGGCGGACACGCGCGTCAAGACCGTGCTCGAGTACGGCTGCGGCACGTCCCGCTTCACCCGCTGGTGGCCCGAGCTCGGCCTCGAGGCGACGGGAACGGACATCTCGCCGTTCATGATCGCCGAGGCGCTCGGCCGGTTCGACGGCGATCTCGTGCTCGCGGACTCCGCGCACATGCCGTATCGGGACCGCACGTTCGATGCGGTCGCCTTCGTCACGACGTTCGAGTACTACCCGAATCCGGTCAAGGTCGTGCGCGAGGCCGCCCGCGTGGGCCGCTACGGCATCCTGTTCGGCATGATCCACAAGATCACGCCGCGCACGATCCGCCGCCGCGCGCAGCAGCTCCTCGGCCGCAATCCGTTCTACAAGACGGCGCGGTTCTATTCGCTGTGGTCGCTGAGGCGCGTCATCGCTGAGGCGCTGGGCGACGAGCCTTACACGATCAGCTGGTCCTGCACGGGCCTGCCGAAATGGTGGCCCGTGCAGGAATGGCACGTGCCGGTCGGCGACTTTCTCGGCGTGTACGTCCGGCGGGGCGAGCGATGACCGGGATCGCCTTTCCCGAGGCCGGGAAGGTCCCGGCAGGCTTCCTGGAAGCCATCGTGTATCCGCGCTGCGGGGCCCGTCGCGACGAGGTGCGCGTCGGGCCTGCACCCGGCGTCGACACCGCGGTCATCGACCTGCCGAACGGCTACTCGATGGCGCTCACCGCGGACCCCTGCTCGCTGATCCCGTCGCTGGGACTCGAAGAGTCGGCATGGCTGACCGTCCATCTGCTCGCGTCGGACATCACAACGACCGGCTGCCCGCCGATGTACGCGCTGTTCGACCTGAACCTGCCGCCCGATCTGTCGGCCGCGGCGTTCGAGACCTACTGGTCGCACGTGCACGGCTTCTGCGAAGCGCTCGGCTGCGCGATCGTCGGCGGACACACCGGCCGATTCGAGGGGCAGCATTCCACGGTCGCGGGCGGCGGCATGATGATCACGGTCGCGCGATCCGACGAGATCCTGACGAGCCGCGGCGGCCGCGCCGGCGACCGGGTCATCGTCACGCGCGAATGCGGCATCGCCGCCGTCTCGATCCTCGCGCGCGCGTTCCCCGAGACGATCGCCGCGGCGTGCGGCGACGACGTGCTCGACTACGGCAGATCGCTGTTCTATCAGAGCAGCACCGCCTCCGCGGCACTCGCCGCCGTGCGCGCCGGACGCGGCGAAGCCGGCGTGACCGCGCTGCACGATGCGACCGAGGGCGGCGTCCGCGCCGCGCTCATCGAGCTCGCGACGGCGTCGGGCTGCGGGATCCGCGTGGCCGCGGAGCGCCTGCCGGTCAGCGACCAGGCGGCCCGGATCGCGGCCGTCTTCGGCCTCGACCCCTTCGAGATCGTCGGCTCGGGCGCGCTCGTCATCGCCGCGGCACCGGAGCGGGCGGATGCGGTGATCGACGCGCTCGCCGCCGAAGACATTCCGGCGGCCGAGGTCGGCGTGCTGACGGACGCGTCGGAAGGCTGCCGGCTCGTGCGGGACGGCCGCTCCGTGCCGTTGACGCATCCCGGCACGGATCCCTACTGGAACGCCTTCTACGCCGCGATCGCGGCGGGCAAGCGGTGAGGCAGCGTCGATGCAGGACCTACTGAAACAGGGCGGCCTCTATCTGGTCGTCGATCCGAAACCCGGCGCCGGCGCCGTGCTGCCGAAGATTGAGGCAGCGCTGCGCGGCGGGGTCGGGATCTTGCAGGTCTGGGACCATTGGGACGCGGGGCAGGACGCGGCGGATTTCATCACGCGCACCGTCGGGCTCGCACGACCGCACGGCGTCCCGGTGCTGGTCCACGAGCGGCTCGACCTCCTGCGCACGACGCCGGCCGACGGCATCCACTACGATTCGCCGCACATGACGCCCCGTCAGGTGCGCGACGCGGCCGGCCGGAATGTGCTCCACGGCGTGACGTGCGGCAACGACCTCGAGCGGGTCCGCTGGGCCGCAAACGAGGGGGCCGACTACGTGTCGTTCTGCGCGATGTTCCCTTCGCCGTCCGCGGGGGAATGCGAGATCGTCCACCTGACGACGCTCGAGTCGGCCCGCGAGCGGCACCCGGAGCTCACGATCTTCGCCTCGGGCGGCATCACGCCTGCAAACGCGCCGCAGGTGCTCGCCGCCGGGGCCGACGGGCTCGCAGTCATCAGCGGCATCCTCGGCGCCGACGATCCGGAGGCGGCCGCCAGGCGCTATGCCGCGGTGATCCGCAGCGCGCGCCCGAGAAGCCGATTCGGCCGCCCCGAAAGCCTTTCCGATACGAGACCGACGCCATGACGAAGAACCTTTTTCGCAAGCTCGCCTGCCCATACGACAAGGCTGCACCGCTGACGCTCACCGTGTTCCGGATCGCGGGCGAGGAGATTGTGCAGGGGCTGCTCGAGTGCCCGACCTGCGAGCGTTACTTTCCGATCATCGGCAAGGTGCCCGTGCTGCTGCCCGACGAGTACCGTGATCCGAAGCTCGAGATGCCGTTCCTGCTCCAGTGGCGCGAGGCGATCGGCGAGCGGCTGAACCGCGGCCGGGGCTTTCGGCTGCCGCCGCGCGAGGCGGCGGCCGCCGAAAAGGACGCATCGTCGTTCTGAGGTCGACTCGCCACGGGATGGCCGTGAGATGACGCTCATGAGATCCGTCGCCCCCGTCATGACCATGCGGATGACCACGGCAATGTCGTGGGGGTGGCGCTCGTTCTGATTTTGCAGCCTTACCTCTGCAGTCACTGAAACCGGGCCGTCTCCCACGAGGCGGCCCGGTCTTTTTTCGCCTCGAGAAACCACGATGAGCCGTTCTTGCCGGCGACGTCCGGGCGGCTGCAGCACGCGCTCGCGACGTCGACGCCCGAGCCGCTGTTCCCGAAAGCCGCCTCCGTGACCGCGACGTACCGCCGGCCGTCGCGCCCGGCGTAGCCGGCCCTTCGTTGATCTTCTTCCGCTCGCGCGCCTAGCCTAGCGTGCCGGGGACGGCGCGTCGCCTTTCCGCGCCGCGGCCTCCGTCAGCACCGGCTCGAGCACCTGCCACACCGTCTCGGCGATGATCCGATGGCCCTCCGCGTTCGGATGCACGCCGTCGTCTTGATTCAGCTCGCGCACGCCGCCGACGCCTTCGAGCAGGAACGGCACGAGGTGCAGCCCGTTGCGCTCCGCGACGCGCGGATAGACCGCCTCGAACTCCCGCGCGTAGCGCTCCCCCATGTTGGGCAGGGACAGCATGCCGGCCAGCACGATCTCGGCATCGGGCCTCGCTTCGCGGATCCGGTCGACGATTGCCTGAATGTTGCGCTCGGTCGAGGCGGGATCGATGCCGCGCAGCATGTCGTTCGCGCCGGTCTCGAGCACGACGACGTCGAAATCCTGCCGCAGCAGCCAGTCGATCCGGCGCAGCGCGCCGGCGGACGTCTCGCCGCTGACGCCCGCGTTGACGACGTCGAACGGCAGACCCGCCTCCTCGATGCGGCGCTCGATCAGCAGCGGGAAGGATTGAGCCTCCGGAACGCCGAGCCCGGCCGTCAGGCTCGTGCCGATGAAGAGCACGGTGGCCGAGCCGGCTTCCGCCCGATCCGCGGCCGCCTCGGCCAGACCGTCGACACGGTGAACACCCCCCTCCGCCCCCGGCGCGGCGCGCTCCGGCGTGTTGCTTTCTGTCCCCCCGCACCCGATCATCAACGCGGCGATCGTGAGCGCGGCCAAGCGACGAGGAGCCATCCATCTCATGCTCATAGCCAGGGGCCTCGAGAAAACCTATCGCAGCGGCGACCGAACGTTGACCGTCCTTCGCGACGTCAACCTTGATATCGAAGAAGGCGACTTCGTTGCAATACTAGGCCCGTCCGGCAGCGGAAAGACAACCCTGCTCGGCCTTCTCGCCGGGCTCGACTCTCCGAGCCGCGGCTCCGTGCGGATCGCCGGCACCGACCTGACGCCGCTGTCCGAGGACGAGCGCGCCCGCTTTCGCCGCACTGCCGTCGGCTTCGTGTTCCAGTCCTTCCAGCTGATCCCGTCGCTGACGGCCCGCGAGAACGTGCAGGTGCCGCTCGAGCTGCGCGGCGACCCGGACGTCGCGCGCCGCGCCGAGGCGCTGCTCGCCCGCGTCGGGCTCGCCGACCGGCTCGACCACTATCCGGCGCAGCTTTCGGGCGGCGAGCAGCAGCGCGTCGCGCTCGCCCGCGCGTTCGTCAACGAGCCGCGAGTCCTGTTCGCCGACGAGCCGACGGGCAACCTCGACGCGGCGACCGGCGAAGCGATCATCGAGCTGCTCGAGGAGCTGAACCGCGAGCGCGGCACGACGCTCGTGCTCGTCACGCACGACCCCAACCTCGCCGGGCGCGCACGGCGCACGATCCGTCTCGCGGACGGCGCGATCGTCTCGGACACCGCCGCGGCTGCATGACGTTTCGCCGCCTGCTGTCGCTGGCGCTGCGCGAAAGCCGCTTCTCGCGCCGGCGGCTGTTCCTGTTCCTGTCCGCGATCTCGCTCGGGGTCGCCGCGCTCGTCGCCGTGCAGGGCTTCGCATCGACGATGCAGCGCGAGGTCCGCGAGCAGGCCCGGGCGATGCTCGGCGCGGACGTGCAGCTGTCGAGCCGCGAGCCGTTCGGTCCGCGCAGCAGCGAGCTGCTCGACGAGTTCGCCGCCGAAGGCATTGGCATCGCGCGCGTCACGTCGTTCGCGTCGATGGCGCGGCATACCGGAAGCGGCGCGACGCGGCTCGTGCAGGTCCGCGCCGTCGAGCCCGGCTTCCCGTTCTACGGGACCATCGAGACGAATCCGGCCGGCCGCTGGCAGGCGCTGCACGACGGACGCAACGCGGTCGTCGACCCGGCGCTGCTCGTCGCCCTCGACGCCGCGGTCGGCGATACGATCTCGATCGGCGAGGCCGAGCTCACGATCATCGGCACGCTCGAGCGCCTGCCCGGCGACATCGAGATCGCGTCGTCGTTCGCGCCGCGCGTATTCATCCCGGCGGCGTATCTCGACGAGACCGAGCTGCTCCGCTTCGGCTCCCGCGCGGAATACGAGGCCTTCCTCCGGGTCGAGGATCCGGAGCTCGCGGAGCTGATCGACGACCAATACCGCCCGATCTGGCGCGCCGAGCGCGTGCGCTCGCGCACGCTCAGGGAGCAGCAGGAGCAGATGGACCAGGCGCTCGGCAGCCTCGGCCGCTACCTCGGCCTGATCGGCGTGTTCGCGCTGCTGCTCGGCGGCATCGGCGTCGCGAGCGCGATGAGCGCGTACATGAGCCGCAAGGCCGACAGCATCGCGGTGCTGCGCTGCCTCGGCGCGACGTCCGGGCAGGTCTTCGCGATCTACCTGCTGCAGGCGGCCGTGATGGGCTTCGCGGGCGCGGCGGCCGGCGTGCTGCTCGGCGCCGCCGCGCAGTGGCTGCTGCCGCACATGCTGACGGGCCTGCTGCCGGTCGACGTGCCGGTCCGCGTCGACCCCGGGGCCGCCGCTGCCGGCCTGCTCGTCGGCACGTGGGCGGCGCTCGCGTTCGCGCTGCTGCCGCTGCTCGAGGTCCGCCGCGTGTCGCCGCTCAGCGCACTGCGCCGACGCGTCGAGCCGCTGCCGCGCGACGCGCGCGATCTGCTGCGCCCGGGCGCGTGGGCCGTGCTGATCCTGAGCGTGCTGCTCCTGATCGTGTATCAGTCGCAGAGCTTAGGCGTCGGCCTCGCGATGGCCGCCGGGATCGGCGGCACGCTGCTGCTCTTGTGGCTCGCGGCACGCGCGGCCGCGCGGCTGCTGCGCCGCTCGCCCCGCGGCGGGCTGCCGTATACCGTGCGGCAGGGCATCGCGAATCTCTATCGGCCCGGCAACCAGACCGTCACTGTCGTGCTCGCGCTCGGCTTCGGCGCGTTCCTGATCGCGACGCTGATCCTGACGCAAGCGAACATCCTGCGGCCGCTCGCCGTCAACACCGAGACCCGCTTCAACCTCATCCTGCTGGACGTGCAAGCGGATCAGGTCGAGCCCGTCGCGCGGATCCTCGCGCGTCACGGCGTCGACGTGCTGCAGAGCGTGCCGCTCGTCTCGATGCGGATCGCGGCCGTGAAGGGCGAGTCGGTGCGGCCGCGGGACGTCTCGCTCGACGCGCTCGGCGACGGACGCGAGGCCGCGCAGGAGAGGCGCGGCGGGCCGCGCGGCTGGGCCGTGCGGCGCGAGTACCGGTCGACGTTCCGCGATGCGCTGACGGACTCCGAGCGGCTGATCGCCGGCGAATGGTGGGGCGCCGGCGAGGCCGACGAACGCCTGGACGCCGAAGGCTCGGCCCCGTACCGGGTCTCCCTCGAGCAGGGCATCGCCGAGGAGCTCGGCGTCGGCATCGGCGACCGCATCGACTGGGATATCCAAGGCGTGATCGTCCCCACGGTCGTCGCGTCGCTGCGCGCCGTCGACTGGGCACGCCTCGAGCCGAACTTCTTCGCCGTGTTCGAGCCCGCCGCGCTCGAGGCCGCACCGCAGATGTGGGTGCTGCTCGCGCGCGGCGAACACGCGGAGGCGCGCGCTCTCGCGCAGCGCGACGTCGTCGCGGATCACTCGAACGTCTCCGCGATCGATCTCACGCTGGTGCAGGCCGCGCTCGACGAGGTGCTCGGACGGGTATCGGTCGTGATCCGCTTCCTCGCCGGCTTCTCCGTCGCGACCGGCTTCATCGTGCTGCTCGGCGCGGTCGCCACCGGCCGGCTGCAGCGCATCCGCGAGAGCGTCCTGCTGAAGACGCTCGGCGCGACGCGGCGGCAGATCGGCGCGATCCTGCTTGCGGAGTACGCGGCGCTCGGTGTCCTCGCGGCGATCGTCGGGGCCGGTCTTTCCGTCGCGGCGGCCTGGGCGCTCGCCCGGCATCTGTTCGACGTGCCGTTCGCTGCGGAGCCGGTTCCGCTCGTCACGCTCGCGATCGGCATCGCGGTGTTGAGCGCGGTGATCGGACTCTCGGGCAGCCGCGAGGTGTTTCGCTCGACGCCGATGGAGGCGCTGCGGGAGGAGTAGCGCCGCGCCCTTTGCGGGGATCGTCCCTATTGCCCGCGCTTCGGCGCAGCACACAGACTCGATCGACGGGTGCCGCCGCATCGCTGCGCGGCCGGTCGAGGCGCCGCTCTCTTCGATCGCGGCGGCGCGCCGACGGAAGTTCAGCGTTACGCAGGGAGCAAGCGATGGAGCACCGAGCACGCGCGCAGACCCCGCCGCCCGTTCGCAGCCTCCTCGCCGCCGCCGTCATCGCCGCGATGCCGGCGACGGCGCAGGCGCAGCCGTCGGACGATGAGCAGGTGGCGGCGGTCGACCCGCAGCGCGCACGCGATTGCCAGCCGATCGAGACCAGGGCGCCCAACGTGCCCGAGCAGCAGCCTGCGTTCCCGGAGCAGACGCGCGCCTGCGCGGTCGAGTCCGACGTCGACTTCGAGGTCACCGTGCTCGCCGCCGGCCTCGAGCATCCGTGGGCCGTCGAGCCGCTGCCGGACGGCGATCTGCTCGTGACGGAGCGCCCCGGGCGGATGCGGATCGTCACGGCCGACGGCGAGGTCGGCGATCCGATCGAGGGCGTGCCCGAGGTGCAGACGGGCGGCCAGGCGGGCCTTCTCGACGTCGCGCTGAGCCCCGAGTTCGAGACCGACAGGATGATCTACTTCAGCTACGCGGAGCCGCGCGGCGACGGCAACGCGACGAGCGTCGCCCGCGCAGTGCTGTCCGACGACGGACGCCGGCTCGAGCAGCTCGAGGTGATCTTCCGCGCGATGCCCGCCTACGACGGCAGGCTGCATTTCGGCTCGCGGCTCGCGTTCCATCCGGAGGACGGCACGCTGTTCATCACGCTCGGGGAGCGCTCCGATCTCGTGATGCGGCCGCAGGCGCAGGATCTCGACAGCCACATGGGCAAGATCATCCGCATCAATCCGGACGGCTCGGTGCCCGCGGACAACCCGTTCGTCGACGAGGCCAACGCCAAACCCGAGATCTGGACGCTCGGCCACCGCAACGTGCAGGCGGCGGCGTTCGACGACCAGAACCGGCTCTGGATCGTCGACCACGGCCCGCAGGGCGGCGACGAGCTGAACCTGATCGAGCGCGGCAAGAACTACGGCTGGCCGGTCGTCACGTACGGCGAGGAGTACTCGGGCGAGCCGATCTCGGGCTCGGTCACGCAGCTCGAAGGCTACGAGCAGCCGGTGTACTACTGGGATCCGGTCATCGCGCCTTCGGGCGCCCAGTTCTACTCGGGTGACGCGTTTCCCGAGTGGCACGGGAGCCTGTTCATCGGCAGCCTCAAGGACACGCGGCTCGTGCGGCTCGAGCTCGAGAACGACCGCGTGACCGGCGAAGAGCATCTGCTCGCAGAGCGCGGCCAGCGCGTGCGCGACGTCCGCGAAGGACCGGACGGGGCGTTGTACATCGTGACGGACGAGCCGGACGGCGAGCTGTGGAAGATCGCGCCTGGCACATAGCGCCGCGGTCGCCGGCGCCGCAGCGCGCCGCTGCCGAGCGCGGCGAAAGGGAGCATACACATGCGCACGACCATCGACGGAGCATTCGCAACGGAGATCTACCCCACCGAGGACGGCTACCTGGCGATCGAGCAGGCGTCCGCCCCGCCGGTGCTGCTCGCCGCCGACGAGGTGCTGGCCGTTATCGAGGCGCTGCAGGCGCACTACGAGCGCCGCGCGCAGTGGCAAGAGGCGATTCCCGATTGATCGAGCCGTCCGAGCCCGCGGCCGGGCGCGGTGCGCCGACCGCGATGTAAGACCCGTTTCGGGCCCGTCCGTCCCTCCGGACCGCACCGGCCTCGAAAGTGCCGCGCGCGGGCACGTTCGCATGGCGGAGCCATTCCATAAGATTTGTGGTCCCGACGCCCAAGGGGCGGCGATACGTTGATACATTACGGACGTCCGACTCCGGCTCGCGACGTAACCGCGCGCCGGAGCGGCGTGACGAGCGGCTCGCGAGCCCGGCCGACCCGGCCCCGCGCGCCGCTGGGGGATTTGTTGCTCGAGCGGAAGAGATAGATGACCAAAGCACCGATCAAATCGTGGACGCTGGCTGCCGCCCTGTTCGCCGCGCCGGCCCTGGCGCAGCACATGCCGGACATCGGCTTCGAGAGCGTCGGCCGCGGCCGTCCGCTGGCCGCGAGCGTGTTGGACCAGCCCGAGGTAGGACCGAACTGGATCCGCCAGTTCGGCCAGCCGCGCAACAGCGCGAACCTCGAGCTCAACGGCTTCCGCACGGCGCCCGAAGGCGTCGAGCCGCTGCCGCGCGATCTCTTCACCAGCGACGACTTCTACGCGGACAAGGAGCTGTGGAGCGACCCGCGCTATTTCCGCTGCAACAGCCCGATGGCAACGGAGCTGCAGCGCGGGGTCCTGGCTCCTCCCGGGGTCAACACGTCGGAGGACACGGCCGACGGCCCGTGGGGACATTGCGATATCGACTATCCGCGGGAAGCCATCGTGAGCCCGTACGGCTTCGCGACGGCGCAGGAGCACTACCATGCCTTGCTCAAGGAGACGCGCAGCCGCGGCGGCCCGAACGTCTACGGGTTCGAGGATTTTCCGGCCGCGGAATGGAACGGCGTGTACGAGCGGCCGGGCCAGGTCGCAGGCACGAGCAATCAGCTGAACTGGT
>Ga0079224_100003747_pt1 | contig 19317 bp, 12 predicted proteins | sample Stecom2015_FD_80414 | JGI IMG/M metagenome (GOLD analysis project Ga0079224, IMG submission 80414) | Agricultural soil microbial communities from Utah to study Nitrogen management - Steer compost 2015 | ecosystem: Environmental > Terrestrial > Soil > Agricultural land | place: USA: Utah... | reverse complement strand
CGGCTCAACGAGAACAGGTTCGCTCCAGGGGCCGGAGGCATTCTTTGCCTTGGTGAGATAAATACCAAAATCAGGATCGGGGTAATAGATATAGAACTCACCGTCATGATACCGTATTGAAGGTGCCCATACACCGTTGCCATGTTGCGACTTTCGGAAATGATCAATGGGAACCTGGCGCGGCAACGCATACGTAAGAATATGCCAGTTAACCAGGTCGGTTGAGTGCAGGATCGGCAATCCGGGTACGCAATTGAAGCTTGAGGACACCATATAGTAGTCATCACCTACGCGGCACACGTCGGGATCGGAGTAGTCAGCATGCAGAATCGGGTTTCTATAATTTCCATTTTGCTGATCCGATACCCAGACTTCGGAGACATAACCTCCCTCCTGCGCAAAAGTCGCGACAGCTGTTGAAACGAAAAACGTAACAATCAGTAAGCGCATCACTTGTTTTTTGCAATGACAGATTCAATAAGGCTGTTGAGATAAACTTCAATATTATCGTAGCCGGCTTCCAGTGTTTGCAGCGATGCATCGGAGGCGTCTGCCGGATCGAGTCCGTGCTTCTTTTCCCAATTGTCGGGCATACCGTCGCGGTCACTATCAACTGCAGGGGTACTTGCCTTCAATTCAGGCCAGCCACCAACATCTCGCTGCGAATCAATTATCCCGTTTTTCTTTTTACCGGATGCCGCATTATTGTTTCTTGTTTCCGATATAATTCTCGCGTCGACAGCATCGCGGACAAAGCTCGCACCAGCATGCCGTAATACTTCGGTGTATGCATCTTCCGCCTTATCGACTGCGATTTCGTCAACCTTAAAGGGCTCTGCTACAAACATACCAGCAGGAATTTGTTCTTTTCCGTCAACACCTTTTCGATTATCGGCCGTGACTTCCTTACTTCCTTCCAGGACGTTACCCTCCACGAAGTATTGACCAAAAGGAGGCCATGGATTGAGAATGCGATTTTTCTTAGAACTGGCAGGACCCGGCTTGTAGTAGTTAGCCCTCACATTGTAACGTCCCGCCTCACCACCGTACACATTGTTGTGTCCCCAGTTATAGATCACGTTGTTCACGAAGTCAACAAGTTCTTCTGCTGAATTTTTTGTCGATGCGGAACCACTGAACCGCGGCGTTCGACTTGAATGGCTCGCAATCAGATTATGATGGAACGTCGCACCTCCACCACCCCAGATCCCGCCGTAGCCATGTGCACCTTTTGAATGAACAGATTCGTTGAGGCTCTCAGATATGATGCACCACTGCATTGTAAAATTGCTGTTTCCGTAGAAAGATGCACATTCATCCGACGCCCAGCTTATCGAACAGTGGTCAATGATCACATTGCTCACACCCTTATTACCATTAATCGCATCGGATTCCTCTTTCGCTTCGTCGCCTGGGCGAAATCGCATAAACCTGATTATCACATTGTCCGCCTTTACACTCAAGGGATAATTCTTCAAACATATTCCATCACCGGGAGCGGATTGTCCCGCGATTGTAATATTCCCGTTGTTGATATCAAGGGGCGATTTCAGTTCGATATAACCGGACACATCGAAAACAACGATGCGCGGCTCTTTCATGCGCACCGCGTGCCGGAGTGAACCAGGACCGTCGTCATTGAGATTTGTTACGTGTACGATCTTTCCGCCACGACCGCCCGTTGTATACTTGCCAAAGCCTTCAGCACCGGGAAATGCAATCTGCATGACCTGCGATTCGCATTGACTGGTGTAAAAAGTCATCAGTCCAACAGCCACAGTGCGCAATATGTTCGTCCAAAATTGCATCATTTCCTCACGGGCTTAACAATACGTTCCTTTAGAGGCAAATCGGATTGTTTTATTTCATTTAAAATAATCTGTGCAATAAGCCGTGCACCAAGCTCACTGAAGTGGGTGTTGTCATTCTTTCCGTCCGGGTAATTGGGATGCTCTCCCGGTTTCAATTGAAGAAACAGTAACGCTGAATTTTGTTCACCGAATTCCTGATACAATGCACGACTCTTAACATCAAGATCGATAAACGCAACCTTTTCATCCTTTGCAACTTCCCGAACAAGGGAAGAATAAAGCTCATGTGTCTCGACAGCCTGACCGTTGGAAAATTTACGGCGTGATACAGGTGTAAGGAGCACTGGCGTTGCACCTGCTGCTCTTGTTTCCGAAATGAATTTCTTAAGGTTTAGCTTGTACTGATCAGGAGGTGTGTAACGATCCGTTTTTGGTTCTGATTCGTCATTGTGACCAAACTGAATAAAAACATAGTCACCTTTCTTAAGGGCAGAGGTCACAGCCGCCCAACGCCCCTCACTGATAAATGTGCGTGTACTCCGACCGTTCCGGGCGTGGTTGGATACAACAACAGTCGAATCAAAAAAATATTTGAACGGCATTCCCCATCCGGTCTCCGGATATGCAGATTCCTCCTTGATTGACATGGTCGAGTCACCGATGAGATAAACTGTGATCTTTTCTTCGATGGAAAACGAAGACAACATTATACCAAGCACCGAAAGGCATACCAGGATTTTCCACGGTTGTTTATCCATAGGGAATTACTGTTTTGCGTCCATGATGTGTTTTACCAGGCTATTAATATACACTTCAATATTATCATATGCAGTGCTCAGGTCACGACCATTGGCGTTGGCATTTGCAGGGTCGAGTTTCATTTCAATTTCCCATTCATCCGGCATACCATCACCGTCTGTGTCAAGAGGTGCTTCTTCGCTTTCCAGCATCGGATAGCCACCAACATCTTCCTGACTGTCGATGATTCCCGGAAAACCCGAAACACTGCCAGAGTAAGTAGCGGTGCCGTTGGATACTTCTTCGACTACCCGCTCATCGACTGCGTCACGGGCCAGGCTGGCCCCGGCGAGTGCAAGGACTTTCGTATATGCCTGTTCTGCAGAATGACTGGTCTCCATTTCGAAATCAATCGGTGATGCGAGTTGCACAAGCGATTTGTTGGTGGTACCATCATAAACAATGCCACCGTTCCAGTTGTCAGCAGTAACTGTTGCGTTTTGGAAAACATAGTTTCCGCTGATGTAAAAGGTTCCATGACCCGGCGCATACTCCTCACCTTGTTCGTGGCTCACACGCATGATGCGCATTGCCTTCGACGAAGGAGTCGATGGTCCGGCCTTGTAATAGTTATTCACAATATTATACCGACCGTTCTCGCCGCCGTACGCGCTTTCATCACGCCAGTTGTAGATTACGTTGTTTCGGTAATCAACATGTTCATTTGGATACGGGCCGTTGCTGGTACCCGGGCGCCAACCATTAAATCGCGGATTGCGGCTCTTGTGATGGGCGATGAGGTTATGATGGAAACTTGCGTGATCACCGCCCCAGATTCCGCCATAGCCATGTGCGCCTTTTTCATGCAATGAATTATTAAGGCTTTCCGAGATGATACACCATTGCAGTGTAAAATCCTGGTTTGCATAAAACGACGCTGCTTCATCAGTACACCAACTCATCGAACAATGGTCGATTACAACATTCTTGTTGTACCGGCCCCAGATCGCATCACCTTCCACCTGCTTTTCATTCCCGAGGCGGAAACGCAGGAAGCGGATAATGACATTGTCCGCACCAACAAATACCGGATAATTCTTGATTGTAATACCATCTCCCGGCGCAGTCTGTCCGGCAATTGTAATATCAGGTTGTGTAATGCTAAGGGTATTAGTCAACTCAATTGTACCGGAAACTTCAAACACTATAATGCGCTTGCCTGATGTGCTCACTGCGGCACGCAGACTTCCCGGACCGGAATCATTGAGGTTCGTGACCTTAATTACCTTTCCACCGCGGCCACCGGTCGTATTCCGTCCAAATCCTTCGACACCCGGAAATGCAAAAGCATCTTCCTCAACAGGTACCGGTTTATCATCGTCGATGTTTGGTTCCGGATCGGGATCAGATCCACATTGCACGTTCACAAATAAAATCAGCAGCGCTAATATCCGATAGCCATTTCTCATTCGACGCGTGTAAGCTCAGATAAAGAAAAAAAGAGAGTGGTGTTTCCACCACTCTCATGCTTTTTAAGGCAGCCAGCGAGGATCGCCAATGCTGTTGTCAATAATTGTCTGGTTCGTAGCGGTGAAGACACCATTTGCAGCATCGGCAAAGCCAGGATCAATTTCAGTGGCACTCACCTCTGCAGCTGTCGTGTACAATCCTACCAGGAGGTTGTTGCAATTGAAGATGTTGTTGTTGCTATACACCGGAGTAGGAACCATGTAGGACGCCTGACGGCAGAAGTTACCTACCTGTCCGGAGGCCGGAGCATCAGCCGGGCCGGTCTCCACAAACAAGCTGTTTCTCACTTCAAATGAGCCTGCGCCGCTGGTTCTGAACAATCCGTTGTTGTTGCTGTTGTTGACTGTCGCCACCTTGTAGAAAGTACAATTCTGGAAGATGGTGTTACATTCAACCTGCATACGCAGGAATGTCCTGAAGCCATTGGCGAACGTTGTGTTCTCAATGCGTAAGGTATTAATAGCACCTGTACGGAAGTCGATTCCATCGCCACCTGCTCCTTCAATATCATGTATGTAGCTATTCTTGACGTGAATGGTTCCGTACGATGTTTCGCCAACGTTGTTGTAGATAAAGTTATTTGCATAACCGCTTATCTCACACTCATTGATTACCAGTGAAGTCAGGTTACAACCCGCCTGCGTGTTGAAGAACTGGCTGACCGTACCATCGCTTCGAACATCAAGATAATTCAACTCTACGGTAGCAATTGTTGCTCCACAGGTAAACTGTCCGAAAATAACGGGCTTGTCAACAGGATCGTAACCGCTGAGAGTCACCGATCTTTTGACTGCGTATGAACCCAATTGATATTCACCCGGGAAGAGTACGAAGGAATCACCTTCATCAGCAGCATCGAGTATAGCGACGATGTCATCTTCGGGATAGATTGGTTCCGCGTCACCGAGGTCAATCAGAGTAGTGAACACTTTCGTGCCGCGAGTTTTTTCTCCGTTTTTCAAAATGATGGTATACGTCGTTTCCCCTGTTAACCCTGTGACTACAGCCACGCCCGTTGCTTTTTCATCATCAGTAAGATCGCGTTCCGTATCCGGCATTATAAGCAGGTGCGTCACTTCGGATCCTGCTGCCCAACGGAGTGTTGCTTCGGTTGCCTTGATATCGCCATCTTCTGACGACAGGAAAATCTGTTCAGGATCCGTTGTTATCGTCAATGAAACCCATTTGGAATCAGGCAAACCACTTGCACTCACAGCCTTTACGCGAATAGAGTATAATGTTTCACCGTCAAGGGTTTCCTGTACCGGGAGGTCGTCGGGAGTTACCTCGAGCGTGCGCACGATGTTGGTGAACTGCATATCATCAGCACTGATCTCTACCAAATAGTGCTTCACATCCGGGCGTGTATCCCAATTCAATTCGACCGTTGTCTGATTCCTTATCCGGGCCTCAAGCCCTACCGGAGAGAATGCCCGGTCGAGATCAAGTTCCTGGACAACGGGATCAATTTTGTCATCACATCCGGCGAAGGCGAAACACAACGTCAGCGCAAGGATGCTTTGATATATTCTGCTTTTCATAATCAGTTTCATTAAGAATTAGTAGCCATCATTATTGAGCATTCCGTTGCTTCCGTCAACGATTACCTGCCATATCGGCCAGAACTGCTTTTCGTCCGGATCGTTGATGTAAAGGCTGTTTATCTTAGCCTCGTTAAGGTTGTTCCATGATTTGGAACTCCACCCCGCTCCCGGATCCGCAGTTTCACCTCTGTTCAGCCCGTAAATCTCGAGTGTTTCGAAATCTGCAAACGCTTCCTTGGGTGAATCCACTGCAGGCATGTCTTCGCTCTTATACCTGTAGTAAAGCGTCGTAGGCACATCGCTGTAGCTACCTGTTCTTGCAACGAGATCATTCATCTTTGTTTTTGCTTCATCAAGCTTAGTACCGAGCAGATTCCAGCGGATCAGAGCCTGCTTGCGTTCCATCTCGCCGCAGAATTCAAACTTGTGTTCTTCCACAAGCGCGTTGAACAGCGCCGCTCCGCTAAGGCCATCAACATAAGCATCAACTTTTGTTGCGTGTTCCGACGCGGGGAACGCGCGCTTGCGAATTTCTTTCAGGTATGTTTTCGCTTTTCCTTCCTGACCAAGATGATACGCTGCCTCGGCTGCAAGGAAGAGTACTTCAGCATAACGCATGTACATCTTGTTCACGCCGTCGTCATTTGAAGATGTTACAAATCTGTTCATCCATTCGTAGCGGTATTTTCCAAAATACCAGGTATTAAGGTCAACGAGTTCCTGACGGGAAATCGGCACTGACGAAGACAGGTTGTTTCCATACCGATAGGGAACGCATGTTACGTCGCGCCGTGTGTCTGTTTCATCGTAGTCGTAGAAGACGAACGGAAGTGGTCCGGCCTGGCCGCCACGGTTATTACCGTTGGCGTGGTGTTGGTCATTCGAATTATGACGGACCGCAAACGTAAAGAGTACGCGTCCGCGGCCATCGCCGAACGGAATTTCCCAGAGTGATTCACCACCTGCCGCAATCACATCCTGGTTATACTTGCGCCAAAGTTGTTCGAACGAAGGTTCAAGATGAACGGTATTGCTTTCGATTACATCCTCGCATTCATCCAGCGCGATTTGATACAATTGCTGTTCAGTAAAATCAGCGAGTTGTCCTTTGCGGATTTGTCCGTCAGGATATCTTGAAAAGCCAGCCGCTGTCAATGCCAGCCTCGCACGTAACCCTTTTACGAAAGCTTTGCTCGGACGTTCTACAGTTGATGTTGATGCGGTTTCATTTGGCCACGCAACCAGCGTAGCTGCTTCTTCTAAATCCTTCAACAGTTGATTGTAAATTTCATCGCGACTTGTTCTGGGCAAGTATAATGTCTCACCCGAGATTGGTTCAAATCGAGCAGGGACATCGCCCCAGGCCTTAAGTAGGTCCGCATAATAAACCGCCCGATACGTCAGCGCTTCGCCCAGCAGTTGTCCCATATCCGATCCCGGCACAGGATTTCCAAATGTGCGCAGTCCGCGAATACTTAAATTGGCACGTTCAATACCCTGGAACATCATTACATAGGCATTGTCCGGAGCACCAGTACCCCCGTTAACCGTATTCATCTGTGAGTTGTTCGGCTGAGCATTGTAAACACAGAGGTCAGCATTAGCACCTGCAGTTTGCGATGAGTTATACCATTCCACATCGGTATTCATTCCATACCACGGAATAAAACGGCCGCGATAAGAGTTGGTCTCAGCCATCGGGACGAGGATACCATCGATAGCGGCTTTAGCCATCGAGTAATTAGAGAATATGATCGACTCATCAAGCGATGACTTGCTTGGTGCCTCGAAGTAATCTTCACATGAGGCCAGCATAATGGCCACCACGACAAAGGAATATCTTATTATACTATTGACTTTCATACGCGATCAAAAGTTAAAATTCAAACCGAAGACAATCTGTCTGCTGCGCGGGTATGCGGAATAATCCACGCCAGGCGTATATGGTGTTTTCCGGCGGGTTGACACTTCAGGGTGAAAGCCGGAATAATTTGTAGAGACGAAAACATTATACCCTGTGGCATAGAGGCGGAGGTTCTTGATCCGGGCGCGGGAAGTTATCGATGAAGGTAAGGTGTATCCCAGCGTGAGTGTGTTTAAGCGCAGGAATGAACCGTCTTCAACTGCGTAGTCGCTCAAGATGAAGTTCCTCATATAAGGCGACCACATAGTTGTATTTGCATTCAACGCCGCAAGGGCGGCCGGATCTGTCACCAATTGGCCTGACTCAGGATCGATGTTCGTCCAGCGCTTACCATCAGCCATGTCGGTGGAAAGATTTCTGTACTGCGTGTTTGTAGTCGCAGTTGTGAATTCAATCTTGTTTGCATTATAAATGTCGTTACCGTAACTCCAGTTGAAGTTCGCAGTAAGGTCGAAACCATAAGCATATCCACTAATTGAAAAGCCTCCGATATGCTTTGGTAGCGCGTTTCCGATCACCGTGAGGTCAAACTGGTTGATGATGCCATCAGGAACTCCTTCAGGTCCGCTGATATCCTTCAACTTCATCATACCAGGTGTAAGCGTTCCAGGACCAAATCCGACATTATCGTTGGCGGCTGGCACGCCTTCCTTAAGTATCCAACGCTCGGTGTTGCTGTCATATCCTTCAAAGTCAGATACTTCATACCGACCGTCGTTCAGATATCCAACCATATTTCCCAACGGCTGACCTGGTGTAACCTCATAGTCATAAATAATCTGGCTTGAGGCCCAATTGCTGGTTCCCCTCACGTAGTCCATCATCCCAAGAGAAACAACATTATTTCTGTTGAAGCTAATGTTTCCACTTACAGTCAAACCGTAGTTCTCTTCATCAACAATCGCGTAAGACAGCGAGAGTTCAAGACCCTTGTTTTCGGTTTCGCCCATATTTCGATATTGATTGGCGTACCCGGTTCCGGGTGTCGGGAAGAGGATTAACAAATCTTTAGTACTGTTCTTATAGAGTTCGATAGTACCGGTTAGACGATTTTGAAACAACCCAAAATCCAATCCAACGTTCCTTGTGATGGTGGTTTCCCACTTAAGGTCGGGGTTTGCCATGGTATTGGACGGTCCCCAGAAACTCACAACATTGTTGATCCACGCAGTGGTCCGGGGCTCAAAGAATTGGAAAGTCTGGCCCGTAGGGATGTTGTTATTTCCTGCCTCGCCATAGCTTGCCCGAACCTTCAGCAAGTTCAGCCAGTTTGATGTGCCTGTCATGAAGCTCTCCTCCGAAATTTTCCATCCTGCGGACACAGAAGGGAAGTATCCCCAAATGTTGTCACCACGGAAGCGACTTGAACCATCCGCGCGATAAACGCCCTCCAGGAAATACCTGCCTTTATAACTGTAGTTTACACGACCAAAGAATGATAACAGCTTATCGTCAGGGCTATAGAAATACTCCGGTGGGAGTTGTGTGGCCTCAGGATCTGAGTTCACCATCGTCGTGAGTTTGAATGCCTGTTCCGAACTGAAGAAGGCCGGCAAGCCATGAACTTCGGAGACAATTGACCGACTGTCACGTGTGAGCAATTCCTGTCCCAGGAGAACATTGAGGTTGTGATCGTCGCTCAGGAATTTCTTAAAATCGTAACTCAGGGTATTCGTGTTTCTTAAACGCAATTCCTTGCGATCAGTCATCACGACTGCCGGGAGATTTTGATTTGCCATGGAAGGTCTATTGCGTACGAAATAGGTAGTAATACCGTAAAACCTGTAATCGGAATTATCATAGGTATCCATACCACCTTCGATCTTTAACTTAAGATTATCCAGGATTTTCCAGCCAAAGCTTCCACCAAGGTTATAATTCCTGCGTTCTTGATTCCGGTCGTTATCTAAGGTCGATCTGATCGGGTTTACGAGATCGCCCGCAGTCTGTTCATCAGTATTGTCAAGATTGGTGTTGGCGATTCCTGGAATCGGAAGCGGCACATATCCGATCGCATGTTTCAAACGCGAGTCTGCCGAAGAAACTTCATTCTGCTCATTAGCACCACCGCCGTTGATTTCGGTGTTACTGTAGCGCAGGGAAAACCCAAGATCAATTTTATCACTTGGCTTGTTATTGAGTTTCAATGTGATGTTGTTACGAACAAAATCAGAATTGATCATGATCGCCTTCTCCTGGAAGCGGGCATAGTTCACGGAATAGGAAAACTTGTCCGTCCCTCCCCTCACGCTCAGGTCGTGGCTAAAAACTTTGCCTGTACGACCATACACCTGACGTTGCCAGTCGTTAGCGCGCTGGCCGTTAAAGAGGTCACGGTCCTGGTACAAACCAAAGAAGTCTTCATATGATGGCAGATCATCCTCGAGCTGCGCGTATTCATACTGCCATTTCACATAATCTTCGGGAGAGAGTACATCCAAAGTTTTGGCAATTCGTTTAAAACCGGTGAAGGCATTATAGCTAACGCTTACCTTCCCGTCAGCTGTACCACCTTTAGTTGTGATCAGAACAACACCATTGGCACCGCGCGAACCATAGATCGCCGTTGACGATGCATCCTTCAGAATAGTAATTGATTCGATGTCCGTAGGGGAAATATCAGAAATACTGTTTATCGGAAATCCGTCGACGATATAAAGAGGTGTGTTATCCTGTGAGATGGAAGTACCACCCCGAACGCGAATTTGAATTTCCGCATCTGGCGATCCCTCTGTAGTAGTCACCTGAACCCCTGCCATGCGACCCGTGAGCGTTTCAGAGACAGACGCTACCGGCATCTTCTTTAGATCGTCGCCCGTAACCGACACGATGGACCCGGTTATATCTGACTTCTTTTGCGTTCCATATCCGACCACCACGACCTCTGACAGTTGCGTAACATCTGTCTCAAGAGTGACGTTAATAGCAGTCTGATTGTTTACGGCTACCTCCTGGGGTTGCATGCCGATGAAAGAGAAAACCAGCGTGGCATTCTCATTGACGGAAATCGAGTAGTTTCCGTCTGCATCAGTAACAGCACCGTTACTGGTTCCTTTTTCAAGGACGGAAACACCGGGAAGTGCAGTGCCGTCATCAGAGAGGACGGAACCGGTGACTGTTCTTTTTTGCGCAAGAGCCTCATAAGGCTGCACAATTGTCATCAGCACACTCAACAGAGCTATGCCAATGCACATTCGGGCTGGATAGAATTTTACCATAGGCGTATTGTTTGGGATGGGGAAATACGTTTGTTATTCTGATTGATATTTCGCTGTTGATGTCCGATCGCAACCTGCTCCTGCTTACCCTGTGAAGATTCTCACTGATCCGTTTCTCATCTCTACGTGCAATCGATTGCGCAATATCTTTTTCTATTTCAACAATTCCAAGCAAAAAGATCACGAAATTCTAGAATTTTATTTGGTTAATTCGATTGCAGACCTCCCTGAAATAATGCAATCAATTGCAGTTTTCTGTGCATTTTTTCGCATTTTTCAATTCCATTCCGTTTATTTTTTTACACTGATATGTACAGGATTCGCCAGTTCACGCGCAAGATTGCGCACATACGAAAGAAAGGTCTGCTCATCCGTAATTCCATCTGGTTCACCACTCCACGCTGCGAGAAAGTAATATTGCAGACCTGTTCCCCCAGGAACCTTGAGGTCTACTACATGACTGAAATCGTCCGAACTGAAGCTTTCAAGGAGATCCCCTGAAAACAGAACGGCGAGTCCAAGATCATCGCCATTTAAACTTTGCCGCCCATACGTTGCAATGAAAGCGAATTCGTCTTTGTCTCCCACACTTGTCGTGAGTCGCGCCTTATCGTCCCTGACAATACCTGTTGCCAGGCGTTCTAACGTTCCATTCGTTACGTCAAGCAACGCCCTGGTATGCCGGGCCCCGGCGTGTATACTCAGCGTTGACTTTAGCGAAACCTTACTTCCGGGAACTTGCCATCCATAATAATTCGTGGTGATGGCTGAATAGACATCACCATTATGAGCTATCCGGCAGTTCACGCTGTCGGTTTTTTCAACGCGGTGAATTGTCCCGTTGTCGTTGTATCCAATGGAGCCAATGCCCAGCGATTTCCCGACTTTCATCACGTCCATACCCCAGGGTTGCATTTCATGATAGGAATCAAAGCCATCCTGGCCCACGTGATGCAGGATCATATCACGGGTCTTCTTACCAAAAACATCTGTGGCGTTGCGTTGATCGAGATAAAACCGGTAGCCCACCTTATCCGATTCCCACCCCGGTCCTTCGTAACGGATAAACCAGGAGTGATCCTTATGTTCCCTGGGTACACGCAGGAAATCTACGTTTTTGAACGCACCGCCCAGATACTCGCGATTGACAAACTCCCCTCCCGTCTTGTGCGACAACTCGGCATGTGTCTTCTTCTCATACTCGCGTTTTGCAATCCCTTTTTTATTATACCGCACCGTTAACGCAACGGTTTTGCTGGGCGCCATTTTTTCAAGAACAAGCACAATGCCGGGGTCCGGACTGCCTGCTTCGTTGTATTGACTCGCAATTTCCTTTCCGTCGAGAACTACAACAAAAGCATTTGGATTAAACTTTTTATCAAGGCCCACTATACTCTCTGCGGATACATTCACAAATACATCAGTCCGCTCAAAGTCAACGGGATTGGTCACCTCCACTATGAATGATTGCGGGAACAGGCGCTCCAGATCCTGCGCAGCCACTCCGTATGCTGTGAACAGGAATCCCACAGCGGTAAACACGATTCTGAAGTGATGCACAATTTGAAGTTGCGACATAATTGCTACTTTCTTTTCAGGACGTCCTTAGAGACTTTTGCACCAAATAGAACAACAGGTTTTCCTGCTGCCGTATCCGAATTAATAACCTTAACATTTTTGCTCCTGTCTCCGGTTATGTTCATGAAATTCGTCGCTGCTCCGTATTTAACGCCATCGAAGGTTATGTCCTTGCTGTTTTGCAGTTGCACAACAGTGGGGGTATCCTGAATAAACGTGCTGTTACTGATTGCTATGCCTTCCCCTTCAATACACACTACACCGGCGGAAGTTTTCATTGAGAGGTTCTTCATCGCAATGTTGCGAATGTTCATCTCGGGTAGTCCCCGAACAAAAACTGCAGTTTCAGCCCCATTGCATACAACATCTTCAATAGTTATATCACGGAACTGCGGTGTGCCTTCGTTCACAGGCTGAAACTCAATGGCAGGATTTTCATCGCCGCCAAAAACCGCCAGCGGATCTTTGGCCATGTAATACATATCAAACAGAATTGCGGCGCCACCGATATGACTCATTCTTATATTTTTTATGTAGACGTTTTCAACAACACCCCCCCTTCCACGTGTTGTCTTGAAACGGAGACCAATATCGGTTCCGATAAAGTTGCAATCATAAACGAAAAGGTTGCGGGCTCCGCCTGACATTTCGCTGCCTACTACAAAACCTCCGTGGCCATGAAAAACAGTAGAATTTCTTACGATGACATCTTCCGTCGGAACACCACGACGACGCCCTTCTTCATCGCGGCCGGACTTGATGCAAATGCCATCATCGCCGACATCAAACATGCAATTCTCGACGAGTACGTACCGGCATGATTCGAGATCAAGTCCATCGCCGTTTTGTGCGTTCCAAGGGTTGCGCACAGTGATACTTCTAAAAGTCAAATGCTGGCTTAATAACGGATGTATACACCATGCGGGCGAATTCTGAATCGTAATACCTTCCACAAGTACGCCTTTGCAATTGATGAGGCTTACCATATTGGGTCGAAGAAACTCTTTAATTTCTTCAGCATTTTTCAAGTTGTATCCTTCAGCAATAACTCCGGGACGCTTTTGGGTCGATCCTTTTAGCGCCCGTTCAGTAGGATACCACATGTCTTTCTTTTCATTGAGAAATCCTCCGGATTTGACGAGTGCGTTCCATTCAGGCGGAGTCATCTTGCTTTTCTTTACGGGACGCCATGCCTGCCCTGCGCCGTCGAGAATTCCTTCTCCGGTGATGGCGATGTTCTCAGCATCCTTTGCATAAATCGGAGAGATCGCTCTGATTGCCTCGAGGCCTTCCCAGTTGGTTTTTATTAATGGATACTGGTCTGTATTATCAGTGAATTGAACAACGGCTCCTTTTGAAACATGAAGATTGACATTACTCTTCAGCTGAATGGGACCTGTAAGCCAGAATCCTTTTGGAATTACAACGGTACCACCACCGGATTTGTGGCATGCCGAAATTGCTTCGTCGATTGCTCTTGTGTTTAACGTAATGCCATCAGCAGTACCACCAAAGGCAGTGATATTAAAAGTATCTTTCTTAAACGTCGGGACGTTTACCACCGGGAGTTTCTGAGCAGCCGCGACGTGGACCACGAATCCGAATAAAAGAATGAATGCAATTCTCATAGAATAAAGGCGTAAACGGAAGTCGGCTCTATGCCCCGCTTTATTCAGCGGGGCACACGGAGCCTTCACCCAAACTCATCAAATCCCAAACTCAATGTCAGGGTTGCATTTAAGATGCCAAACTGCAACTAATGATCAGCTGAATTCAGCAGTTAAATGCGCAATCGATTGCATAATTAGAATCTTTTTTTAACTTTGCCAAACGATTTATGAAAATTTTGCCAGCGTCAGTAATCACTGATACGACATCGCTCTTAATATTCTAATGATCTTACAGACAAGGTAGATCAGAACCAGAAAATGACAGTGCACTCGACCGCAGGCCAAATATTTTCATAATATTGCGCAACCGATTACGCATTTTCACTATTATGGTAAACACCCGCTACGCTATTCATCCAGACGACTTCCGATCATACGATACAAAAAAGATTCGCGATTCATTTCTTATTGAGGAATTATTCAAACCCGGTGAGACCACATTCACTTACACGATGTATGATCGCATGATCGTCGGTGGTAGTGCACCAGTTGACAAACCTCTCGCCCTTGAGCCGATAGATCAGTTAAAGAGTGAATACTTTCTTGAACGCCGCGAACTCGGCGTAATTAATGTAGGCCACACCGCTGAAATCACTGTCGACGGAACGCGCTATGAGCTTGCCTATAAGGAAGCGTTATACGTCGGTCGCGAGTGCCGTGAAGTGATCTTTCATCCCGCACCCGAAGGGCAGGCTTTATTTTATTGGAACAGCGCACCGGCACATCACAAGTACCCTACACGAAAGGTTTCGCTTGAAGAAGCTGACACGGCCGTTATGGGCAGTGCAGAAACTTCGAATCACCGTACTATACGAAAGTTATTGGTAAGTACAGTACTTCCGGTGTGCCAGCTACAGATGGGTCTGACCGAATTACATACCGGCAGCATCTGGAACACGATGCCACCGCATACGCATGACCGAAGAATGGAAGTATATTTCTATTTTGAAGTCAAACCCGAACAAGCGGTTTGTCACTTTATGGGGACACCTGAGGAAACGCGACACATCTGGATGCAGAACAATCAGGCAGTGATTTCACCCCCGTGGTCAATTCACAGCGGTGCGGGTACCGCAGGGTACTCGTTTATTTGGAGCATGGCCGGTGAAAATCTTGATTACAGTGACATGGATATGGTGAAACCAAATGCGTTGCGTTAGGATAACATGAACGAGCTTTTCAGTCTTCAGAATAAACGCGCATTGGTCACCGGAGGCACACATGGTCTCGGCATGGCTATGGCGAGAGGCCTTGGTAACGCCGGCGCTGAATTGATCATCAATGGTCACTCACCGTCGCGGATGGAAGAGGCTATTGCCACCTACCGAAGCGCAGGCCTGACCGCATACGGTTATCTTTTCGATGTTACCAACGAACCTGAGGTGAACGAGGCAATTACTGCGATCGAACGTGAACGCGGCCCCATCGATATCGTTGTTAACAATGCAGGTATCATCAAGCGCATCCCTGCCCTTGAAATGCCCGTTGACGAGTTTCGCGCTGTAATTGATGTAGATCTTGTCGCGCCGTTTATTGTTTCCAAACGCGTAGCCGCTACGATGATTGAACGTGGTGGGGGAAAGATTATCAACATTTGTTCCATGATGAGCGAACTGGGGCGCAATACTGTGTCTGCATACGCAGCGGCCAAGGGCGGACTCAAAATGCTTACGAGAAACCTCGCAACGGAGTGGGCGCGTCACAACATTCAGGTCAATGGTATCGGTCCTGGATATTTTGCAACGGCGCAAACAGAACCCATCCGTAAGGATGGTCATCCGTTTCATGAGTTTATTATCAACCGTACACCTGCAGGCAGATGGGGTGATCCCGATGATCTAATTGGCGCCGCCGTATTCCTGGCATCGCGTGCGAGCGATTTTGTGAACGGGCAGATTATTTATGTCGATGGTGGAATACTCGCAACCATTGGCAAACCGGCTAACGAAAAGTAATCTTGTTTAGTTATAAAACGACATAATACCTAAACGGGAGTCAATCCTATGGTATGAAAACTGAAAAGGCCACCATTCACGACATTGCACGCAAGCTGAACATCACGGCTTCAACGGTTTCCCGCGCACTCAATGATCATCCGCGCATAAGCGCCGAAACAAAAAAAGCCGTACTGAAGGTTGCGCGAAAACTTAACTATCAGCCCAACAACATCGCAGCGGCACTTCGCAATGGCAAAAGCAATATTATTGGGATCAGCGTTCGAACTGCCGACCGAAGCTTCTTTTCTTCCGTCGTACGGGGAATCGAAGAGATCGCAAACAGATCCCGTTACAACGTCATGATTTGCCAGACCTACGATAACTATGACAAAGAAGTCGCAACGGTTGAGGCATTGCTTAATGCACGGGTAGATGGAATCATTGCGTCTCACGGTAAAGAAACAGCCAACTTCGATCACTTCCTCAAAGTGAAGGAACGTGGCATCCCACTTATACTTTTCGACCGTTCAAACGATGAACTTGAAGTAAGTCATGTCGTGATTGATGATTTTCTCGGCGCCTATAAGGCTACGGAACATCTGATTCAGCAAGGTTGTCGTCGCATTGCACACTTTACGAACATCAGGAAAATATCGATCTACAAAGAGCGCCTTCGCGGTTATCGTGAAGCGTTGCTTGCGAATGGTCTCGAATACAATGAACAACTCGTCGTTGAAAGTAATCTTCAACTCGAAGACGGCAGGACAAGTATGGAAAAGCTGCTCAAACTACGGCAAATGCCAGATGCAGTATTTTCGGCAAGTGCGCTTGGCGCCGTTGGAGCGATGCAGGTAATCAAAGAACGGAACATAAAGATTCCTCAACAGATAGCCCTCGTCGGATTCAGTAATGAAGTGTTTACGTCATTCACTGAACCCAGTCTGAGCACTGTCGAACAGCACAGCCTGCGTATTGGAAACGCAGCCGCAGAAATTTTTCTGGAAGAAGTGGCTCTGCGTAACAAAAAGTTTATTCCTCAAAAGGTTGTTCTAAAACCCGAACTCATCATACGTGATTCATCACGAAAAAAGAAAACCAGCTAGAAATTAAAGACATCTACGATGAACACTGTCGCACCTGCAAAGCTAAACCGGCAAAAAGTGCCGTCCATGAATTATCCGGTCAAAGTTCTCCAGTTCGGTGAAGGAAATTTTCTTCGCGCATTTGCTGACTGGATGATCGATATCCTGAATGAATCGACGTCATTCGGTGGTATGGTGCAAATCGTTCAACCGCTGCCGAAAGGTATGGGCGAGGTGATCAACCAACAGGAAGGACTCTATCACGTCGTACTTCACGGTATTGAGGACGGGAAGCTTGTGCAGAACACACGTCTTATCAAATCTGTCAAGGGTGTGATCAATCCCTACGACGACTTTACCAACTTCCTTCGGCTTGGGCAAAACCCTGATCTCAAGTTTATTATTTCAAACACGACCGAAGCTGGAATTACGTTTTCCGCCGATGACAAGAATCCGGACCAGATTTCACAAACTTATCCCGGCAAGCTTACATCATTGCTCTACCACCGTTTCAAAGCGTTTGGCGGAAGCATTAACAGCGGTTTGATATTTCTTCCCTGTGAACTGATTGACAAAAATGGCGACAAGCTCAGAGAAGCGATCCTTGCCTACGCGAAACACTGGCAGCTCCCGGAACAATTTGTTCAATGGATAAATGAACACAATGTTTTCTGCAACACCCTGGTTGATCGAATTGTACCCGGATTTCCCGCCGACATCATCAACGATATTTGCCAGGAAACCGGTTATGACGATAAAGTCGTCGTGAAAGCAGAACCATTTCATTTGTGGGTAATTGAAGGACCTGCGTTTATCAGGGATCATTTCCCCGCAGATGTCGCCGGACTTCACGTAAAGTTTGTCGGAAACCTGCAGCCCTACCGAACCAGGAAGGTTCGCATCCTGAATGGCGCACACACTGCTATGGTTCCCGTTGCCTACCTTCGCGGGCTGCGCACCGTCCAGGAAACAATTGAAGATCAGGAAATCGGCAGGTTTGTAAACGACGTCGTCTTCAACGAAATTATTCCGACACTTGACTTGTCCGAGGAAGAGCTCAAGTCTTTTGCAGCGAGTGTTCTTGAACGATTTAAAAATCCGTATATCCGGCATGAGCTTTCAAGTATTGCATTGAACTCAATTTCAAAGTTCAAAGTACGCGTGCTACCCTCGCTGCTTGAGTATCAAAAACGCAAAGGAACAATCCCGCCGCTGCTGGCGCGGTCATTTGCAGCACTGATCCGATTCTACAAAGGCGATTATCAGGGCACTGCACTCCCGGTGAATGATTCGGCTGATATCATTGACTTCTTTAATCAGGTATGGACAAACACCTCTCCGGAGGTTGTCGCAGAGCGGGTGCTTTCCAATGAATCGCTTTGGGAAACCAATCTCCTGAATGTTCCGGGCTTGAAAGATGCTGTAGCCAAAGAGTTGGCGATCTACGATCTGTAATTATGACAACTTTGTTATAAGGGAGAACGCCATTTCAAGCGAGGTCACGAGTTCCTCAAGCTTGACAGGTTTTGCAATGTAATCATCCATACCTGCAGCGAGACAGATGTCGCGGTCTTCCTGCATCGCATTGGCGGTCATCGAAATGATAACAGGTTGCCGGCCTTCCGAGCTGCGGATTCTTCGTGTTGCCTCGAGCCCGTCCAAACGTGGCATTTGCACATCCATGAAAATTACATCGCAGGCTGAAACACGGGCAAGCTTGATGGCTTCTTCACCGTCACCTGCGATAACTACGTCCTGATAGCCGAGTTTTCCAAGTGCCCGCACAATCAGCTTTTGATTAATAAGATTGTCTTCCGCAATCAGAATTTTCATCGGATGTTTCCTGGCAAAATCGTGCTGAAGTATTGGCTCATGAGTTGATCCGTTTTCCGAAGCCGACACACCTTTGCGCAATGACTTTTCGATCGCTGCCCAGAGTTGCGTAAAGCGCACAGGTTTTTGAACGCTCGCAGAAACAATATCATTTCGCTTAACTGCGACATCGTCACCCGGAGATGTAAGTAAAATCACGGGAACTGAACTTCCGGAAGCGCAAAGTGCTTTGGCGAGGTCAACGCCATCCATATCCGCCAGTTTCGAGTCTGCAATTACCAGGTCGGCTCCCTCAGGGCCTATACGAAGAGCCTCTTGAGCCGAGTTCGCGTTTATGGGAATCATCCTCCAGTTTGCAACCAGGTTCGAAAGAATCTCGAGCCGTGTCTTATTATCGTCAACGAGTAGCACCTTCCTGCCTTTCGCGATATCGAGGTTCACCGAAGTTGTTG
>Ga0079224_100003746_pt1 | contig 19320 bp, 20 predicted proteins | sample Stecom2015_FD_80414 | JGI IMG/M metagenome (GOLD analysis project Ga0079224, IMG submission 80414) | Agricultural soil microbial communities from Utah to study Nitrogen management - Steer compost 2015 | ecosystem: Environmental > Terrestrial > Soil > Agricultural land | place: USA: Utah... | reverse complement strand
CATTCTCCTGAGATCCTCTTATTATTTAGAGAAGACCTTGATACTTTTGCAGACACAGATAAAGGTAAAACACTTTTTCATAGATATCGAAATCACTTTAGTGAAAGATTTTCTTCTCTAAGGACTCTCCATATCTATGGAGAAGAAGCTCAAGATTATCCTTTCTCTAAGGAAGCCTTTCTTATACCAGAAAGAGAGCTGATCTATAATGTCTATCAGAAGCTACTCTTTAGAGATCTTGAGATTGAGATCAATGGAATCTCTAGTAAGGTTTTAGATTTCCTTACAGATACCTTAAACATTAGCGACATAAAAAACGTAGCTTCCCTTGACAAGGAAATATAAGGAACTAAGATTTTAATATGCTTAAAGACATTTCAAATGACACCATTTTCTCGGTAACTCAAAATTACGTTCATCGTAAAAATCCGGATGGCTCTGTTATCCTTATGAAAGTCACAGATGATGATGACTTCTTTAAGATCACTGGCGTAGCTTCCCAGATTTGGCAACGAATCGATGGAAAGAAGACAATTAGTGAAATCCTTGTTTCCATTTTAAATGAGTATGAAGTGACTGAAGAGCAACTAGTTAAAGACGCAGAGCCATTTCTAAAGCGTTTAATTGAATTAGAAATTATTGCTTAAAACTGTTCTTTCATTTTTTTATCAAAAAGGTCTAGCACATAGGCCTTATCTATTTTTAATAATGAGTCTATTAGAGGTGTGATCACCCTCATCGAACGAAGCAAATGTTCTTTGCTTGATTTTAAGATCATCTCTTCTAGTATCTCGGCCCTTCTTTTTGGTCCATATTCCAACAAAGAAAACTCACTGGGAACATACAAGAAAGTAATGAGTGGCAAAATGCCCTTACTCTGTATGTAATCAATGACCTTGGGGACTTCGTGATAATTATCTTTTTGAACTAAAAACTTCCAAATAAAGCGAATTTCATTCAACCCTATGTTCACACGCTCTTTATTGTAATTTATTAAATTATCAACATTCTCCAATACGAAGTTCAAATCTCCTGGATAACGAATTTTATGATAGATATCTTTATCAAGACTATCGATACTTAAAATAATATTTTTTATTTTTATTTTATTCAGACTTTCTTTCACCTTAGGAGTTAGCTTCCAATGAGCATTAGTGGTGAAGATCCAAAAACAATCAGGATTAACTTCTGATATTTCATCAATTAAACGATAAGTATCACCTTGAATGAAGGGTTCACCAGATAAGAGATCAACTTCCTTAAGATAGGGGAAAATATTCTTCTTTGCTGGTTCCCAGAAATTAATTTGGTCATAAAGGCCGTTAGGCTTCTGCCAAATATCGCACATCTGACATTGGAGATTACACTTACCATTAAAATTGGCCGTAAGTTTTAGGATAGGCTGAGTTTGAGTTTCATTTAATTCGATATAGTCCAGAAGCTTGTTATTCTCAGGGCAATGCTGACAATGACGATGTTTCACCTCTTGCGAACAAAACCCCGGAGTTCCATTTAAAAACTCTCTTCTCCATTGTCTGGCCTTCTCCCCATTCCAAATTTCAGAAATAGTGTTCTTAGTAATATGCCCGATAGGAAAGTCACTTCCTTTGTGGCGACATACCCCCACTTGCCCATCGGGCTCAAGAATAATAGTGGTAAAAGGGACAAGGCAGAAGTTGTTCTCATCAAGACCTTTAGCTCTCAGTCTCTCCCGAACATCTAAAGTTTCTTGGGCAATGTCCTCTAGTTTATAATTGGCCATAAAATGATTATCTCTGTAGCTGAAGTTGACGACAACTCAAAACGGGCCCAATATGAAAGATATGAGTAAAAAAATAGTTATCCTAACTAGTCGTCAAAATTTCATTTGGACATCTATGCAGGAGATTATCACCTGGATTGAGGATATTTGGAGCAAATGGTCTGATTCTCGTTCTGTAGAATGCCATTGGATCAATGTCGATGAAACGCCTTTTAAAGATATTGCCAAGCTTTGTTTGCACTCTGACAAAATCATTATCACTTGTTTTAATCTAAAAATTGCAAGTGTCCTCTCAGGATTACGAGGCAGGCTCTCCATAAACTCTCCGTGGATTTTTTATCTTCACGGTCTTGCCAGTTTTGGTTGCTGGCCACTTTACCGTTGGAATGTAGGACAACATCTAAACTCTCAAGACATCTTTGTTGGGAGTTGCCAGCGTGACCTCGCTCAAGTCAGGATTGTTTTTTCCGATATCAAAACTTTTATTGTGCCCTTCAGTCTTCCTCTTCCAGAAAAGATCATACCCAAGCCTAAGTCAGCGATTAAGAAGTTTGCCTTCATAGGTAGAATTAGTTCTCAAAAGAACCTGCATGGACTCATCACCTCTGCTTCTTTATTAAAAGAAAACTTCGAACTACATTTTTTTGGAAAAGAAGATTTCTACGGTTCTCCTCTCATGGGCTTTCGTGATGAGGGATATCTAGACTTTCTTAAAGACACTGCAACGAAGCTCAACATTTCAGATAAAGTTATTTTTCATGGTTTCATGGATCGTATGGAGATTGAAGCAATGATGAATGACGAAGAATGGATCTTCATTGCTCCTAGTATGCATTCTGATGAAAACTTTGGAATGGCAGCCTTCAGATGTTTACTCAACGGACATAGAGCGATCCTCAGCAATTGGGGAGGTCATGCAGACTACCCCAAAAACTTTCCTCACCAAGTAAAACTGCTGGACGTTTACAGATCTGAGATTGGACCATGGATTTCAATTAATGAAATGGCGAAGGCCATGTCTGAAGACTTTGACTCTTTTAAGGAATTCCCAACTCCTACATACTATAATGAATCAAGCATTCATCAATCTTTAGACGAGATATTCAACTTTAATGAAGGTGAAACGAAATCTATTTCCACCTCAAAGATTCTGGATGATCTTCTCGCTCGTCGTGAACAATATATCAAAGAGAACAAATCACCTGATGGCTCTCGCCTCTATCAAGACTACTGTGACTCATTAAAGGATTCATTCTTTTTTGCCTACGCTGGTGGTGAAAAGGGTAAAAAGGAAAAAAGTAATGATTCATATGTTTTGTGGGCCAATACCTCTAATGGAATAATTACCATCACCGATCCCCACCGAGGAAACTTTTCATTCTCTAACAATGAAATTTTTGCAGATGAGCTTGGCCTGACTTATTCTGTAAACATTTGATTTCCGTGTTAATTCACCAAAATCCATCACAATCCTAACACAACTCTAACTCTACATTTGAAAACCTCGATGCTACTTATGCTCCAACTTAACCAACCAAGGAGCTATAAATGAAAACTCTCGCTTTAACTCTTGTTACTCTTGTTTCTACTTCAGCATTTGCTATTGGAAATTCAAACCTCGATAAAAGACATCAGGCCGCAATCAAAAAAGCTGTCATTGAACAGTGTTCTTTTAGGCAAGGAACTTTTGAAGAAGTAAAAACTGATTCAACTCCAATCAGAGTTGACCAAGGGATCCTTGATTACGATTACGTTACAGTACTTAAGGCCTTAGACAGAGTTGATCAGGGTGTATTCGATGACTATATCGTAACAGTTAATAGTCACTACAGTGATAGCTATGATCACGAGTCCCGTGACTGGGGACACTACTATGTCTCTTCTGTTAAATGCGAACTTCAATAAAAAAATATCTTCGGTGGACCCTGAATAAGGGTCTACCACTTCTGCTTATTCACATCAGTTACATTCAAAAAAAAATAATTGGAAAATTTTTAGATAAAAAAGTGGTCGGGGTGATTGGATTCGAACCAACGACCACCTGCTCCCAAAGCAGATACGCTACCAGGCTGCGCTACACCCCGAACATGAGAAAGAGACATAATATTTAAAGCTTATTTTGCGTTTTGTCCACGTTTTCTTTAAAGAAAGATAAAGCATTCTTCACAGCCCTTGCGCGATGCGAGAATTCGTTCTTCCATTCGGGAAGATTGGCTACACTTTCAGGCTTTCCTTCTGGAATAAATATCGGATCATAGCCAAAACCATGATCACCTGAAATATGATGGGCGATCTCCCCTTTCATTCTTCCTTCAAAAAAATAAACCTCTTCATCAGAAAGATAAAAACATAAAACGCAAACAAAGTGAGCAGTACGCTCTTTAATATCTTTCTCTGAGTAAAGGTTTAAAAGTTTTTGGCATTTTTCTGTATATGATGGTGACTCAGGAGCAAACCTTGCACTTTGCACGCCTAAGAGTTCAGGAAAGGCATCTAGAACAAGTCCTGAGTCATCGGCAAGAGTAGGAGTTTTAAATTTTTTAAAGTAACTCTGGGCCTTAATAAAAGCATTTTCTTGGAAAGTTGTTCCCGTTTCATCTACATCAATGGCTTCTGGGGCCGAAGAGATATTAATAGTATTTGAAAATAATTCTGAAAACTCTTCGGCCTTATGTGAATTACTAGAAGCTAGAATGAAATTCATTAGAAAGCCTTCAATATTTCTTGTTGAGCTTCAGTAACTTTAACCATTGCTTGCTGGGCACAGGTAATCAAGTCCTGTAATTGCTCAAAAGAAAATGGTTCCCCTTCAGCTGTTCCTTGGATTTCTACGAATTTTCCAGAAGCCGTCATCACAACGTTCATATCTGTTTCGCAGCTAGAGTCTTCTTCATAGTTAAGATCTGCGATAATTTCATTATCTTTACTTATCCCAATTGAAATAGCCGCTAGACCGTCCTTAATTGGAGACGCCGCTAATAGTCCGTCTTTAATGAGTTTTCTAACCGCAATCTCCAAAGCAACATAGGCCCCAGAGATTGAAGTGGTGCGAGTCCCTCCATCGGCAACGAGTACGTCACAGTCTATAAGAATTGACCGCTCTCCTAGAGCTTTTAAGTCAACAATGGAGCGAAGAGATCTACCAATGAGTCTTTGAATTTCTTGAGTCCTTCCGGATGGCCCCTTTCTTTCGCGATCATTTCTAGAGTGAGTTGACCCTGGAAGCATAGAGTATTCGGCCGTCACCCAGCCTTGTCCCTTACCTTTTAAAAAATTGGGTACAGATTCCTGAACAGAAGCGGTAATATGTACTTTAGTGTTCCCGAATTCAGCAATCACTGAACCAGAGGCATAGGGATTAATGTTTGGGGTGAATTTAATAATACGTGGTGTAGCTCGTTTGATTGGCATAGGTAAACCTCTATGATTAGACATATTCATTTAGAACATTGTGATTCTACACAAGATGTACTTAAAGAACAATTAAGCCTTGGGGGTGGTGAAAATCTTCTGATCAGTTGCGACCTCCAGACAAGCGGCCGAGGTCGTGGAGATCATAGCTGGACTCCCATGCCAGGTAGTCTCTATATGTCATTTACAGTAGCTCCCTCAATCGTTCCAAGTTTTACTGCTCTAGAGCTCTCTGTTCTTGTAGCAGATTTCTTTGATGGCTCAAAACTCACATTGAAATGGCCAAATGATATCTATAACCATCACTTTAAGAAGTGCGCAGGTATACTAATTCAACAATCTCAAAATCAAATGCTCGCAGGAATTGGAATCAATCTTTTTTCAAGCGTTGAACATTTCGGTGGAGTGTTTGAGCAAAACTTCGAATGCAATAAGAAGTCCTGGTGCTGGGAACTTGCCAAATTTATCAATGAGAATCGTTTCAAAAACATTCAAAGTCTAAGAGAAAAATGGATGGAGAAATGCCATCATCTTGGAGATCATGTAGTGATCATTGAAGGGAGTGAAAAGGTCCATGGTTACTTTAAGGGTCTCGGGGACTATGGAGAAGCCCTCATTGAAAACAATGAAGGCATTCATAAAGTCTATAATGGCAGCTTAAGGTTTTTTAATCCTGATCTTCAAGAACTTTACTAGAAATTTTCTTTAACTCTGATCGGATTAAATTTTCTGCTAGATCTGGAATCATTTCCCAAGCAATTTTTTCGATTTTTGTCGAGAAAAGTTCATCTAGATACTCTTTAACGTATTTCTGAACAAGAGCTTCTACTTCCTCTTTGGATACTGAAACGATAGGCGTTTCTTCCATTTTTATTTCAGGAAGAACATCATCTTTATCTAATCGAGGGAATAAATCATCATCTGAATGTATTATCTGCTCTTGATTATTATCAAAATCAGCTAATGAATCAGAAACATCATTCTTTAGATCTTCGAATTCATCTGCTTTCCAAAGGTCAGCTTCAACTTCATCTTTGATCATCTCTTCAAGATGATCAATATCGGTATGCTCGAGAGTGAAGTTGTCTTCAAACTCGATCTCCTCTGGTAAATCATTGAAGTTCTCGAGTGAAATGAGCTTTGATTCTTTTGATTCTTTTTGCTCTCTAGGTTTAATTTCTGGATATTCTAAATCTGCCTCACTAGGAGTTGCTGCCTGAGGAGGAGCCTCATCTACAGTCATCGTTTCAATAACAGGAGGTAAATCCACCATTGGCCCAGTATCATTCGTTCCTTCATTGATGACGCCAGGGATACTCATTCCCCAATCACTCATTTCTTTATCAAGGGCATTTAAATCTGGTTCAGAATTCGTAATAGTATCCGGAATACTCATTTGTGGAGTAATTTTTTCGACCGTGTCGTTCACCTTCCATTGAGATTCGAGGTTATCAAAAGAAGAAGTCTCTTGAGGAGGAAGGGAAACTCCAGGTTCTTCGTGAGTGAGTTGCTTACAAATGGAAATAAACTTGTTTGAATCAAAAGGCTTAACGATCTTATCAGCAGCTCCACACTTCTCCATGGTAGCGTCATCCACAGTATCAAAAGTTCCGAGTAAAAAGAGAATCTGAGTGGATGGAGATTTGGACTTAATTCGTTCCGCAAGTTCAGGACCCGAGAAGTTATCGGATAGGTTAAAGTCTAAACAAACTAAATCAGCTTTTTCTTTTTCTAGTTGTTCGAAAAGCGCTTCTTCTGACAAACATTCAACCAGCACATAAGGCTGTTTGGCCAAAGTAATATTGATAACTTTCTGTATCGTTTGGCTGTCATCAGCAACTAAAACTCTGTAACTCATCCCTGAATTCTCCTATTAGTCTAAAATTATAGAGGTCAGGGATGCCTATGTGAATGAAAAAGTTAGTACTCAAGGAGCATAGCTGCTTGATTATCAACATTACCTTTAGAGTTGGATAGTTTTAGTAAACTATTGAGACGCTCTCCTGAATCAAGGGCGGGACGAGAAAGGTGATAAAGAATCTCTTCCTCACTTACGGTTCCAAAGATCCCGTCAGTAAGTAAGAGTAGTTTGTCTCCCCCTATAATTCGCACTTCTTTGAGATTGTAGGTTAACTCAGGGTACATTCCTAAAGCATTCAAAGGAGTTGAACGGAATTTACCTTCCATTGGTCCCTTTGAGAGAAATTTCATATCATCCTCTTGAATGACCTTAGTCAAATTCCCTTCCCTAAAATGATAGGCACAGCAATTTCCAATCCCCACTAGCACCATCAAGCTATCTGCCTTTACACCTATAACAGTACTAATCCCCGCTCGTTGATTAATCGTTTTAAGGCTATTGGTTGTAAGAAGAGATTGGTGAGCATTCAATAAAGCATTAATAAGGGCATTACCCTCTAACAGGTTTCTTGGATTATAGTACAATGGCATTGTAGCATTAGGGTCATCTGCTAGTTTGGTATAGAAACTTTTTAAATTATGTTTAAAATTTTCTCCCGCAGTATCTCCTACCCCCGAACCGCCGAAGGCATCGAAAATAAAATAAAGATCATTCTCAAAATCAAATTCATAACCATCTTCATTGACTTGAAGATAGGGACCTTGATGAGTTTTAGCTGCATATGATTTTAGTCGCATAATTACTCCAGATAAGTTTTCAACTTATCGGTGGCCTTCTTATAGTATTCACTATCAGTTGGTGACGTTTGCTGAACTTCTTGAAGTTTTTCTTTAGCATCATTAAATAACGATAGGGACTCTGAGATAATGGCTTCTCGGTACAATCTCTTTGAACGAGTATCAATTAGATTTTTAATACTATCGATCTCATTTAGAGCTTCAGCATTTGTTGGTTCAACCTTCAAGATTCCTAAGTAAGCATCATAAGCATTCTTAAGATCTTGTCCCTCCTTCAGAGACCTTGCCCTTCCTAAAAGAGGACCAAGTTCCTGGGCCAACTCAGACTTTGCTTCTGTAAGCATGTCACTGGCTTCTTTAATGAGATCTTCGTCATTACCCTTTCTATTGAGAAATTCTTCAAGTTTCAGAATGGCCCTATACCAATCTCTTTTAAGGAAAAAAGTTTTACCTGGAGCGAGAGCATCTACCATCGTTTTTCTAGCAGCTTCCTTTGCGGCCAACTCAAGTCGACGACGTTCTTCTTCTTTTTGCCAAACTTCAAGCTCAAGCTTGAGCTGTTGTATTTCCATATTTTCCGGATCTTTTTCTACAATCTGGGCAAAATAACTTTCTGCTATTTGAACCTCTCGGTTTTTAACAGCTTCACGTGCTTTTACAAGCAACTCATCGATAACTTTCTTTAAAGCGATTCTTTCCTCATCAGCTCTCTTCTTGGCCTCTAATTCTTCAAGTTGTTTTAAGCCTAGCTTTGTTTGTTCTAAATATGTTTGTACATTTTTATACTCAGGATCAATAGCAACCACAGACTCAAATTCCTTGAGGGCTTCGAAGTATTTGTTTTGTTCAAAAAAACTTACACCTAATTCATAAGCAACATTACGTCTATTTTGTAATTCAGGGCTTAATTGAACCTTCGACGGATCAGCTTCTTCAACTTTGGATTCAGCTACTTTTTGAGGAGCAGGTGCTTCTTCTGCTGGCTCATAAAGAAGAATCCATACAAGAGCAAGTCCTCCTATGATATAAATAGCTTTCTTTCTTTTCTGAGGATTTTTCCAAATTCTCTTAATAAGACTTTTTTCTTCAGGCTCTTCTGTTCCTTCAAAGTCTAAGTCTCCCTCTTCGAGATCGACCTCTTCTTCTTCATACTCTTCTGTTTCAATGACCTGTCCAGATTCAACAGGCATCAAACGATCGGCTTCTGCTTCAAGAAGATCGGACTTGATATTAAGAGTGAAAGTTGTGGAACCAATAAGAAACTCATCCCCTGTAAGGATATGAGCTTTATTAATTCTCTCTCCATGGAGCAAAGTTCCATTCGAAGAGTTTAAATCTTCGAGTGTAATCTCATTACCATTCTTTCTAAGAACGGCATGTACAGATGATACTTCCGGATCATTAAGAATGATCTGGCACTTATTGGGATCTCTTCCAATGAAAACTTCATCTGTATCAATTTGATATCTGTCATATGGGGCATATTCGCCAAAAATGACAAGTTGGTAGTTAATAAAGGCTTTTAAAAAGCGAGTCCCTTCGTCTCTTTCCTCAAATCCATCACCATCACCTCCGAAAGAGTCTAACTCTCCTCCTTCAAAGTTATCGGAATATTCGTCCTCACCAAAAGCTGAAGATTCTTCACTTGATTCTTCTGTGTTAACGAGATCCATGCTCTCATCATTACTAGAGTAATCAGAATCTAAATCGGAATAGCTATCTTCTTGATAAGATTCTCCTGATTCAAAGCTATCTGAATCTGAATCTGAATCTGATGGATCTGAACTTGCTTCGGAAAGAATCTCCGTTGCTTCTTCAATGTGCTCTACGGGTTCAGGAATATCAGACTCAGGAATGTCTTCGTTGGTTAGTGGAGTTGCTTGTACTTCTGCAGAGAGGTTCTCCTTCGCAGCGGTACTAGGAAGGTCTACAGCTATTAAAGTATATGGACCAAACTTAATCTCTTCACCGCCAAAGATCTCTGCTTGAGAAACAAGAGATCCATTTATAAGAAGAGTCCCTAATTCTGAAATCTTCTCACAGAACCATTTTTCATTCTGGTTCTTAAGGACAAAGTGATGTCTTGAAATTAAAGGGTCATCAATAATGACATGACAGTCATCAGACCTCCCTATAAAAATTTCATAACTTCCGTACGAATCAACAAAGTCTAATACGACTTCATTAAGGGGTACGTTGTTTTTTAAGACAATGAGTTTCACCTGACTCCAATCCTAGTTTTAATTCTAAGTCCCTAATCTGCTTTTCGGCATTTTTATATCTAGTATCTTCCGGAACGGTATAAAGTAATCGAATAATTGAACAATATGACACAATTGCGCTCTGATATTTCAACGATTCCTCATCTCTTTGGGCCTTAACAATAAAGTCCTCAATAGATTGATCCAGATGCTCTTTAGTCTTACGCAAGTAGTACTCTGCCTGAGCATCACCAGGGGCAATAATGAGGGCCAAGTTGAATTCATGAATAGCACGAAAGTAATTCTTTTCTCGAAATTCCCTTAAGCCTCTTTGATAAATACTATTCAAGCGCTCTTTAACTTGCTTATCTTCATTGGCCTGTCTTTTCTGTAGGGCCTGCACATATTCGTTAGTAACATCTTGATACGCTGGTACTTTCTTAGCAGGTCCTTCAGCAGGTGGAGCATCTCCTTCATCTAAGAGAAACACGGCCATAAATACAATGGCCAAGATGATAATTGGAACCATCGTCTTTTTCTTATCAGAAGTAGCACTTTCGTCGCCTTCTTCATCGTTCTTCACAAGTTTAGGCTTTGCAGTTACATCTTGCTTGGCGAATTTGAAAACGGTCTGTCCAATGATAATCCGATCACCAATTTTAATTTTATGTTGTACGGCTTTTTTGTCATTTACGACGACGCCATTTTGAGAACCTAAATCGGTGACAATCCAGTCATTACCAACCTTTGTAAATTCTGCATGTTCTCGACTTGTTTTCGAATCATTAATTCTTATATCTGCTTTTTCAGAGCGACCAACAACAAGTCGATTACCTATTAGATAATAGGTCTCGCCCTTATTAGGCCCAGTCAAACAAATAAGCTTGAAATAACTCCCAGCTTCCTTTGGTTGATCAAAGTTTTTAAGAACTAATACATTCTTTGCCATTATTCATTCTTTACAAAAGTTATATAAAACGCTTTTGCAAATCTATCCTTTCCAATTAATGCAGCAACATTGATAACCATGTCCTTCCCACCAATCTCATAGTGTTCATTGTAGTTACTACCGTCGTTATTAGCTGATTGATCACAAAGATCAATTACCGTGGCTGCAAATCCTTGATCTCGAGCTGTATCAAGTAAACTTTGTCCTGCTGCTGAATTCTCTCTTAAACCAATCAGATCTTCACATTCAAGATTGAGATGCTGGATCACTTTCTGTGAATCAAGTATCATCACTGGCCCCTGAGCTCCTTGCATAAACTCTTGTAAGCTCCGAACGTAAGGCCCGTCTTCCTCCAGAGTTTCCATTTCACCAGAGTCAGTGTTTTGCAATTCTTTAATCCGGCTTAAAACACTGTTAATCGTATTCCTAAGCGGATTCAATTCTTTAAATAAAAGATTTGACTCTAATTCTTTCTGTCGACCGCGCAGCACTTTCTCAATTTGAAAACGCATCTCATCGAGGGGTTTTGTAGTCATGTAATAGAGCATTCCAAAGAAAATGATCGCAACCATTCCGGAGGTCATCAATGACTCCAGGTAAGCCTTAGAGTTATTGGAAGCTTCTTTAGCAAGAGAACTAGGAGAAAACTCTAAAGTAACAATTGCAACCACAACATCACGACCTAGATTTCTATCATGGGCCTTAATGGCACGAGCAATCCCAATGTTGTTACCACCTAAGTCTTTAATAATTTCTTTGTCCTGATTACTCTCCACTCGATAAAGCCGTAGAGCTTCTACTGAGAATGAATCATTAACGATAGTGTTTAGCTCTGAAACAGGACGATAAACTCTTCCTTCAATGTCAAAGAGCTTATATCGTCTAACACCTTCTGCATCATCACCTTCAAGAAATCCTGTATAAACTTGATCTAAGTTTTTATCTCGAAGGTAAACATTATTAAGTCTGTCCACTTCAGCAACATACTGCTTACCTCTTAAAGCGATTTCCTTGATGAGAAGCATCTTCGAATCCCTTAGAACAGGGAGGATCGTTAATGTGATATTACAGGCAATAAAGATAAATAATAAAATCCCTACTAGAGCGGCCCATTCATATTGTTCGTTAAAACTATAAACAATAGGCATTATCTTATTTTTGAAGAACCAAATAGGTTTCCCAAGTAAGGATTGTGGAATAGGTTCTACTTTCTGTTCATCATAGTCTTCTCCATCATCAGATGACTTTAAGACCTTCTTTTTAATGATAACTTTTTTCTCGATTACATAAACGAATTGAAAGATAACATTTGGAAGAGCAATCTTATCTCCATCCTTTAATGTAATCTTTTTTACAATTTTCCCATTAACAATGGTTCCATTTGCGGAGCCCAGATCTTCAACAAAGGCAGTATCGCCATTAACAGTAATCTGGAGGTGTTTCTTCGATACACCATCGGCAGAAATAGCAATATCACATTCGTGTGAACGCCCAAGAGTATTCTCTCCTTCATTAAGGATGAATTCTTTCCCACGAAGTTTTCCACCAACTGCAACTAACTTAAACAACTTCTACCTCCAAAACATCCCCTTCTCGAATATCTAATGGCAGTTTCCCTGCAGGGAGCTCAAGAGTTTTTGAGGCTTTTAAATATATCCAGGTCATTCTCCAAGGTTTTAGCCCTCTGATGATTTTTATCACTTTGTTTTGCGAGTTCAGAAAGGCTACATCCAATGAGTATCTCATGAAACAAGTATGAATTGAGTTACAAGGATCAAGTAATAGACCATCCGCCCCTTGAGGAGGTTTTGCTCTAAACATCAAGCCAATAATTCTTGTCACCATGTTGTCCGCAACAAGTATCTTTTCAGAAATACATTCATTCTTATGAGTAATCCTCAACATTACATTTTCCCCGACATCATATTCAGCACCATCGGAGCAAAGATTGCTACGAGTACAGCTGGGAGAATAAAGAAAATCATTGGTATTAGAATCTTAGTAGCAGCAGTTGCTCCAAGTTGTTCTGCTCTGGATGATCTCTTTACACGTAATTCATTTGATAACTGTTTTAATATAGGACCAATGGATGCCCCTACCGAATCAGCGGCAATCAAAGTGGCGCAGAATGAGTTAATTTCTATCATGTTAACCCGCCAACTCATTTGCCTTAATCCCTCAGCTCTAGAAGAACCAATCTTTGTTTCTCTAATTAAAGTTTCAAATTCTTCTACTAAAGGACTGGCCGGAGCTTTTTCAATTACTCGCTGAATTGCTGCCATAAAATCCAATCCTGCTTCAACAGAAAGGGCCAGCATATCAACAATAAAAGGCATCGCTCGCAGAATTTCTTGATTACGTTTTTGAATTTTTCCATTGAGCCAAATATTAGGATAAAAGAATCCCACCACTGCCATCACTGGAGTTAGAGACAATGGCCAATTTTCTTCTAAGAAGGCCCTTAATGCTAAGAATACAAAAGGCCCGCCAAGAATCATAAAAAGTTTTAGTGAAACAAACTCTTCGGGGCTTAACTCTTTTATCAAACCCGCATTGGCAAGTTTCTGACGGTATTTGGCCCGAATTTTAGTTTTATTTTTCGACCCTTGGACCATTGGCAGGAAGTATCTTTTATAAAATGGCTTTGTAACCTTTACAAGGAAATCAACTTGCTTTGACTTATCTACTTCAACTTCATCTAGAGCTTCGCTTGCTTTAAATTTATCCTGATCTTCCATGAAGACGCGAACAATAATAAAGATAGCAATGAAGATGAGTGCGAGAGGAGAATAGAAAAGTAGATTATGGGCTTCTCGAGCTTTTTCAACCTCTTTAGTGAAGTAAGCAATCGAAGCATCCTTGGTTAATGTTAAGACGCAGCGATTATCTTTTCTTGTAAGTTCAAGTGCTGACAGTCCTTCTCTATCAAGAAAAATTCTATTCTTTAACCACTGGTTCCTATCAACAGCAATAGTAAGTGAAGAATTAGGAACAAAGTTTTTCGAATCAAACGTTACCGCTTCTAAAAAGAGAGTACATTCGCGATTATTAACCGTTGTACCAATGACCCTTAACTTACCTAAGCTTCCAGCAGGTGTTTTATAAAAATAAACATTCCCTTTTAAGTCGTTGGAAAGAATGAGAGGCTTCTCAGAATAATTCATCTGAGATTGGCCGATACAACTAGCATTAATATGAGAGAATTCTTTCGGACAAAGCGAACCCTGTGCCAACAAGTCCGGCATAAAAATTAGCTGAAGAAAGGTGAAGAGGATAAATTTCAACATCCTGTTTTTTTTATCAACTCCCAAGGGTTAGCTTTGTTCATACTTCTAGAGTAACAAATTTCGTCTAACCGTTGGGAATTTCAAGAAACAGGAAAAATTAACCTATACTGAGCTTAGATAGTTGATCGTTTAACTGGGCAATTAAGACTTTACTCTCTTGGTTTTTAAAAACCTTTGCCACATCTGGGATGTAAATAGGTTGATAGTTAGAAAGGTATTCTTTTTTACATTTTTCTACTCTATGAAGCTTGGCCTCAATATCGTCTTTTAAAAGAACTCTTTTCTTAATGGCTTCATTTACAGCTTTGTAGGCTTTTTCTGCATCTTCCATGAAACGATAAAGGAGAATATCTGTTCCAGCTTTCAGGGCCATTACTGCTGCTTCTTCAATACTGTACCTGTCTGCTACAGCTTTCATCTCCATGTCGTCAGTGATGACGATTTTGGAAAACTTAGTTTCATCTCTTAGGAATTTATAAGCTTTCTCAGATAAGCTTGTAGGAATCTGATCATCAATGGCATCAACCATTAAGTGGGCCATCATCATCATCTCGACTCTGGACTTTGAAGCCTTAACGAAAGGCTGCAATTCCCTATTGCGTAATTCCTCAATTGAAGTCTTTACGTATGGAAGATCAAAGTGCGAGTCTTTGAAAGTATTACCATGTCCAGGAAAGTGTTTCGCACACGCAATAATACCATTAGTCTGAAGTCCTCTGATCGCAGCAGAAATATGTTTCTCAACAGTCTCAACATCTTCGCCAAAAGCACGATCGCCAATAACTTTATTTTCTGGATTCGTTAAAATATCACAGCAAGGTGAATAACAAACGTTAACTCCACAGGCTGCCAACTCTTTAGCAAGAAGTTGATGAACTTCGAAAGTTACTTTAGGAGAATCTAGTTTTGAAAGCTGAAGCATCGGGGGAAGTTGTGAAAAGTGGGTTTTAAAACGAACAACTCTTCCTCCCTCTTGATCCACAGAGATGAAAAGAGGATATTCATCCCTTTCTTTTTGGATAGCATTAACAAGTTCTGCCAATTGAGCAGGGTCTTGATAATTATGAGCAAAAAGAATAATTCCTCCAAGCTTCGAGTTTCTAATAAACTCTGCCTCTTCAGGAAGAAGGGTCAATCCCTTAATACCAGATATAATTAATTGTCCTACATTATCCATCTTTTACTCCATTTCTGCCGAAATACTCTGTCCAGCTGGCAACAACGTAATTCCTTGTGCGACCCATGCTATCTTAACTAACTCGAAACTTTCTGAGAAGTGATAGAGTAAGACCTGACCGGCCAGCTCAATAACAACTCGGTGACCATCCTTATCTTTACCTTCATAGCGGGCCAAGGCTGTCATGAAAAGCTGATCGGTCACTCCACTCAGCATCTCTTTATGGTAAGGCCATGTGTCCCACACAACAAAAAACTCTCTACCCTTTTTAGAGTTAATCACGGAGGAGAGAATTCCATTGTAAGTCAAACATTCAGCAATCTGATTGTAAAAACAAAACTGTTCATGACGGGGGAATTTGAAGCTCTCAACTCTTCTCTTCCCATCTCCAGATTCAACTGTAACTCTCATTGCCTTATTTTTTATATCAAGGCGAAGAGATGATTTATGAAGTTTACCATCTAACCAGACCTCATAATCAGAAGCCATCGGACGGAAAGTATTAACTCTCCGATTCTTGCTTTTAATACTTCCTGGCTGGGAGACCATAATACTTTTTTCAAATAACTTTGCTCCATCTCGAGAAGAGATGATAGATCGATTTACAATCTTCTTATTGATTGTCTTTTTTTCACGGGTAAATTTAAAGTCCCCAGAAACATCATGGTAGTTATAATGTCGGATATTATCTGCGGGTATCTTTTGCTGGCCAGCCGATGAGCAAGAAATAATAAAGAGGAGTAAAATAACTTTTTTCACTAGATGAAATTCTCAAAATCTTTATTAGAGTCGATAGACCTAAGGAGTTCATTGATTTTTTTACCTAGAAGATTATCAATTTTTGAACTCAGATTGGGAAAATTAACTCCAACTTTAAACTTTCTACTTTTTTCCGCAATGTAAGGAACCACATAAACAACCTTGGCTTCAGGAATAGTGATTACGTCATCAGTAAAATGGATTTCTAAATTCTTATAAACCTGATCTTTAACTATGAATTTTTCTTCTAGTTCTGAAATATGAAGAGCTAAGCCTGTGGTGGATAAATCTTGAACTCTGACTTTAACGTATTGCTTTTCAGAGTCACCTTTATCAACAAGCTTTAGAAAGTTTTTAAATAATTGCTTCCGACTAATACCTGTATTGAGATTAACAACACTTGAATTCTCTACCAAGTGATCAACATGAAAAAGAGCGTACACTTCGTATATAGGATAAGTGAGAAGACGGTAGCTCGATCTTCTTTCTGACTTAAATAATGTTTCTCCAACATTAAATAAGGTATACCCTTTGGCACTTTTCGAGATGACCAGTTCACAGAAAAAGTTCATGCCACGAACTTCAAAACTTCCTAAAAGTTTAGAACCCACAGCAAAAAGTACTTCTTCATTGTCTACAACAAGTTCGTTGCGATCTTTATCGAAATGAGTTGCTTTGAAACTATGTTTTACCTGTGAACCTTTCTGCCAAACAATCATTTTCTCTCCAAGAGAGACAAGCTGATTAAATCGGCTTATCTTCTCTTCTGGAGTTTGTTTGCTAAAAAAAGTTTGTGACATATTAGCTGAGTGTTGTTACCTGACGTAGAAGAGTGATCGTATCTAAAGCGATACCACATCCACGAACAACACAGGTTAAAGGATCTTCTGCTAAGGCTACTGGTAGACCAGTTTTTTCCTTGATAAGAACATCTAGATTTGAAAGTAATGATCCACCACCCGCAAGAATAATTCCGTTATCAACGATATCTGCAGCTAGCTCAGGAGGAGTTTTTTCAAGAGAAGTCTTAATAGCTTCCACTACTTCCGAAATAGGATCAGCAAGTGCTTCTCTGATTTCATCTGAAGTAACTTCGATTGTTTTAGGTGCACCAGCAATCAAATCGCGACCTTTAACTTCATAAGTTTTAACTTCGTCATCAAAAGGATACGCATTACCAATGGACATTTTGATCATCTCTGCAGTTCTTTCACCAATGAGAAGTGAGTATTTCTTTTTAATGTAAGAAACAATCGACTCATCAAATTTATCTCCGGCCACTCGAACAGACTTAGAGAAAACGATTCCTCCAAGAGAAATAACTGCAACTTCAGTAGTACCACCACCAATATCAACAATCATATTCCCAGAAGGGTCTGTAATCGGAAGACCTGCACCAATAGCTGCTGCCATTGGCTCTTCAATTAAGTAAACTTCACGAGCTCCAGCTTGCTCTGCAGATTCTTTCACTGCACGTTTTTCAACTTGTGTGATTCCAAAAGGGATACAGATAATGATTCTTGGCTTAATCAGCTTTGAACCATTCAGAGATTTTGTAATGAAATATCGTAACATTGCTTGAGTTACTTCGAAGTCAGCAATAACACCATCCTTCATTGGACGAATGGCCCTAATTGAACCCGGAGTTCTTCCAAGCATTTCTTTAGCTTCTTTACCTACAGCTAAAACTTTTTGCTCTCCTCTAAAACCATGGTGAACAGCAACGACTGATGGCTCATTAACTATAATTCCACGGTCCTTGGCATAAACCAGTGTGTTAGCAGTTCCTAGATCAATGGCCAAATCATTGGAAAACCAATCGAGCATTTTTTTAAACATAAAAACATTCCCAGCGATAAAGTAATTTATTTGTATAAAAATTTAACATCTCACAGGGAGTCGTACAAGAAGTTATAAAAGAAAGATTTTTTCCTGATCATTATACTCGGACATCATTAGCTTGGTGAATTAGCGGCCCTCGATTAAACTAGATGCTTTAAAGGCGGTTTCCATGGACGAAAGAAATAAGTTTCCAAGTCACTTCTTAACAACTCAATTTGTAAAGTACATCGATGCTGGAGAGATTAGAGCTACCATTGAAACTCTCGCTCACATGATCTCTGAAAAGTACAAAGGCCAAGAGCTGGTCCTTATTGCTCCTCTCAAAGGAAGTAATACTTTTATGGCAGACCTTATTCGCAACCTTAAAGGGGTCAAGGTCTACGTCGATTTCGTAAAGATTAAAGCTTTAGGTCGCGGTCAGGAATCTCAAGGAACTATGACCATGACAAAAGATATATCCACGAACCTTCTAGATAAGAACGTATTGATTGTTGAAGAGATTGTGGATACCGGAAGGGCCCTGAATTTTCTTATCCAAAGAATTCATCTCAGTTCCCCGAGAACCATTAGTGTGGTTACTCTCTTTGATAAACCATACAAGAGAGTCATTAATATAAAGCCTGAGTTCATTGGCAAAAAAATCGAAGACCAATTCGTAGTCGGTTACGGTCTTGATCTTGAAGACTACGGCCGAAACTTTGAGGACCTTTACTACTTAAAATATCCTAATTAAAAAGTCTTCTAACCTGGCCTCTAGTGATGATCATGGAGTTCATCTTCTTAATCCAAATACCATCACTAAAGGTCCAGTAAGTTGAAAGACCATTTAACTTACCTTGCTTTTTAAGATTTTGATCTAAACTATCACGATCCGAAGAATTCATAGAACTCTTAACGATATCATGACCTAAAATCATCGCGTCTAGTGCAAGGACCTCTGTGATACTAGGTGTTCTACCATAAAGTTCTTTATAATTATCAAGCATTGATTGATTGGCCTCTTCCGGATCATCACCCACGAAATAGAGAGTACCGAGCTTTCTTTGTTCTTTAACCATGGTGTTATAAACCCAAGATGGACCTCCTACGATCTTTAACTTTTTAGCATCAAAATAGGACAAAGTCGGAATAAGCTGAGTGGCCTGATGAGGATAGCTCGCTAAAAATACCCAATCAAAATCAATCACAGGCGGAAGCGTCTGAACTCGTCGGATAGAAGACCTTTCGGCTGAATAAACATCTTGTAAGAGTTCGAGTTCTTCAGATCTTTCTCT
>Ga0079224_100003745_pt1 | contig 19326 bp, 16 predicted proteins | sample Stecom2015_FD_80414 | JGI IMG/M metagenome (GOLD analysis project Ga0079224, IMG submission 80414) | Agricultural soil microbial communities from Utah to study Nitrogen management - Steer compost 2015 | ecosystem: Environmental > Terrestrial > Soil > Agricultural land | place: USA: Utah... | reverse complement strand
TTCAGCGCCCGCAGCACCTGATCGGCGACGTCGTCCGCGACCTCGACCAGGCTGAAGCGATCGGAGATCTGGATCGAGCCGATCGCGTCGCCCGATACCCCGGCCTCCCCCGTGATCGCGCCCACCAGGTCCTTGGGCCGCACGCCCGCAGCGCGCCCCGCGCCCACGAAGAGCCGGGTCGCGCCGGCGCCTCCGATGCGGGGGCGCCCCGTGCCCGCGCCGCCCTCCCTGCCGGCACCCCCGGCGCGCGGCTTGCCCGCGGCTCCGCTTCGGCCCTTGCCCGCGCCCTTGCCTTTCGGCTTTCCGGACTCCGACCCCGGCCTGACCACCGGGATGTCCTCCTCGTCGCCCTCCGTGCCGCTCAGCGTCGCCTCGTGACCCATCTTCACGGCTCCGAGCGCGATCTCGAACAGGTCGAACTCGTCGCACAGCGCTTCCACCACCACGTTGAAGCGCTCCAGGTCGCCCCCGAGGATGGATTCGCGCACCGACGCCCGGGTGAGCTCGAGCCGACGCGCACGCAGATCCGCCACCGTCGGCAGCGATTCGACCGAGATCTTCTGTTTCGTGAGCCGCTCGATGTTGCGGAGCAACCCGTGCTCGCGCGGCTCCGCGAGCGTGATCGCCACGCCTTCCCGGCCCGCGCGGCCCACCCGCCCGATCCGGTGCACGTACGCCGTGGGCGCCGACGGCACCTCGTAGTTCACGACGTGCGTGAGGTGCGGGATGTCGAGGCCCCGCGCCGCCACGTCCGTTGCGACCAGCAGGTCCATGGCTCCGGCCCGGAGCTTCTTCATGACGCGGTCGCGCTCCTCCTGCGACATCCCGCCGTGCATCGCTTCGGCCCGGTACCCGCGCCCGTTGAGGGCCTCGACCAGCTCGTCCACGTCGTTGCGGGTACGGCAGAACACCAGCGTCGCCTCCGGACTCTCCAGGTCGAGCACCCTCCCCAGCGCCGCGAGCTTGTGCGGCCGCCGCACCAGGTAGGCCGTCTGCCGGACCAACGGCAGGTCGCCGTCCCCCTCCCGATCGGCGGTGATTCGCACCTCCACGGGATTCCGGAGATGCTTGGCAGCCACCGACGCGATGCGCGGCCCCAGCGTGGCCGAGAACAGGAGCGTCTGTCGCCCGGACGGCGTGGCGGCGACGATTTCGTCGAGGTCCTCGGCGAAGCCCATGTCGAGCATCTCGTCGGCCTCGTCGAGGACCAGCATCCGCACGTCGCCGAGCCGCAGCGTCCCTCGACGGATGTGGTCGAGCGCCCTTCCCGGTGTGGCCACGACCACGTCGACCCCCCGCTTCAGCACCTTCAGCTGCTGCTGGAACGACTGGCCGCCGTAGATCGGCAGCACTTCGACGCCCCTTCCCTTGCCGTATCGGTGCACCGCCTGCGCGACCTGCACCGCGAGCTCACGCGTCGGGACGAGGATGAGCGCGGAGGGATTTCGGCCGCGCTCCGGCAGCAGCTGGAGGAGGGGTAATGCGAACGCCGCCGTCTTGCCCGTTCCCGTGGCCGCGAGGCCGAGCAGGTCGCGGCCCTCGAGCAGGTGGGGGATCGACGCCTTCTGGATCGGGGTCGGCTCCTCGTAACCCAGGGACGAGAGGGCGTCCAGCAGGTCGGGGCCGAGGCCGAGCTCGGCGAATGCCTGATTCGCGTCTGCGGAGGTCGTATGGGGCATGGCGAAAGGTAGCGGGAGGGCAAGAAGTCGGTCGAAGGAGCCCCGCGCGCCGCGCCCGGGGATCGCGTCCGGGGCGGCGCACGCACCCCGTCACCGCAGCAGCGGGCATCCCTGCGGCAGCACGAGTCTCAACGCCCCCGGGTCCACGTCGAACCGGAAGCTGGTTCCCTCCACCGGCTCGCCGTCCAGATTCACCTGCATGGGCTCCTCGGTCTCGACTTCGATCCACGGCACGCGGTGGGCGAACGACGCGTCGTCGAGGGTCGCCTCGCGACCGCGCAGGAGGCTCTCGAGGAGGAGCGCGCCGGCGCCGTTTCCCTCGGGGACGACCCTGAGGTCCAGGAGGCCGTCGTCGATGCGGGCGTCGGGACAGAGCTCGACGCCGCCGCCCGCCTGGCGACCGTTTCCCACCACGAGCGCGAGGAAGGCCCCGGTCCACTCGAAGCCCGGGCCCCGGACCACGCCGACCTGGCCCGCGAACGCGCCCGATCTCGTCGCGCCGGCGACCGCGCCCGCCACGGCATAGGAGAGACCGCCGAGCGCTCGCTTCAGCCCTTCGGGCGTCTCGGCGGTGATCTTCGTTCCCGGCCCGCCCGTGGCGAGGTTCAGGAAGCGCTTCTCGCCACAGCGGATCATGTCGACCGTCGCGGCCTCGCATCCGCTCACAGCCAGGTCCAGCGCGGCGTCCACGTCGCCGGTCGGCACGCCGGCGGACACGGCGAAGTCGTTGGCGGTCCCCATGGGGAGGATCGCCAGGGCAGGACCGTCCTGTCCAGCCAGCGCCGCAGCGACTTCACTCACCGTTCCGTCACCACCTGCGGCCACCACGATCCGGGCGCTTCCCACGGCCGAGCGCGCGAAGCGACCGGCATCGCCCGCTTCCCACGTCACGCGCACTTCGACGTCGTGCCCTTCACTCCGGAGCCGCTCGACCGCCTCGCGCACGTCGGCGCGGTCCATCCGCGTGCCGTGGAGGATCAGCCGGATCGTCCCGGCCGCGGCGGACCGCCCCGCTTCCGGGCGGGCGTCGCCGGGCCCCGGCGGCGCGGAGGTCTGTCGGGTCGAGGCTTCCATCGAGGGCGGGGTCTCCGGGGTGGTCGGGCGCGGTGGAACGTGGTCGGGCCGTGGACGTGAGGGCGCGGCCCGTGGCGGCGGGACGATCCTTGCATCTATGGTCATGCGTCGGGGCCGGCGGACGCGCCGGCACAGCGTTCAACCCAGCAAGGATCGTGCGCGGTGGCATCTCTCGACGTGAGCGCGTCCTCCTGAGCGAATCATCCGATGGCGGGCGTGCGGCCGGGAGGCCTCGGCCGGTCACGGCGGCCGCAGCAGCCCTGCGTGGGCTCCCCCTCTGGACGCGCGTGCTCGGCGGCGCGGCCGTCCTGGGGCTTCTGGTCCTCCTCGCCCTCGAGGCGACCCGGCCGGACTTCCTGGACGCCCCGGCCCCGGAGCTGCTCCCGGACGATCCCCGGCCCCCGATTGCCCGGTCCAGCGTCCTGTCCGTGCCGATCGTCATTCCGCTGGACCGGCTCGTCGCGCTCCTCGAAGAGGCCGTGCCGCGCGAGTTCGGAAGCCTCGAGGAGCGTCACGACCTGCCGGACAACGACCGCGCGGCGATCGCCTTCGCGCTCGAGCGGGGGCCCTTCGAGGTACGGATGGACGGGCCCGTCGCCCGCGTCGAGGCGACCGTTGAATACGCGATGCGCGCCTACTACGATCCTCCGATCCTGCCGGAGCTGAGCGGATCGTGCGGCACCGGGGACGACGGGCTCCGCCGCCTGAAGGTGGTGATCGAGGCGCCGCTACGGCTCGACGCGGAATGGGCTCTGGCGACCCGTTCCCGCCTCGTCGAGCTGGTGCCGGCGAGCGACGAGGAGCGCGACCGCTGCGAGGTGACCTTTCTGGACGTGGACGTCACGGACCGCCTCGTCGAAGGCGCCCGCGCGTTTCTGGCAGCACAGGAGGCCACGATCGATTCCGTGGCGGGCGCGATCGACCTTCGGGATTCGTTCGAGGCGTGGTGGGCGACGCTGAGGGACCCCATCCAGCTCGCGGATTCGGTGTGGCTGGTGGTGGGTCCCGATTCCATCCGTCAGGGGCGCATCTCCGGCTCCGGCAGCACGCTGAGGGTCGACGTCGCGCTCGACGCCCGCCCCACGATCGTCGTGGGCGCCCGCCCGCCGCAGGACACGACCTCGCTGCCGCGACTGGGCGCCGGCGATTTCGAGCCGGGCCTCGACATCCTCGTGGAGGGGCGGGCCGAGTACGGCGCGACGGCCGATATCCTGCGGAAAGAGCTCTCCGGAATTCAGCTCGAGCACGAGGGGCGCACGCTCCGGCTCGACTCCCTGGACATGCTCGGGATCGGCGGCGGACGCGTCGCGCTCGAGGTGTGGGTGTCCGGCGACCGTTCCGGCCACCTCTACTTCACCGGCACGCCCTCGTACGACGAGTCCGAGGGGCTCGTGTCGATCCCCGATCTGGATTTCGACGTCCCGACCGAGCACCTGGTCGTCGCGGCCGCGTCCTGGATCACCAGCTTCGGGCTGCGGGGCATGCTGCGCGAGCGCGCCCGGTGGCCGGCCGCTCCGATCACCGACTGGCTCCGCGGATGGCTGGAGCAGGGGCTCAACCGCGACCTCTCGGACGATCTCCGCGTGGTCGGGGAGGTCGACTCGCTCTACGTGGGGGAAGTGTACGCGCTCCGGGACCACTTCCTCGTGCGGGTCGCGGCCCGTGCGTCGGCGGAGGTCTCGGTACGGCCGTGAGGTGCGTCAGGTCCCGGTCGGCGCCGCACGACGGCTGGTGATCCGGCCCGCGACCACGAGCGCGGCGAGCATGGCGCCGGCGCCGAGGGAGAGCTCCGGCTGCGTCGCGACGAGGATCACCAGGATGGCCACGTACAGCGCGACGGTGACGATGGCGAGCCATGGATGGCCGGGCATCCGGAAGGGTCTCACGAGATCCGGGCGCGAGCGTCTCAACTTGAAGTACCCGAGCAGCACCATCGTATCGACCGCGATCGCGACGGTCATCATGAACCGGATGAGCAGCTCGAAGGTGCCGGAGAGCGCCAGGAGGCCGATCCAGAGCGAGATGAAGGTGAGCGCCGTGCGCGGGGTGCTGCGCGCGTCGAGCCTGGCCAGGCTCCCGGGCGCGAGGCCGTTCTGAGCGAGACCATAGGCCACCCGCGGCAGCCCCAGGAAGTTCACGTTCGCGCTCGAGATCAGGATCATGAGGCTGGCGACGGTCACGACGAGCCCGGCGGCCGTGCCGAACACGCTCGAGATCGCATCGGCCGCTACCAGCTCGGATCCGGCCATCTCGGCCGGCGACAGCGCCGTCAGGAAGGCCACGTTCATCAGGAGGTACAGGATCATGACCGCCACGGAGCCTCCGACCAGGATCCTCGGCAGCGCCCGCCCGGGATCCTTCACCTCCTCGGCCATCTTCGCGGCGTCCTCCCACCCGTAGTACGCGAACGAGATGGACTGGTAGGCCAGCGCGAACCCCAGCAGCCCGACCGTGGGGCCCGACGCGGCCGTCGGTTGCGGCGCGAAGCCGGCGAGGTCCCCGGCCCAAATGCCCGCGGCCGCGATCAGCAGGATGATGGCCACCTTGATGACCGTCGTGACGTTCTGGAAGACGGTGCTCGCTTTCAGGCCGCGCGTATGGAGCGCGAAGAACGAAAGGACCACCGCCAGGGCCAGAAGTGAAACCGATCCGCGGCCTCCCGCGAGAATACGGATGTACTCGGCGATCGCGACGGCCTTGGCGGCGCCGCTGAAGCCGCGTGTGACGAGCAGCTCCGACCAGCCGGCCACGAATCCCATGGTGTCGCCCCAGGCATGCCGGGCGTACACGTACTTGCCGCCGGCCTCGGGCAGCGCCGCCGCCATCTCGCCGAGCACCAACGTGGAGAGCGCGACCACGACGCCGCCAAAGAACCAGAGCCCGAGGATGAGCCAAGGGTCTCCGAGGTATCCCGCGACCAGCCCTGGTGTACGCAGGATACCCGCTCCGATCACGATGCCGACCGTGATCGACATGCCGTCCCGGATCCGGAGGACCCTGTGGAGCCGGGGACCGGGAGGCGCCTCCGTCCGCGCGTCCGCGAGGGTCACGAGCTACGGCCTCATGAGCTCACGACGCGACCACGGCGGCTATGATACGCCCCGGCCCGTGCACCCCACGAACCAGGATCTGCCCGATGTCGGCGGATTTCGACGGTCCGGAGTGCAGTCCCACCGCGGACGGCAGGTCCCGCCGGAGTCGTCCCAGCGCGTACACCATGGTCGGATGGATGTCCTTCTCCCGCACGAACACGACGTGGGTGGGCGCGAGAAGCTGGCTCCGCCGTCCGTCCCGCGCATCCAGCACGAGCGACCCGGTTTCGGCGATGGCGCCGGTGGCGACCGAGACGCCGAGCGCGGCGAGATCCGGGCATGCGAGCGGCACCCGCGGACGCAGACGGGACGGCACGGTGGCTCCCACGGTGGCGCTCTCGAATCCTTCGGCGAAGCGCACGAGCCAGCGCGCCGCCTCGTCCTCCGTACCGAACCGTTCCACCTCGCCCCCCGCCGCCGAGAACATCTCGGCGAAGCGCTCCCAGGGCGCCCGGTCGTCGTCGAGCAGATATCGTCCGTCGAAGCGCCCCGGATGGGCGAGCCGGCGGCGTGAGCCGGTCGCCCCGCGGACGTATCCCAGGATCCGATTGCGCGAGTTCACTGACCTTCCTCCTTGCCGCGCACGCTCGATTCGTGCGCAGCGCCGTACGTTTGCTCCCACTTCCTCAGGAACCTCTCGGTGCTCGGCTCGGGGGCGCCGCGTGCGCCGGTCCAGCTGCCCAGGACGGGCAGCGCTCGCCCGCCCTTCACGATCGGAAGGAACCGGACGAGATCCGAAGCGGCCCCGAACGCGGCCGGTCTCTCGGCCAGATTCGCGTACGCCTTCATCGCCAGACGCTCCATCGGGGGGGTGAGATCCGCGGCGACCGCCCGCTCGCGCCAGTACACGAGCAGCTCCGGTATTGGAATACGAACCGGACATACCTCCGCGCAAGCTCCGCAGAGGCTGGAGGCGAACGGAAGCGGCATGCTCTCCTCCAGGCCGAGGATCGCCGGAGCGAGAATCGCCCCGATCGGGCCGGAGTACGCCCAGCCGTAGGCGTGGCCGCCCGTCTGCCGATAGACGGGGCAGATGTTCAGGCATGCACCGCAGCGCACGCACCGGAGGGTCTCCCAGGCGTGCTCGTCCGCTAGGAGCGCGGATCGGCCGTTGTCCACGAAGACGACGTGGACCTCGTCCGGACCGTCGGGCTCCCCCGGTCGCCGCGGCCCCTGGATGAGCGACACGTAGTTGCCGATCGGCTGGCCCGTGGCGGAGCGTGCCGTCAGCTGGATCATCCCCGCGAGGTCCTCGAGCTCGGGCACCAGCTTTTCGATCCCCACCAGCGCCACGTGGATCCGCGGTAGGGAGGTGGAGATGCGGATGTTGCCCTCGTTCTCGATCAGGGCGACGGTGCCCGTGTCCGCCGCCAGGAAGTTGGCGCCGGACACCCCGAGATCGGCCTGGAGGAAGTCGTCCCGCAGGACGCGCCGCGCCGTCGCCGCCAGGATCTCGGGCGCGGCGTCCAGGGGCGTGCCGAACCGCTCGTGAAAGAGCCGGCGGCAGTCGTCGAGGCTCCGGTGCAGCGACGGCCCGACGATGTGGCTCGGCGGCTCACCGAGGAGCTGGATGATGTACTCGCCCAGATCGGTTTCTCGAACCTCGATACCGTGCGTCTCGAGATGCGCGTTCAGGCCGATCTCCTCCGTCAGCATGCTCTTGGCCTTCACGACGCGCCGCACGCGGTGGACGACCGCGACCGAGGCCACCACGGCGCACGCCTGCTCGGCCGTCTCGGCCCAGTGGACGCGCACGCCGTTCTCGATCAGGCGACGCTCGGCTTCCTCGAGATACCGGTCGAGGTGCGTCAGCACGTGCGACTTCAGATCGCGCGCCCAATCGCGCCACGCTTCGATGTCGATCTGGCTCCAGGCGGCGCGGCGCCGGTCGTCCTTGGACCGGGCCGCCCCGGTGACCGCGGTGCGCATCGTCGGCTCGTCCCGCAGGATGCGGGCGGACGCCGCCGCGTACTCGGACGGGGAGTCCGCGAAGCTCATGGGCGGGGACCGCCGGCGCCTTCGAGCCCTTCGCGGAGGAGCGTGGCGAGGTGGACGAAGGGCGGTCCGGGACGCGGAGCGCCGCGCGCTCCGCCCGTCCGCTGCTCCCGGCCCCGCCGGAGGGCCCGTCCGGCGAGCTGCAACAGGCAACCCCCGTCCGACGACGTCACCGCGTCGACGTCCGGGAGCACGTCCAGCTTGCGGTCCGCCATCCCGACGGAGACCTCCGGGAACCTGGTGCTGAAGAGCCCGCCGAACCCGCAGCACTCGGTGTCTCCGTCCCATGGCACGACGTCGGCGCCGCATGCGCGGAGGAGAGCGAGCGGCTCGTCGTGAACCCCGAGCTCGCGGAGCGCGTGACACCCGTGATGGTAGGCTACGCGCCGGCCGGCGAGCCCCGTCCCCAGAGGGCCGGCTGCCGCGCCCAGGATGTGGACGAGGAACTGGGCGAGCTCCCAGGTACGGGCGCCGAGGGCGGCGGCTGCGGGCGTTCCGAGGAGCTCGCCGTAGAACCTTCGGAGCATCCCCGCACAGCTGCCGGAGGGGAGCACCACGTGGTCCGCGTCCGCGAACGTGGCCAACGTGTGCCTCGCCATGCGGACGGCCTCCTCCCGGTTCCCGGTGCTGTGGGCGGGCTGCCCGCAGCAAGTCTGACCCACCGGGACCTCGACCTCTACACCGAGATGCCGGAGGACCCGCACGGCGTCCGCGCAGGCGTCGGCGAAGAAACGATCGGCCAGGCACGTGGCGAACAGCGCGACGCGGGGGGCCGCGCCGGCATGGAAGGCGGAAGGCGCGCTCATGGGCTCCGAGGTTGGACCTTCAGTCCTGCGGGTGTCCTTCCGTCGCGCGCCACTGGGCCGGCCTGTCGAACGGCTCGAGCGCCTCGGAGGTGGACGCGCTTCGCGGAAGTCGCACGGTGAACGTGGTACCGGAGTCGGGGCTCGAATCGACGTCGATGGTGCCGCCGTGCGCTTCCACGACCGTGCGGGCGATGAAGAGCCCGAGGCCCAGCGTGCTGTCCTCGGCAGCCCTCCTTCCGGCCTCCCTGAACGCCTGGAAGAGGGTCGGCACCAGCCCGTCCGGGATGGGCGGCCCCTCGTTGTGCACCGAAAGGTAGACATCGTCGTCGGATCCCTGCCACGCCCGGATCCGAACGGGGGTGCCGGCCTCGCCGTGCTTCAGAGCGTTCTCGAGGAGGTTGGCGACGACCTGCGCGAGCCGGTCGCCGTCCCACATGCCGCGAGTGTCCTCGTCGAGCTCCGGCTCGATGAGACGGTCCGGATGCGAGCGCGCCACCTCGTCCACCACCTGCCTGCAGATCCTGTCCAGCCGGGCCTCGCGGCGCCGGATCGGCAGGGTCCGCCCGATCCGGATCCGCGTGAGATCCAGGAGCTGCGTCACCATCTCCCCCATGCGCGCGCCGCTGCGGGCCACCCGCGCGACGGCCTTCTTCGTCTCGTCGTCGAGGCGATCCCGGTGCAGCAGCGTCTCGGCGGTGAGGGTGATGGCGGCGAGCGGCGTGCGGAGATCGTGCCCGATGATCCCGACCAGCAGATCCCTGAACTCCTCGGCCCGCCGCCGTTCGCTGACGTCGCGAATGAACAGCGAGGCACCAATCTCCGTGGGGTAGACGTCGGCCTCCCACCACCGCTCCCCCTCGGGCAGGTGCTCCGCCTCGAGCCGCGTGTCGATCCCTTCTTCCACGGCGCGCCGGAGCGCTTCCACGAACGTCCGATTATCTCCGAACGCCAGCAACTCGTCGGCGCTCGCCCCCACCACCGCGCGCTCCGAGCCGAGGAGGTCGATGGCCGACGGGTTCGCGGACACGCACACGCGGTCGGAGTCGAACTCGAGGAAGCCGTCCCGCACGTGCTCGAGCAAGTCGGCGGCTCGTCGCGTCACCCGCGCGACCTTCTCCTCTTCGGTCCTCAAGCGAAGCTTCGCGACGTATCCGGCGAGTTGGGCGGCCACCACCGACAGCAGCTGCAGGTGATGGATCTCGTAGCTGTCCCGGGAGCGCTCGACCAGCAGGATGCCGACGACCTGGTCCAGCGCGACCAGGGGGACGGCCAGGTGCGTGTGCTCGTCCGTCGAGTCGGGGAGGGATCGAGGCACGTTGGGTGGTACGGCCTCTTCGGTCAGGAGCTCGTGCAGGGAGGAAAGGCGCTCGTGGAGCTGCCGGTGGTCCTCGACCTTGGCGTCCGGCACGACCAGCAGCCCATGGCCGACGCCCGAGCCGGCGTCCAGCAGGGCGGCTCGATCGTAGGGGATGAAGCGCCCCATCAGCTCCAGCACCCCTTCGAGCTGCTCCACCGGGCGGTCGAGGGATTCCAGCACGCTCGCGATGTCCGCCAGGCCCGACGCGGCGGAGGCGATCGAGCTCGGCCCCGCGCGGGTCGGCACGCGGTCAATCATGGCCGGGTGTCCCGCTGATCACACCCCGGCCGTGCCGCGGCGCGTCCGCCGCGCCGACCTGCAGCCCCTCTTCCGTGATGGTCGCGGCCCTCAGCTCCGTGAGGATCTTCACTCCCCGCGCCTTGATCACCGAGATGGCGCGGTCGAGCCGACCCCCCACCTCCACGTATCGCAGCTGGATGATGTTGTCGGCGGCGAACGACACTCCATGCCCGGAGAGCTGGAGCGACCCCAGCAGCTGAACGATCTCCATGGTGGAAAGGAGGGTGACGCCCATGGCCCTGAAGTGCTTGCCGAGCGCGTACACGAGCTCCTTGTACCGCCGCTCCGTCACGGCCCCGAGCGCCAGGCTCGAGAGGCTGTCCAGCACGGCCCGCTTCGCCTCGACTTCCGCGGCCAGATCCCGGGCGCGGTCGAGGAACTTGTCCGTCGACAACTCGATGGGCGGCGTGTAGACGAGATGCAGGAGCCCCTCCTCCTCGAACCGCGAGAGGTCGAATCCGTAGGCATCCGCGATCCTCCGCAGCTGATCGAGGGTTTCCTCGAGCGTGAAGAGCACGCCGACTTCGCCACGACGGGCGCCTTCGAGGAGGAAGTGCAGGCCGAGCAGCGTTTTGCCCGTGCCGGTGCCGCCCATGACCACCGTGGTGCTGAGCTTGGGGACGCCGCCCCCGAGAAGCTCGTCGAGTCCCGCCACGCCCGTGGACAGGCGGCTGGAGCCCCATGGGACGGGCGGCTCGGATTCATCGTCAGGCGCCCTAACGCGGGGGTAGAACACGAATCCGGCCGGCGTGATCTCGAAGAAGTGCAGGCCGGCGACGAACTCGGAGCCGCGAAGCTTCTTGATCTCCAGGCTGCGCACCCGGGCCAGCTCCTGTGTGGTCACGCCGAGATGCACGATGCCGTCCGCGATGGCGAACTCCGGAAGAACCGCGATATCGTTCGCCTGATACTCCCCGAGGAGCAGCGTAGTCGCACCCCAGGCGCCCATCTGGACCGCCAGGTCGTAGGTGAACGTGCGTACCTGCGTCGGTTCGGTGATCAGGTCGTGGATCGCCTTGAAGCTGTCGATGACCACCAGGTCCGGCTCGGTCTCCTCGACGGTGGCGTTCAGCTCTTGCAGCGCCGCCCCCTGATCGTGGGCGCGCAGGCTTCCCCCGAGATCGTGCAGGGCGATGTGCTCGTCCATCAGGTCCTGATCGAAGAACTCGAACAGCTGCATGTAACGCATGAGCTTGAGCGAGGGCTCGGACAGGGTGGTGAAGTACAGGCACTTCTTTCCGGCGCGGGCCGCGGCGAACAAGGTCTGGAGGGCCAGCACGGTCTTTCCCGAGCCTGGCTCCCCCGAGATCACCGATACCGATCCGGTGGGGAAGCCACCCCGCATGATCTGGTCCAGTGTCTCGACGCTCGTCGGGAGACGCGGGAGCGTCATCGGTGGTTCAATATGGACGTCGGTCATCACTCCTCCGGCGCATCGAGACCGATGTCGGCGAGCTCCGGGACCCGCTGGAGCCGTCGCAGCACGATGGGGCCCGTGAGCTCGCGCAGAATCGGGTAGAGGTCGTTGTGGAGCATCTCCGCGAACGCGGGGATGTCCGATGGGTGAGCGCGCTCCCAGGACCGCGGCGTCACGCAGGAATACTCCCATCCATCCCGGACGATCTTGAGCTCCTCGAGCTCGGGCAGTCGCAGGCACGCACGCTTCACGGAGCGCCGAAGCACACTGGCCGCGGCGGCGGTGCCCATCATGTCCACGAGATTCGCCCAGAGGACGGCGAGCAGGGCGGCCGCGGTGAAGCTTTCGGTCACGCTCTCCCGGTCGTGCTGGCTCACGATCCCTCGCTCGGTGGGTGGTCGGCCACTGGAATGCGGCGGCCCCCGACCCGAGCGCCCGTTCGTGGGACGCCGCCAGCACCATCGGTCATCGCCGGTCGCACGTTCGCATACTAGCGTCCGCGCAAGGTCGGGACCAGTTGGAGAAGGGCCCGCCGGAGCGTGCGCTCTGCCTGAGCTACGGGCGCGGCAGGGTCGAAGGCCGTACCTTCCGTTTCGGGTCCATCACCAGCAGCTTCGCTCGCGTGAAGCGCTGCCCCGGCAGCTTCCTGCAAGAAGGTGGCCCGCTGACAGCGCGAGCTCGCGGCCGTGAGGCCGAGTATATCCTGAGTATGTCCTACTCAAATCAGGAGTGCTCCATACATGAAGCGCGACTGGCCAGTGCTACCGCCCCTCGCCGCATGGGAAGACAGCCGCGCCACGCTGCACCTGTGGAGCCAGATCGTCGGCAAGATCCGGCTCGGGCTCTCGCCATGGATCAACCACTCGTGGGGCTCGGCCCTCTACGTGACCTCGCGGGGCCTGACCACGTCCCCGATGCCCGGACCCGGCGGATCCTTCACGGTCGACTTCGACTTCGTCGAACACGTCCTGCGCGTCGAAGCGTCGGATGGCCGCGGCCGGCGGGTCGCGCTCCGCCCCATGTCGGTCGCGGCCTTCCACGCCGAGCTCTTCGAGCAGCTCGGGAGTCTCGGCATCCGGGTCGAGATCCTGGGCCGTCCGGTGGAGGTGGAGGAGGCGATCCCTTTCGCTCTCGACGAGACGCACGCCAGCTACGACGCGGAGGCGGTTCACCTCTTCTGGCGAGCGCTGATGGAAGCGGACCGGGTCTTCAAGGTCTTCCGCGCCGGATTCGCAGGGAAGGCGAGCCCAGTGCACTTCTTCTGGGGCGCGTTCGACCTCGCCACGACGCGCTTCTCGGGCAGGCCGGCGCCGAGACATCCGGGCGGCGCGCCGAACGTGGCAGATTGGGTGATGGTCGAGGCGTACTCGCACGAGCTCGCGAGCGCGGGCTTCTGGCCCGGGAACGGGTTCGGCGAGGCGGCCTTCTACGCCTACGCCTATCCGGAGCCGGAAGGCTTCCGCGCGCATCCCGTGGAGCCGGCGGACGCGTGCTTCCACGAGGCTCTGGGGGAGTTCATCCTCCCCTACGAGGCGGTCCGCGCCGCTTCCGATCCCGATGCGGCATTGCTCGCGTTCCTGTCCAGCACGTACGGCGCCGCCGCCGATCTCGCCCGCTGGGATCGGCGCGACCTGGAGCTCGACGCATCGAGGAGGTCCTGAGCTCGAGGGACCTGACCGCCTCGCTCACGCTCAGGCGAAGGGCTCCGGCCGCGCGGACAGGCCGCTCCCCGGCCGTCCGCCGTAATGCCGGCGTTCCTGGCTCGCTTCGGACGGATCCCGGTACCGGATCAGGCTGGCCAGGTGACGCTCCGTCGGCTGGCCGAGCGCACGAGCGAGCTCCCGTGTCCCCTCGTCCAGAATGTCCGCGACCTTCCGGGGCGCCATCTGCGCCTTGCCGTCCCGGATGGCGCTCAGGCGCGCGAGCTGCTCGAGGCCGTTCATGAAGCCGGGGAGCGCCGCCACGGCCTGGGGATCGTTGTCGAGCAACCGCCGACTGCGCGTGCCCAGCCCGAGCAGCATTCCTTCGGTGAAATCCGGCAGCGGGTCGTCGTCACCCACGGCGTTCAGCAACCCGAGCACCTCGTCGGTGTCCATCTGACGCGGTCCTCCCTGCCAGACCCAGACGGTGTGCTCGACGGCATGGAGGGCGTCCCATGCGAGCTGACGTCCCCGGTTCTGCAGCCTCCGGCGCTCGAAGAGCCATTCGACGAACGCGACCGTGATGACGATCCCGATGATCTCGGTACCGAGGTTGGTGAAGAGGTTGCCCGCCGACGTGTCCGGGCCGACCGCGAACGCCAGCCAGATCACCCCGCCTGCGAGCAGGAGAAATCCTCCGGTGACGAGCGCCCTCAGCATCAGTCGCTCCCTGCCGCGGCCGCGCCGACCGAGGTGCTGTCGCGCGGTACCGAGTCCGGCGGGGCGGCCGGGGCCAACGAGTCCGGAGCCGGCGCGAGCGAGTCCGGTGTCGGCGCGTCCGGCTCCGGCGTGCGGGAGGGTTGAAAGCGCGTGACGAGGATGGCGCGGTCGCTGGCACGGCCCGGATCGGCCACGAGGTCGGCCGGGCGGGCGAAGGTGCCGGGGCCGAGGAGCTCCGCGGGCCGGAGGTGATGCTCCGCGATCACGAGGTCGAGCGCGCCTCCCGCGCGTGTCTCGAGCTCGACGACCACCATGCTGTCGGCGGTGCCCCAGTGGTCGACCCACACCAGCGATTCCGGGTTGGTCAGCGACCGGGCGCCGATCCCCACGATGCGTGCGCCGTCCGGTCCGGAGCGGCCGAAATACAGCCGCTCCGCACCGGTGCGGGACTGCACGCCCAGGCTCACGCGGCGCACGAGCCCCAGCGTGGAATCGGACCGGACGACGATGAGCGGGGCCGGCAGCGCGACGGGCGGGGCGGGCGCCACGGCGCCGGTTCCGGGATGATAGCCGATCCCCGTCAGATCGACGGTCCGGACGAACGCGGCCCCCGCACGATCCGCCGCCCACACGACCCCGGGCGCCGAGTCGGCGGCCGGGCCGTCGGCCCCTGGCGCCAGGTCCGCGGCCCGCGGGTCCGTCACCCACAGGGTGCCGGCGCCCTCCGGATCCTGGACGTACAGCAGGGTGGACGGGGCGGGTGTGGCCGCGGTGACCGGCGCTCCCAGACGTCCCATGCCGGCGGTCGCCGCCGCGACGATCAGCGCGCACAGCGGTGCCCACCACACGTTCGGCATCCGCAGGGCGTCGAGCGCGGGCGCGGCCACCAGGAGCGCCGCGACCATGACGGCACCCAGGGCTCCCGCAAGCCGGAGCGTGCCGGCGAGCCAGAACAGCTCCACCACGGGGACCAGCAGCACCAGCACGGGGACCGCGAGCAGGAGCCCGACCAGCCAGCCGACCCACGAGCGGGCGTGGGCGCCGAGCAGGGCCAGAAGAGCGACTGCGATCAGGAGCGCCAGGGTGGGCCACTGAACCGTCATCGCCGCGAGGGGTGCCGCGACCGCGAGGCCGACGCACGCGAGAACCGGCACGACGGCCGCCCCCACCGCCACCTCGACCACGGTGAGCCATCGGCGCGCGAGGGCGACGGTTCCCGCGGCGATCAGCACCGCGACAGCCCCCAGCGCGAGCACGTACCATCCTTCGCCGTAGAAGAGCGCCCCCGGCAGCAGCCCCGCCTCGAGATGCGCGCCCCGGGCCCATTCCACCAGCAGCGTGCCGGCGCCGTAGCCGAGCGAGATCGCCACGACGGTCGCACCCAGCGCACCGATCATCGCCGCCGCCCGCGCCCCCTTCCGCCGTGCGAGGACGATCGTCGCCGCCGCGACCACGAGGATGAGCAGCGAAAGCGGGAGCACCCAGCGGGCCGAATAGACGACCAGCCCGAGGACGGGGACCGTGAAGTAGACGACGTCGGGCGCGCGCGTCTCGGTGAGGTCGGCGGAGGCGAATCCGCGCAACGCAGCCAGCGCATGCTCTCCGTGGTGCTGGAGGGTCGCCTCCGACAGCTCCGTGGGCGCATCCCGCGGCGTGTGGTAGACGGCGGCGTTGTCGATGGCGGCGAAGTTCAGGCCCTGCACGCCCGCTCGCTCGAAGACCGTGAAGTCCGTGAGGTTGGGCATGTAGCGGAAGAACTCCTCCCCGAGGGACATGGCGAAGGCGCCCGGGCGTGCCGTGCGGAGCGTCCGTACCACCCATCCGTTCTCGTCCGCGGTCTCGAACATGAGGGACGGTCCTCCCGCGCCTCGCATCTCGAAGGAGAGCACGACGTCGATCTCCTCAGCCCACGGGTGCTCGTCCATGAAGGCTTCCGCACCGAGCAGCCCGAGCTCCTCGCCGTCCGTGAGCAGCACGACCACATCGTTACGGGGTCGTCCGTCCACGAGGAGCGCCCGCACCGCTTCGAGCACCGTCACGAGCCCGGAGCCGTCGTCACCCGCCGCCGGCGAGAGGGGAACGCCGTCGTAGTGCGCGGTGATCAGCACGGCCCCGGTCGGAGCCGTGCCCGGCACCCGCGCCACCACGTTCCGAACGGTCGCCGAGCGGGCGAAACCCGCCCCTTCGAACACCGAAGTGGCCGTCTGGACCTCCGGATCGAGGCCCAAAGCCTCGAGCCCCTCCATCAGATGGAGCCGCACCCGGTCGTGCTCGGGGGAGCCGGTGGGCCGGGGCTCACGCGCGATCTCGATGAGGCGCGCCATGGCGCGGGCGGACGAGAAGGCCGTGTCCGGCGCGTTGGCGGGCGCCGGATCCGGGAGCCCGGTGCGGACGCTCGCGAGCCAGCCGATGCCGAGGAACGCGACCAGCGTCACGACGCCCCGAAGTCGGAAGCCGCCACCGGGCGCCGCCGCCGCCTTGCCGGGAACGCGCTCGGAACCATCGGCCGGCGGCCGGCGGCCTGCGGGCTCGGGCTCCTGCCGCATCTCCTCGAGCGCTTCGCGGTCCTCCCTGGTGATCCCCAGCTCCTCGTCCGACGGGAGCTCGGGGATCCTGTAATCGTTCATCGCGAGACCTCGAGGTCGATGGGAAGGCGGCGGGACGCTGCGCCGAGCCGGGTCGCCAGCGCCTCGACCAGACGCTCGACGCCGTCCGGCTGCGATACCCGCAGCACGGTCAGCCCGGCGTGCGAGCGGAGCGCTCGTCGCAGGGAGTTCGCCGCCGAGTATCCGAGCGCGAACGCCGTCTCCTCGATACCTCGGCCGTCGTGGGCCAGGCGCCATCCGGCGAGCAGCAGCCTGCCCCACAGCAGGATCGTCGAGGGGGTTCCAAGATCCTCTACGCGCAGCTTGTGCCGCAGGGTTCGCGGCGATTGGCGGACGGCGTCGGCCAGTTGATCGACGTCCGTGGCGGGACCGGCATTCGCCACGGACCACCCGATGAGCTCGGGTCCGGGATCGGGAAGCACGCCATCGAGCCACGTTCGGACCTTGCGGCCGCGCGCGGCGGCCAGCGCCTCGTCTACGATGGCGCGCGTGGTGATGGCACCGTCGTCCACGGACACGAACGCCTCGAGTCCGGTGGCTCCGAGCCGGTAGAACGCGAGCGCCGTGCCGCGGTCCGTGAATCCGACGAGCGCGAGGCATCGGTGACGCGATCGCAGCACCCGGATGCGGTCGGCGGCGGCGGAGGAGGACGGGTGATCGGCGTCCAGCAGGCAGCCCTCCACGCCTCGCGCGGCGAGCGCCCGCTCGAGGTCGTTCCAGGATTCGCAGATCGTCAGGTCGTGCGCGCCGCCCACAGCGGACCGAAGGCGTGCGGCGGACCGAGCGTCCGGCTGATAGAGGGCCAGTCGCGCCACGCGTTCCCCCATGCTCGAGCGGATCCCTGGTTCGGATGCGGAACATGCCGCGCCGGAGGCTGCCGCAGCAAGCAGTCTCGTCGCTGTTGGCGGCTCCGGCCCGGGTTCCTAGCGCGCGGAACCCCCGGCCGGGTCCCCTGTGCCGGAGGGCCCATCCCCGGGCACGCCGGGGCCGAGCCGAACGGCGGTGCCGTAGCAGAGCATCTCGGCCGCCCCCGCCATGACCTCGGCGGTCTGGAACCGGACCGCGACGACGGCGTCGGCTCCGACCGAGCGCGCCTCTTCGATCATGCGATCGATGGATTGCTCCCGGGCCTCCGCCATCATTTTCGTGTACTCGTGGACCTCGCCGCCCACGAGGTTGCGCAGGAAGGCGAGGAAGTCGCTGCCCAGGTGGCGTGAGCGGATGGAGCTGCCCCGCACCAGACCCAGGGTCGCGGTGACCGGCCGGCCCGGCACGGTGGAGGTCGTGACGACGATCATCGGCGGACGTCCCTGTAAGGGTCGCGGGCCCACTCGCGGTACCGTTCCCAGATCACCGAGGCGAACAGCAGGAGGAGACCGATGGAGAATGCCGCGACGGCGAGGTTCTGCCAGGGATCTCCGGGCGTCGTCGTGAACACGTAGATGCCGTACGCCATCCAGATCACGACACCGGCGACGAGGAAGATCCAGCCCGCCGGGCGGACGAGGTGCGCGCTCACGCGGTCCCAGACCGAGCCGTCCCGTCGGGGGCCCCGAAGCGAGAGGTCCTGCACGCCGGCCTTGAGCGACCTGAAGATGGCCACTTCGCGCTGGAGCTCCGTCGATGTCGCCAGCGCCTCCTCGACCCGTCGGCGCTGCTCGGGCGCGAGCTCCCCGTCGACGTAGCGCATCAAGTCCTGGGTGCTGATCGGCTCCGTCATGTCAGGGATACCTCACGCCGAGTTCGGTGAGCGCGGCGTGCAGCGCCTGGCGCGCGTGGAAGAGCCGGCTCGCGACGGTGCCCTCGGGCACCTCCAGGATCTGAGCGATCTCGGAATAGCGGAAGCCCTGCAAGTCCTTGAGCACGAGCACCTCCCGGTGCTCCTCTCCGACGCGCTCGAGTCCGCGCCACAGCGTCTCCCGCGCGGCGTTCCGCTGACGGCTGCGCTCCGGACCCTTCTCGGGGTCCGCCGGTCTGCCGTCGAGCCGCTCGTCGATCGTCTCCATCCTGAATTTCGCCTTCCGGGTCCTGAGCATGTCCCGGCACTGATTCCTGAGGATCTGGAAGAACCATGGACCGAACGGGCGGGCGAGGTCGAACCGCGGCAGCGCGTCGTACGCCTTCACGAACGCCTCTTGTAGCGCGTCCTGCGCATCGTCCTCGTTGCCCATCATCGCCGTTGCGAGGCGCAGGCCCGCCGGCTCGTACGCGCGCACCAGCGGCTCGTAGAAGCGGGGGTCGCCGGCCCGGCACTTCCTGATCAGCTCCCGTTCCAGCTCCGGCTGCACCTCACCTCCTTTCGTGGCCCGTCCACCGGTGGTGCCGCCGGCAGGGGCGCCCGCCTCGACCGTCACAGGGGCTAGAAGGCTGTTGAAGAAGTCCAGTGGGCCGCGTTGCGATGCCACGGCGCCAGATCCCAGGCGGAGCGACGACGCCATAGCCTTAGCTACGGCTAGGAGCTCCAACGACGGAGATGGGGCCGTGGCATCGCAACCCACAACCGTAGCGGATACCCTGGCTGCCCGGTGGCGGGCACAGGGTGGTTGTGCGGTTGATCCATCGTCTCTTCTCCTCACCGTAGCTACGGCTACGCCTCGTCGTCGCTCCTCGGCTGAACGCGCACAAGCACCCTGTGCGCGG
>Ga0079224_100003743_pt1 | contig 19342 bp, 18 predicted proteins | sample Stecom2015_FD_80414 | JGI IMG/M metagenome (GOLD analysis project Ga0079224, IMG submission 80414) | Agricultural soil microbial communities from Utah to study Nitrogen management - Steer compost 2015 | ecosystem: Environmental > Terrestrial > Soil > Agricultural land | place: USA: Utah... | reverse complement strand
GGTCTAACGACTTTTACCTGACGATTACCGAAAGCAAAAGGAAAGTCAAGGATGATGGATTTCTTTACGAAAAGCACAAGATTTTCCTGTACAAGGAAGATTTCGCAAAATTTGTGGAAGCCCTTCAAGAGGCCGTAGACCATGTTAAGAATGATTTGATGTCAGATTTTGATTTTTCACAATTCGAGGTCGAAACCGAAAAGTCAGAATCGTCCGGACAGTTCGGAGAGGAATTAAAGTGGGAATAGCCCACCACAATATTATTTAAAGGTGTATCAAAATCTTTGGATGGTGGAGCAACCCGCCACCTGAATGGAGATACACCTTTTTCATTTGAAAAGCATTGGCTTTTTCATCCAGTATCTCGGTAGGAGGTATGGCATTGCTTTATAGCCGATAGCTCAAGCGCCCAATAACCGTTCTTCGTAGGTAAAACAGCTGTTATACCTGAAACTACTTTAACTTATCAAGAAATAATCCATGGCGTTACAATGTGGGATCGTTGGTTTACCCAACGTGGGAAAATCAACTTTATTTAATGCAATATCAAGTGCTAAGGCCGAGGCCGCAAATTATCCGTTTTGCACAATTGAGCCAAATGTGGGCGTGGTGACGGTGCCCGATCACCGGCTGGAAATATTGGAAGAGCTTGTAAAACCTCAGCGGGTGCTTCCCACAGTTATCGAGTTTGTGGATATAGCCGGCTTGGTTAAAGGTGCGAGTAAAGGGGAAGGCTTAGGCAATAAATTTTTGGCCAATATTCGTGAGGTGGACGCGATCGTCCATGTTATTCGGTGTTTTGAAGATGATAATATTGTACACGTCGCGGGAGGTGTGGATCCCCTTTTTGATAAGGACGTCATAGATGAAGAGCTTCAGCTAAAGGATTTGGAGTCGGTAGAGAAGAAAATTGCGAAGGTGGAGAAGATCGCTAAAGCAGGTGATGCCAAAGCCAAGAAGGAGTTGGAGACCTTAAAGGCGTTTAAGGAGGCCCTTCAGAGCGGCAAAAACGCCCGTTCCCTAGAAATCGAGAAGGAAGATCTTGAAGCGGTAAAGGATCTTCATTTGCTTACCATCAAGCCTGTTTTGTATGTAGCCAACGTGGACGAACAAAGTATTCTCACCGGCAACAAACACGTAGATAGCCTACGAGAGAAAGCTAGGGAAGAAAATGCCGAAGTCATAGTGTTGTGTGCGGCCATAGAGTCGCAGATCGCTGAGTTTGACGACAAAGAAGAAAAGAAAATGTTTCTTGAAGAATACGGTTTAGAAGAAAGTGGCTTGAACAAATTGATTGCCGCTGCGTATAAACTGTTGAACTTAATCACCTATTTTACAGCAGGAGTACAAGAAGTAAGGGCTTGGACCATCCAAAGAGGGTGGAAGGCGCCAGCAGCTGCCGGAGTAATTCATTCTGATTTTGAGAAGGGCTTTATCAAGGCCGAAGTGATAAAATTAGCGGATTACCAACAGTATAAGACGGAGGCGGCTTGCCGTGATAATGGGAAAATTGCAATTGAAGGCAAGGAATATGTAGTTCAAGACGGGGATATCATGCATTTTAGATTTAATGTTTAAAAATTCTAAAATTTAATTTGTAATTTTACCTTTATCTATTGCTGTATAACAGGTCGACTGTTCTATTACTTTAATAATTGTTTAACTTTTCATTTTTAATGTCGTGAGAATTAGATTAATATTTTCCTTAAAGAACAAAGGTGCTTATTTACCCTTTCACCACCAGTACATTCTGGCACAGTTCCTCAAGGGCCTGATCGTCAAAGGTGGGCGTGAAGAATTTTTCAATTACAATTACTTCAACTTCTCTGGTCTTAAAGGACAGACTAAAGTAAGTAGAAGTGGGCTGCATTATTACTCGAGCTTAGTTACCCTAGTGCTTTCATCACCCAATGAAGACTTTATTGATTATCTGCTTGAGCAAGTGTTTAAAACGCCTAAAATTGAGTTGGGAAATCTGATCATCTCACCTGAATATACTGAACAGGAAATTGAGCCCGAGTTGGATACCTCCAACAAGTTCGTGTGTATCTCTCCTCTCGTGCTAATTACCCCTACCTTCGATGACGAGGCTGGTAAACGCTTTATCAATCCAGACACCGATGAGTTTTCCGATCTCTTGTATGAGTCTACGCTTACAAGAATGGAAAAGTCGGGGTGGTACAGCCAGGAACAAATGGAGTCTTTCTACAAGTTCCAGGTGGTTCCGGACATGAACTACGTCAATAAACTTAGGGATCAGCAGAAAAAATTTGCCAGGATCTACTCGGTGTATGACATGGATGTGAAGTATGAGGTCAGAGGTTATACGCTTCCCTTCACGCTGTATGCGGCGCCGGAGGTGCAGGATTTTGTGTTCCGCTGTGGTTTGGGTGCATTCACTCATAAGGGATTCGGTATGCTGGATCTGGCCAATAATGTTCCCAGTCAGAGGACAGAAGCCTACAAATTTAAGAGGGAGGGCTTTGTGCCTTACAGGTCCCAGCACCAAGAGGACCAGCAACCGCCTCTTAAAGATTCCGAAGAAGAAATTTAGTAACCCACCAAAAACATCCGATCATTTGATCGGATGTTTTTTACTTTAGAGCCGTCTCTTATTCGGATTCAGTATGGTATACCCAATCATTTCATCGTATCGAGAACCCATTTCACGATAGTAGACAAAGATTTCATATTCGTTTTCCGTCTGAAAATGTGCCCCTTCAATGGTCTCGGTTTGAAACCCTTCTGCGGATTTCAGTCCGTATTGATAATCATACCATCCCTGCTTTAACAACAAGGTAGCCCTATAGGTCTTCGTCTTGTCGTCATAAACCATTTTTGATGCGGGGTTTTTCCCCCATTGGCTCAGGGCACCCAAAATATAAGGGGCTTGGGACAAGGGTTCTGATTTAAAATTAAAAGTGACCACGACGTATTCGCTTTCGAGGTCGTTGTTGGTTTTGTCATGGGTGAAAATACCGTACTGGCCATTAAGATCTAAATACTCTAGATAAGCCTGTCCTGCCCGTGGTTGGTCCAAAGTCGTTTCGGCGAAGACGGCATCCTCTTCTATTTTTACGGAAGCCACATTCTGTCCTCTTGTTCTGGTGTAGCGAAGATCTACAAACCGGAATTCATTGCCTGCTGAGAAGGTGTTGCTCCCATCAAATAATTGGTATTCCAACACTGATCGATCTCCCCTAATGAACGACGGCTTTAATCCATCAATGGCATTGTCCCACCGCTGGTTTTGCCGGATCACAACCTTTACATTGTTGAGGGGATCCATGAGTTCGTGGTCGGCGTAGTTGATATTAAAGTTGATTTGTTGGGATGTTTTTCTGTTCTCTGTTTGGCTCGGTGGCACTAATGTGGCTGCTAATTTGATCTGGTTGTCATAGACCATGAATCTTCGGGTCAAAACCACTTCGTTCTGTTGTCTGCCCCGATACACCTTGATGACATAGTTGCCTGACTTAGTCACCTGCGGCACCTGAAAGGTGAAATGTATATAGGGGATTCGCGTATTCACAGAGTACTGATATTCATCTACGTTGAATTCATTGTACTGGCTGAGATAATCGGCAGATCTTAGTCCCGAAGGCGTCCAGTCCGCATTGCAATGGATGATGGCAGCGGAGTACCGGTCAGGTTCATAAGCGATATCGTCAAATTCAAGCGTCAGTCTTTCTGCCGAATGCAGTTGGATGACAGGAGATTTCATCTGGCTTTGAAAATCCGCGTTGTTTGAAAAAACCCGCACCGTTTGGATGTTTTCCTCCATCACCTCATCTTCCAGTACCGTCTGGCAAATGCTCGTCCAAGTGACGAGACAGAATGAAGCAATGAATGCTGTTTTAAGAATATTCTTCATCGTCTTTTAATTCATCTAAATCGGTCTGAAGTGCTTCCTCCGCCGAATGGCCTCAGCTAATCGATTCTTGGAGGTTTTCTATTTCCTCCGCTAACATTTCCCAGCTGAGATTCAACTTTTCGATCTTTTTGTTTACCTCAGCGTAGGAGGAATTGACTTCCGCAGCTTTTATATCGTCCTCATAAACAGCGGGATCAGCCATCATGGCTTCCAGTTTAATTTTATCCTCCTCCAAAGCCATTATTTCATTCTCAAGCTCCGACAGATCCTTTTCTTTTTTCTTTAGTTCTTTCTTGGCTAGATTCTGCTCGGCGTTGTTTTTTTCGACAACTACTACAGGAGTTGCTTTATCTTTCTTGGGAGCTTTGGGTTCGGCCGGTTTTTCCTGTTGCTGTGATTTCCAGAAAACATATTCTTCGTAGGTCCCGAGGTATTCCTTGATTTCATAATCTTCAATATACCAAATTTTGTTGGCGACTCCCCGGATGAAATGTCTGTCGTGGGAGACAGTGATAAAGGTTCCTTCATATTGCTGAAGCGCCTGAATTAGGATGTTGACCGATTGGATATCCAAGTGGTTGGTAGGTTCGTCCAATAATAGGAAGTTGGCTTCTGAAATCAACGTTTTCGCAAGCGCCACCCTAGACTTTTCTCCACCAGATAGCACTTTGATCTTCTTAAATACATCATCTCCACCAAAAAGGAAGCAGCCCAGCACCGCCCGTAATTCCATTTCTGTCTTGTCACTTCCTGCCTGCAACATCTCCTGAATGATCTCATTGTTAACATTGAGGGCTTCCAACTGATGTTGGGCAAAGAAGGATTTGATGACATTGTGACCAAATTCCCTTTTTCCCGAAATAGGCTCTGTTCCATCAATGATTCTCAGCAGGGTGGATTTACCTTTCCCGTTAGCGCCGATCAGCGCAATCTTATCGCCGCGTTCGATGCGTGCAGTTGTATTCTGCAGGATGATGTTGTCACCGTAAGCCTTAGAAACCTCATCCAAGACAATGACATCTCTGCCCGAAGGTCGGGAGAATTTGAACTTAAAGTTCACAAAAACATTGTCATCAATGACTTCATTCACCTTTTCCATCCGTTCCAGCGCTTTTACTCTCGATTGCACCTGATTGGACTTAGAAGCCTTGGCACGGAACCGTTCGATAAATCGCTCGGTTTGTTTAATCATCTGTTGCTGGTTCTCATAAGCATTTTGTTGGATTTCCATCCGCTCCTTTTTTTCTTTCTTGTAGAAAGAATAGTTGCCGGCATAGGCGGTAAGGGTATGCTGTGAGACTTCTACCGTAGTTTCTACGCAATTGTCCAGAAAAGCTTGGTCGTGGGAAACCACAATGACAGCTCCTTCATATGTCTTTAGATAATTTTCCACCCATTGGATCGAAGGAAGATCCAAGTGGTTTGTTGGTTCATCGAGCATCAGCAGCGACGGCTTCTCAAGAAGTAGCTTTGCAAGCATGACACGCATTCTCCATCCTCCCGAAAATGTCCGTAGCGGACGGGTTAAATCCACTGTGGAAAAACCGATCCCTTCCAGCACTTCTTCAGCCTTGGCCTTGATGGTGTAGCCTTCGTTGGCTTCAAACCGCTCCTGTAAATCAGAAAGCTTATGGAGTATTTCGTCAGAATAATCCGTCTCCATCTGTTTAAGGATCTCTTCAATTTGAGCTTGGAGTTGGAGGGTTTCTTGGAAAGCCTCCAAGGCTACATCCAGAATACTATCTTCTGACAAGTAAGAAAGCAGATCTTGGTTTAAGAAGCCAATGGTGCAGCCTTTAGCTTTTTGTATTTCTCCGCTGGAAGGCTGATATTCTCCCGCGATTAACTTCAACAAGGTAGACTTGCCGGTGCCATTTTGCCCGACGAGACCTATTTTGTCTTTCGGTTTGATGTGCAGGGAGGCATTTTCGTATAAGGGTCTGCCTCCTATATAATAGGAAAGGTTATTGATCGATAACATGGTGCAAAAGTACAAAATCCCTTTTTCATTAGCGGCATCTGTGGGGAATTATGCCACCTGCCCTGCCGCTATTTAAATTGAAAAACTACTGAAAAGCCGAATAGGATTTAAACCGGAATAGTTTAAATTTGGTTATTATCCTGTTAAGATACATGACTGCTAGCGATATGAAGAGAAGCCATAAATTACTTGCGCCGGTAATAATCTCTTATCTGGCTATGTCGCTTATTTCCTGCCAAGATGATTTGGATGACCCCTCATATGCGCCACGCCTCATCAAGGAAGCCATCTATGAAGGCATGACGGAGTGGTATTACTGGAACGAAGAAGTACCTGCCGATCTCAACCTGACCAAGTACAATTCAAATGAAGCTTTATTAGAGGATCTGCGATATAAAACGCTGGATAAATGGTCGTACCTCACCACTGTCGATGCCTTTGACAAAGCTTTTACAGGTCAAAATGCAGGGCATGGTGTCGGCTTTGCCATCGGTCAGGATGACCGGGTGTATCTAACCTTTGTATATGAGGAAAGCCCAGCTGGAAAAGATGGTTGGCAACGCGGCTGGGAGATCGTCGAAGTGAACGGAAAGCCAATTTCTACTTATAAAGTAGGCAATGGCTACAATCTCCAACTCGGTGCCGACAGTCCCGGAGTTACCAATAGCTTTAAATTTCGGCTTCCTGACGGTACACTGGTCGAAAGAACCATTGAGAAGAGTGAGTATCAGTCGAATTCCGTACTGCATCAGCGTGTTTTTGTTGAAGGGGATAAAAGGATCGGGTATTGGGTGTACAATAGCTTTAAAGCCAGTCTCCAGATAGAACCAACCAAAAGCCTCGAAGTAGACAACAGCATGGCTTTTTTTGCTGAAAATCAAATCAATGAGCTCATTATCGACTTGAGGTACAATGGGGGCGGCTCTGTGGCGGTGGCAGAGCAGATTATGAATTATTTGATTCCGTCACGTTACGATGGGGATTTGATGTACACCAATGCCTTTAACGACCTTAAAAGTGAATTTAATGAAGAGACTTTCTTTGAGAAAATTGGCGACCTGGACTTGGATAGGATTGTTTTCATCACCTCCCGCGGATCGGCTTCATCCAGTGAACTGTTGATCAACTGTCTCTCTCCCTACCTAGAAGTGGTGTTGATAGGCGATAATACCTATGGCAAACCGGTAGGAGCTTTCCCTTTGTCCAGTTTTTATAGGGTGCTAAGACAGAATAACGTGGAATTGGTGCCGATAACTTTCGCCATCGCAAATGCAGACGGAAAGGCAGCTTATTATCAAGGTTTTCCCGTCGATTTTCCGGTGCTTGACGATCTCTCCAGGAACTGGGGAGAACCTGAAGAAGCCAGGCTGAAGGCAGCGATCAATTTTATCACTACGGGCGGATTTGGTGAAACTGACAGAAGGAAATACCACGCACCATCTTGGGCCATGATCGATAACTTTTCAGGATTGGCACAAGAATTTCCGGTTTATTGAACTCCTAACCTTTAAAATCACGGAACAATGTTTGAGTACGACCCTACACGACACTATCCCAAAGAAACAGATAGCAGGGTGGTGATCCGCTTTCAAGATTGTGACCCCTTGCAGCATCTCAATAATGCTAAATATTTTGATTACTTCTTCAATGCCAGAGAAGATCAGGTACCAAAACTCTATGGGCTGGAGATGATTGATATGATCAGAAAATACCAGGCTACATGGGTCATCTATAATCATAATATTTCCTACATCCGGCCAGCGAGGGTAGGGGAGTGGGTAAGGATCAGAAGCAGGCTGATCTGGTGCAACCACAATACCATTGTGGTGGAATATTACATGCTGGATGATGCCAAAACGGAATTGAAGACGCTGCTTTGGTCTACCATGAGGTATGTAAATATGAGTGATGGGAGATCGACCGATCACCAAGGTGCCATTTTGGATTTTTTAACGGCTACGTTGGAAGAAACGGATTTAGACCAGGTTTCTATCAAAGACCGGATCAAGGACATCAGGGCTACGCTTCCCAATTAGGTAAGTTTAAAAATTGAATCGTTCTAGCCCATTGAGGGAATCAATGGGCTGGTCATTATATTTAAGCGTCCAGCCCATAGAATTGGTCAGGATGTAGATTTTTTGAAGCTCACTGATGAGTCGTTGTTTGGCGTTTTGTTTGATATCTGAGGCTTCTACCTTCTCTTCTATCATCTTCGTTATGGTATCTTTAATCTTATTGTAATCCTCGGCACTGAATTGATTGAAATACTCCTGGGTGACGTCGTAGTATTCTATATCGGGGTATATATTTAGTTCTGCTTCTGGAATAGACGTAATAGTCACTGTTTTAGAGGCTTCATCTATAGAAGTAGTGATCTGTCTCAGGTCATAGGATACAGTAACCTTGGCATTGACTACTACCAAGGCTTTCTTGTTGGATGAAAAAATATTGAGGTAATTCCGTTTTGTGTTTTTATAGCTGGTGACCTGCGAGAAATACCCTTCTGTCACCACCAGTTTGCCCACTTGCTGGATTTGCTGCTGGATCAAAGCGCTGTTATACTCCAGTTCTTGTTTTTCTTCCTTTTTGGTAACAAAGAAAAAAATGCCAACCAGTAAAATTGCAGTGGAAAGGACGCCTAGCAGAAACTTATTCATTCACTTATGTTGATCTATGTTGTTTAATGAACAACATGAAGTTAAAGTTCCAATCGCGATTAAATATGCTCAAATAGGAGTCTAAAATAACAATCCTCGAAAACGCACTTCCATACAGAGGTGGTTTCGAGGATTGTTAAAGTAATTGATGTTTATCTCTTCCTGCTTATTAATAGACTTTGTACATCTTATTGGCAGAATTGATATAGTCTAGCGGGCTAAAGGTTTTGTCAAAAGAATTTTTTAAGTTGTTCAATTTGAACTCGAGCTCGCTCATTTTTGGCCCCACATGCTTGCTGTTTTTGTATTTATTGATCAGGTCAGCATACTTATTGATGTTTTCACTTATACGGAAGGTGATCGTTCCAAACCTGACCTTCAGCGACTGGATCTCGGTCATTTCATAGTAGAATGTATTTTTCCAGTTTTTGGGGTTTTCTTCTCTTTCCTTGTTGACCCGGGTGGAGATGATCTCCGTGAGCTCGTTCAGGTATTGATATCTTTTATTGGCATCGTTCTCCGCAGTGTAGCGGTTTTCGAAGTCGGCTTTCTTCACGCTGATCAGGCCGAGGTTTTTGGCAAGATTCTGTTCATATAATTTTTTTAGTTCCTCGAGCTCTACATCTATCGCTTCCCATTCGGTCTCGATCAGGTTCATGTCACTAGTAAACTGGCCTAGTTCAGTGACCAGCTCAAACATCTGTTGGCTTTGTTCCTTGAGGTCATTGTTTCTTCTGCCTCCGAGGTTATCGATGTAGTTGGACATTCCCATAAATAGGGCTTGGCTGAAAGTTCCAAAGATGGGCGTTCCGGCACTTAGGTCTCCAGTGAGGCTCATAAGGTTGGATACCACACCTAAGGTGGCGTTGGTGCTTTTATTCTCGTTTACATAGGCTTTAAATCCCCCGTACCAGTCGTTGAAGCCAGGATAGGTCGTGGGATTACTGATGGACTTCAAGGAAGTGAAGAATTCCCTCGTCGTGTTAAAGAGCGTCAAGGGTTTTAGCTCACGCTCCATAGAGACCAAATTGATCACAGCGGATTGGTAATTCCCTTTAAAGACATTCAATTCGGATTCTTTCTCCGCTTGTTGGAAATCTTCGATCAGTTTGACCCTTTCGACCAGCTTTTCCGCCAGCAATTGTTCGTTAGTAGTCTGCTCAAGAGATTTATCAAGCATTTGGATCTTTAAGTCAAGATCAGAAAGCTTCGCTCCTAAATCATTGTTTAACGAATCAGTTTTTAGTTCGATGCTTCTTAAGAGACTGTTTTTTAAGGTTTGCTCCAAGGATAAAGCAACAGAGTCCTGCTGCTGGGCACTGGCCGCAAAACTTATCGACATCGACAGGCATAGCGCCAATAGGTTGTATTTCACAGTCATAGATGTATTTGGTTTTTAAGGGCTACTCTAATTGTATGCCATTTTTCTTCTTTCACGACGTGGAGACGATTAGGTTCCAAATATAACATAAAAGACGATAACTAAAGTAGCTCATTTTCTTAGCTGGGGATGGCTTTTTTTGAAATAGGAATTTTCTATATTAGTGTTTTGACCACGAGCCGATCGATATTATGAGCCCAAAAGATATGCAAGAACATCCATGGTTTAACTTCTATCCAGATGCTGTCCCGCGTGAAGTAGATGTTCACGCTTATAGAAGCGTAGTGGATCTTTTTGAAGAGAGCGTGCAGAAATATCAGAATGCTGTGGCCTATGAATGCATGGGCAAGCATCTCACATTCTCCCAGCTAGATAAGATGTCCGGGGATTTTGCCGCCTACCTTCAGCACGGCCTGAAGATGAAAAAAGGTGATCGGATTGGTATCCAGATGCCTAATGTATTGCAATACCCTGTCGTGATGTTCGGTGCGCTTCGGGCGGGTTTGATCGTAGTCAATGTCAATCCACTCTATACCGCAAGCGAGATGAAGCATCAATACAGTGATGCAGGGGTAGATGCCATCGTGATCTTAGCGAATTTCGCCCATAACCTGCAGAAAATACACGAAAACCTGCCAGTAAAGCATATTATTATCACCGAAATCGGTGATCTCCTTGGTGGAATCAAGGGAACGGTGGTCAACTTAGTTGTCAAACATATCAAAAAGATGGTGCCGCGCTACCAAATCGATGGCGCCCTGAAGTTGAACGACGTATTAAGGAAGGCTACCCGCAGGGAATTAGCAAAAGTAGAAATAGCCGCTTCAGATGTTGCTTTTCTACAATATACCGGCGGGACAACGGGTGTTTCGAAAGGAGCTGAGTTGAGTCATGGCAATATCGTGGCCAATATGCAGCAAATTTCTGCCTGGATGAAGCCTAAACTCCGGGAAAGGGAGGAGATTGTCATTACTGCGCTTCCATTATATCACATATTTGCACTGACGGTCAACTGTCTGTCGATGTTGAAAATAGGAGCACATAATGTACTCATTACCAATCCCAGGGACATGCCTGCATTCTGTAAGGAGATGTCTAAACACCGCTTTACTGTTTTTCTTGGAGTTAACACCCTCTTTAACGGTTTGGTTAATAATGAAGCTTTCAGAAAACTGGACTTTAGCGGGCTAAAGGTCTCCGTAGGAGGAGGAATGGCCGTTCAAAAGGCCGTAGCAGAGAAGTGGGAGAGTGTTACCGGCTGCCCCTTGGCAGAGGGATACGGATTGACGGAAACTTCTCCGGTTGTATCCTGTAACCCCATCGACGGCACGCATAAATTGGGGACAATAGGCCTTCCGGTGCCTAATACAGAGGTGAAGGTGGTGGATGACGAAGGCAATGATCTTCCTGAAGGTGAGAAGGGCGAGTTGTGCGTCCGGGGTCCGCAGGTAATGAAGCGTTATTGGAACAGGCCAGAAGAAACCGAAAACGTGTTTTTGGACGATTGGTTTAAGACCGGTGATATTGCCATTATTGATAAAGACGGATTTGTCAAAATTGTCGATAGGAAAAAGGAGATGATATTGGTGTCGGGCTTCAACGTGTATCCTAACGAAGTGGAAAATGTAATAGGCAGCCATGAAAAGGTGCTTGAAGTCGGTGTGATCGGAATGCCGGATCCAAATTCTACTGAGAGGGTGGTGGCTTATGTAGTGCCAAAAGACAAAAGCGTGACATCCGCGGAAATCATCACCTACGCCAAACAGCAACTGACCAACTACAAGGTGCCTAAGGAGGTTTACTTCGTGGATGAGCTGCCTAAATCCAATGTGGGCAAAATTCTAAGAAGAATTGTTAAAGAAAATCACCTCAAGACGCTGAAAGCCTCTGCCTAAAATGGCCGAGGCGTGTTGCTACTATTTTGCCAAATGTGCCGAAACTAGGTTTCGGCATTGGTTCAGGTGTCTTTTCTCATGGACGACAAGAATGTCTATGGCTTGTTCTAGTGGGTATGGCAGGAGCTTGCTGGCCGGTGAATGTATGATGATCCCTTGTCCTAGATATGGTTCAAGTTGCTGGATGTAGTTGGATAGCTCCATTTGGTGATCCTTAAATTGCGGTAGGATATCCTCTTTTACGGCCAAAGGTTGCCATTTACCGAACGTCTTCATCTTGTTTTTACCGGCCATCGCCCGATGGAGTAGCTGTCCGATGGCCTTAGGCAGATAAGGTAGCTGAGCTATTAACGGGGCTTTATAAGTGCCCCGTATGATCTGATCAAAGATCGGAAAATACGAAGAGTTGATCTGAATCAGATGAGACAAGTTGTCCGAAAGGCTCCATACGTTTGGGACAGGCTTGTATTGTAGGTCGGCGAGTGTAAGGTTGTCGGTTAATTTTTTGAATTCCCAAGTGATGGATGCAATCTCCATTTGCCAAGCATCGGCTTTGTCCCTCATTTTCTCTTGTTTTTGATACCTCTTAATTTATTAAAATTATAGCTGATTTTAGTCGGATTTCTTTTAAATAATGTTTACTAATTGTCCTTACCTTTGTGAGAAAGAGGAGGAAGCATGTATGCGGTTGTAGATATTGAGACTACCGGAGGTTTTTCTGCGTTCCACCGCATCACAGAGGTGGCGGTGATGGTGCATGATGGTGACCGAGTAGTTGAAGAATATCATAGCCTGGTGAATCCGGGGCGATCCATTCCGGGGTTCATCACCGGGCTAACCGGAATAGATGAAGAGATGGTTAGGCATGCTCCTACTTTTTCAGCAATAGCCACTGAACTACACGCGATTCTGGCCGATAAGGTTTTCGTGGCCCACAATGTTAATTTTGACTATACTTTTCTCAAAGAAGAATTTCGCAGGGTGGGTATTGACTTTAATCGTCCTAAGCTTTGTACCGTTAGGTTGAGCCGTCAGATATGTCCTGGTCTCCGGTCCTACAGTTTAGGAAGAATCTGCGAGCAAGTAGGTATCAAGATTTCTGATAGACACCGCGCTTTTGGGGACGCGGCTGCCACGGCCCAGCTTTGGGGCTACCTGCTCGCTAGGGATGATGATCGTTCGGTCGCTAAGGCGCTGCGGCGGAATTCAGGCGAGGCTTTTTTGCCACCGCAAATTTCAATGGAAACTTATTTAAGCCTCCCCGAAGGAGCAGGAGTGTATTATTTCCATGATGTTCATGGGAAAGTAATTTACGTAGGTAAAGCTATTAATATCCGTAAGCGTTTTAAGGGACATTTTGGTGGTGGCAGCAAAAGCAGCCAGTCCATGAAATCGGAAATTTACAGCGTCTCATATGAGCTTACTGGTAGTGAATTCTTGGCTCTGTTGTTGGAAGCATTGGAGATCAAGCGGCTGTGGCCAAAATACAACCGTTCCCAAAAAGTGAAGGCAGTAACTTGGGGTATTTATCAGTACGAGGATAACCAGGGTTATTTTCGACTGCAGGTAGCGAAAATCCAGCGACTGCATGAGCCGCTGTTTTCTTTTTCCTCCCATGCGGAGGCTTGGGCTTTTCTTCTGGAAAAAATCAAGATTTATTCTTTATGTCCCAAACTTTGTGGTGTGCAAAAGACCTCAGGGGCTTGTTACTCTTTTCAGAGCGGGGGCTGTCAGGGAGCCTGTTGTGGTGAAGAAGGTGTTGAGAGCTATAATCTCAAAATCAGCAAACTCCTTTGCTCCATGAAAGAACAGCCCTCGAGAATATTGATCAAAGAAAAGGGGAGAGAGCAAGATGAGGAAGCAGCGATATTGTTCGATCGGGGCTTGCTAAGTGCCTATGGTTTTATTGATAAGACCAGGTCCTACAGTGATACGGAAGAGGTGTTGTCTTGTTTAAAAAAGGTGAAGTCCGTGCCGGAAACCCAGGCTATTCTTAAAGCCTATTTGGCTAAAGAGAACATTGAAATTGTAGCTTTATAAGCCGTTCCTAAGTATCGGGATAGATCAATAAGCCTGATTGACCAATATTCCTATCAGCACGGCCAGCCCAAAACTAAGGAGGGTGCCGATCATAACATATTCCGTTAATTTCCTCTCTTTGGACTCCTTAAGATCGCCAAATCTGAATATCGATTTGGCGGCCAACAGAAAACCAATGCCTTCCCAGTGGTCGGTGAGGATGAAGACTAGAATAAATAACCTTTCCAGTATGCCGATGTATTTGCCTGCATTCTGCAGTGAGTCTTTTTTTGTGTCCTCTGTTTTAGGTGTCCATCCTGAGATCAAAATCCTGATTAACACAGATGCCGGAAGAGATAAGAAGACAATAGCAGTCACCATCCAAAGCCATTTGTCAGTGGTGAATAGAGACAAATCAATACTTGTGTCTGAATAGAATAGGTCGATGAGGAAGAGTAAGCTCAAATGCAGCAGTTGATCGATAAAGAACCAGCTCTTTTGTGAGGGGTCTTTTTGAAAGGTGAGTTTTGCCCAGTCTATAAAGAAGTGGGAAATGGCGATGGCTATGGCATATGGCCAGAAGGCCAATTCTGCCACAATAACCATTGATAACAGGCCATGTAGAAGAACATGGAGGTAGAGCTTGAGGCTTTTGTGCTTTTTTAGTTGCTTTTCCTCCACCCAGGGATCTGGCTGAAGAACAAAGTCCGCAAGTAGGTGAGCCAACAGTAATTTAATAAACAAGATCATGCTGATTTGATTTTTGCTATCCGGTGTTGGTAATATGTCACTAATTCCAACATGAGGTCCAGTTCAGCCCGCCGGGCTCGTTGGCTCACCGCACTTTGCTTGATCCCTAACTGCTGGGCTATTTCTTCTTGAAGTAAGTGGGGGTTGGCAAAAACTATTTCCGCAAGTTCTGCTGAAACTGGCGACCAGCTATCCACCGTGACCAGGGCTAATTTCACCATCAGGTTTATTTCTGCATCGAATTCTTTCTGCTGGCTGCAGATCGCCAAAGTAACCTTTTGCTTTTTAAGTAAGTCGAACTGGTTTCCTGAATTACTGAATGCGGAACCGTTAGATTCAGATATGCGATCCCCTTGGTGTATTTTATCGCCTAGACCAATAGCCATTCGGACATCTAGGTTATTAAAGGTTTTTATACAGGCTTTTAGTTCTAATGCACAAAGCAATGCCTTTTCAGGTTGCTGCAGTTCTAGTTGAAACTCATCGCCCCTGTAGATGTCCCACTCTTGGGGAGCAGTTCCGAATTTTTGTAATTTCGTTTTTAGTGCCTTCAGCCAGCCTGTGTTGTTCGCTTTTCGAGACCCAATGATATCACCTGTGATTACTGCGAGCATATTTTTTCAATTCCCCTAATATAAGCCTAGATGCTTATAAATGTAAATATAATCTATATAGATTATATTATGAAATATTATTGGTTTTGCTTATATAGGCTGGGGGTGATTTGGCTTCCTTCTCAGTGTCAGAAATCAGTATCAGGTTCCTCAAAGATTAATTCCTGGATCCAGATGTTTCTATACAGAACATCATGACCTTCCGCTTGTAATTTGATACCGCCGGGCCGATCGGTGATACCTCTTCCACCATCATTCCCGCCATCCATGCCCGAGTTTGGACCTCCCCAGACCTGCTGTATGAATTCGTTTTGATGGACTTTCTTTCCGTTAAAATAAATAGTGACTAAAGCTTTTTCCGTCAGCTCACCCTCTGGGTTAAAACGTGCCGCCCGAAACGCAATGTCATAAGCGTTCCATTTGCCGGTTCCATAATAAGCAGAATAAGGGGCCGCTTTTTCATTGATAATGGCAGCCATGCCATGGTCAGTAGAATCGCCGTCCAAGATTTGGATCTCGTAGCGGTTCTGGAGATATACCCCGCTATTACCTCCCGGGTTTTTGATCAAAAATTCTACATGGAGCCTAAAATCCTTATACTCTTTTTGAGTGATGATATCAGCTGCGCCATATTTTCCGCCAGCGGCCGCAGGATCATTGCTGTTCAGGGCCTGCCCCCTGTCCACAGGATCTTTTACAACCTGCCATTTGATCGGCAGTTCCGCTGCGAGTCTTGGACCTTTCCAATAGGTCCATTTTTCATCAAGCATCTGCCGGGAGCCGTCAAACAGTACCTCAGCATTTTCCGGAGCTTTTGCTCCTACGCCGATTTGAGCATGGGCGAAGGGAAGGCAGAGAATGTATAATATCAGTAAAAGTAAAATAGGTTTCATGGGTTATGTTAATTGAAAATAGGAATATAATTGAAGGGTGGGAAGGCAGGCACCTGTCGGACGCAGTACCTGCCTTACCAAGAAGATTACTGATGTACTTCCCTCAGCAGGTCGTTGATGGTTTTGACCGGGTTAAAGGTGATCAAGGGAACTTCTACGAAAATTGAATTCCAGCCCGCCATCGAGCCGTTCCATAATCCTGGAAGCTCTTGGGCCTTCAACGACTTTCCACTTTTCGATTTTTGGGTAATAAATCCGGTTTTGGGATCCCGAAACTTCAGAAGATCAAATTTATTCCCCTGATAATCTTTTATTCCACAAACTAAATCTGTCGGGTTGAAGTGAGTCGAAGATTCAAAAAGCTTCTTTTGCGACTCATCTTCCAAGTTGAGCTGGGCAGTTTCCGCGATCTGTAAGGATAAGGAACCATCCTCTTCCTGTACCCAAAAGGGCCCCCCACCTGGCTCGCCGGTGTTTTCTACCATACCACATACCCGGATGGGACGGTTTAGCTTTTCAAAGAGGTACTTTGCTTTTTCCTCTAGGGACAAAGAGGAATAGTTCGGCGAAAACTTCGCCCCCAATTCTTGTTCAAACACCCCTTCAGCGGCAGCAAGCGTACCTTCATTCACACCGCTTCCCAAATCGGAAAGGGCTTTGAATACCTTTTTTTGAACATCAAATAAGATTCCTCCGATGGCTTTCTTATAGGTTGTTGTCGTCGACTTGATCCTGTCGGGTACGACGTTGTCTATATTTTTAATGAAAACAATATCCGCGTCGATGTCGTTGAGGTTTTCCAGCAGCGCGCCATGTCCGGCCGGCCTAAAAAGAATCTGGCCATCTTCTTCCAAGAATGGCGAATTATCCATATTTACGGCAATGGTATCGGTGGGTTTTTTCTGTTGTGAAAATGTCACTTCAAACTGAACCCCATATTTTTGTTCAAAATGCGGTTTAATCTCACCGATATGTTTTTCAAATTTCTCTTGGTGTTCGGGAGAGACGGTGAAGTGCAGCCGCACCGTGTTGTTTGCACCTACTCCATAGTCTGCGCCTTCCACAAAGTGCTCTTCTGTGGGAGTCCTATTTCCTTGGTCATAGCTGTGGAACTTTAGAAGACCCTTGGGAAGTTCTCCGTATCCCATATGCGCTGCGTCCAAGAAATGCTCCAAAATGAGCTGGTACTTTTTGTCTTGTAGGGCGGATTTCAGATCGGTCCCACTCTTTTTCAAACTCTGGTTCAAATCCTGATAAAAAGGAAAAGAAGCAAGCTGCTCGAAAAACTGCCAAGCAAAGGAACTCCTTTCCAGGTCCTTTTCTTCTGACTCCAGAAAAGCATATAGATCTTTGAACATTCTACTAGCCGCACCGCTGGCAGGGACGAACTTGACGACCCGCTTGTGGGGAGCTTCTTCTTCATAGATGGAGAGATAATCCGCCAGTTTTTCGTCAGCAAGCTGCTTAATACCATCTCCTATCACGGCGGCTGCTTGGATATTTAAGAAAGGGAAGCCGTTTTCGAAGTTACGAATTTGCTCTTCTACCGTATCCAAAGACATACCCTGCTGGAGTACCTGTTGCTTCTGTTGTTCTGTGATCATATTTTAGATGAATGAATTGGTTGTCGTTGTATTGCCTAAGATAATAAATCAGGACAATTATTTAGGTATAAATTTAAAATCGTATATTCCTTTATGAATGCCCTATAGCGGTGGAGGATTATTTTTCCAACGCATATAGATGCTGGTAATGACAATAAATATTATACCAAATGAAATGGCAAGGTAGAAGAAGAAGCAGTAATGTAGAAGATCGTCGGGGAAGGTCGGGTTCTTTTGGTGGCGGGGGATTTTCTCCTTTGGCGATGGGGTTAGTGTTGAGATTTTTATTTTCCAAGACTGGTTTGGTGATTGCCGGTGTTTTTGTGTTGATTATGTGGCTGACCGGCACCAATCCTCTTGCCCTGCTGCAACAATTTACCGGGGGTGGTATGGGGGCAGCCGGGCAGACAGAATATAGAGGAAGTCCGGAGGAGGAGGAACTAGCAGAATTCAGTGCGGTGGTGCTAAGCGATACGGAGCTTGTCTGGAACCAATTGCTCGACAATTATCGTGAGCCTACCTTGGTGTTGTTCACAGGAAGTGTACAGTCCACCTGCGGATTTGCCTCCGCTGCCTCTGGGCCATTTTATTGTCCAGGAGATGAGAAGCTTTATATTGATTTGAGTTTTTATAAGGAACTGAGAGATCGATTCGATGCTCCCGGCGATTTTGCACAGGCCTATGTCATCGCACATGAGGTGGGGCACCACATTCAGAAGCTGATGGGCCTCACCGACAAGGTTCACAGTTTGAGAGGAAAAGTGAGCGAGGCAGAATACAATAGGATGTCCGTGCGTCTCGAGTTGCAGGCGGACTACCTGTCGGGGGTGTGGGCGCATCATGCACAGCATACGCTAGGCGTATTAGAGGATGGAGACATAGAGGAGGCGCTGAATGCCGCGAGTGCCATAGGAGACGACCGGCTACAACGACAGGCACAGGGTCACGTGGTACCCGATTCGTTCACCCATGGAACATCGGAACAGCGGATGCGCTGGTTTAAAAAGGGGTATGAAGCGGGAGATCTTTCGCAAGGAGATACATTTAATGCAGAAGTACTTTGATGGAGCGTTCGCACCTCCCGATGATAGTAATGGTAATGGGGCTGCCAGGCTCGGGCAAAACCTATTTTGCCCGACACCTGTCGGAGCGCTTAGGCGCACCCTATCTCGGAAGTGATCAGACGAGAAATGAAATGAATGCTATGGGAAAATATTCCATGCAGGACAAGCGGAAAGTTTATGAAGAAATGCTTGCCCGAGTGGAGCAGCATCTTGCGTCAGGCGATACGGTAATATTGGACGCTACCTTTTACAAAGAGGATCTGAGGCTACCTTTTGAGATACTTGCTAGAAGCAAGGGCATCCCCTTGGTTAAAATGTGGGTGGAGGCGCCTGTGGAGGTTATAAAAGAGCGCGTCTCGTCGAAAAGAGAGGACAGCGATGCGGATTTTTCGGTTTACCAAAAACTTGCGGCAGCCTTTGAGCCTCCTTCCACTCCCTACCTAAAACTGGTCTCTGCCCAAGATAATCTGAATAGCATGTTAGCGGAGGCAATGCGATATTTACAGATGTAGCATGAACCAACAGGAATTCCTAACATTGGTACAGACTGCCTCATTTGAAGGGGAGCCGCTGCAGGATTCTTTTGAAGAAACACATATTTCTTGGATCG
>Ga0079224_100003742_pt1 | contig 19346 bp, 16 predicted proteins | sample Stecom2015_FD_80414 | JGI IMG/M metagenome (GOLD analysis project Ga0079224, IMG submission 80414) | Agricultural soil microbial communities from Utah to study Nitrogen management - Steer compost 2015 | ecosystem: Environmental > Terrestrial > Soil > Agricultural land | place: USA: Utah... | reverse complement strand
TCTGCCCGCGGACCCGGCGCACCACCCGTGCCGCCATCCGTTCGAGCAGGTAGGCTCCGCCGGCGGCGAGGATTCCGCCGAGCACCACCAGGGCGGCGAGGAGCACCACCGGCCCGAGGTCGATCCCTCCCCCGCCGACCGCCTCGATGACCTGCTTGGCTGCCATCGGCTGCGCCAGTGCGACCGCGTTGCCCACCAGGCCCAGCGCCGCTCCGGCGAGCATGGCCCGCCGGTGCGGCCGCAGATGGCGCCAGAGCTCCCCCAGGTCGCTCCGGCGCGGCACCGGTGGACCGGTCGTCTCCTGCCGCGCCGCGGCCTCCTTCCATCGTTCACGGGTGAGGGTCACCGGGGCCTCCCGGGCGGAAGGGGGCCCGGGGCCCGGGAGCGGTCACCGCGCATCGGTGGTCCGCAGGGCCGAGCGGGTCGCCGCCACTGCGCCGAGCAGGGCCGCGGCCAGCCCCGCCGCGCCGAACGCGAGGAGCACCGCCCCCGGGTAGGCCCACAGTGCGGCCCCGAGGTCCCCGCCGGCCATCGCCGCGGCCATCCAGGCCGTCGCGAGCCCGCCCAGCAGCCATGCCGGAACGACGGTGAGGGCCATCTCCCAGGAGACCATCCCGGTCAGCCGGCGCCCGGTCACCCCGATCCGGCGGATCGAGGCCAGCTCGGAGCGGCGGTCGGCGGCCGACAGCGCGAGGGCGTTGACCGAGGCGACCACCAGGAACCCGCCGACCATGGCGGTGGCCAGGGTGCCGAGGTTGTCGATCGCGTCCTGCCGTTCCCGGACGTAGCCGCGGAGGAACTCCTCGGGGTCCTCGGCGGTGGCCGTCCCCCGGGCGGGCAGGGCGGCCGCCGCGGCCTCCGCCGCCCGGCCCGCCTCCTCCTCGCCGACCAGGACGTAGTCGTACCAGCCCCGCGGGGCGTCGGAGAGCGCCTCGGAGGAGACGACGAGCCCCTCTCCGCCGCCCGCGTCCCGTTCGAACAGCGCCGCCACCGGCAGCGGCGTGGGCCGGGAGGCGCCCGCGGTCCGCACCTCCACCTCGTCGCGGAGGCCGATGCCGGCCCGGCGCGCGTACTCCGCGCCCAGGGCGACGCCCCGGCCGGCGTCGACGGAGGCCAGGTCCCCGCTCACCTCGCCCAGGTCCAGCAGGGCGCCGGCCTGCCCGGTCACGACGGTCGCCCGGGTCACCTCCGGCGTCCCGCCCCCGCCCGGCCCGCCCGAGCCGGCCGGGGCGGCGTGCGCCCACAGCTCCCGCAGGCCGACCGTCGCGGAGACCCCGGGCGCCTCTGCCAGCCGTTCCCGGACCGGTTCGCCCAGGCCGGTGTGGGCGTCGCGGACGATGGGGGTGCGCAGCACCTGGTCGGCGGCGAAGCGCTCGGCGACGTCCTGGGAGTTGCCCAGCGCGAAGAGCGGGAGCCCGGCCAGGGCCCAGCCGGCGATGGCGGTGCCCACCGCGATCGGCACCGCCGCCCGGCGTGGCGCCGGTGGTGGAAGCCGACGTTGGCGGCGGCGAGGTGCCCGGCGACCGGCGCCAGGCGGGAGAGCGGCGGGCGGGCGGCGCGGGCCGCGGCGTGGATCGCCCAGGAGCCGAGCAGCCCCAGACCGACGATGACCAGGCCGCTGGCGATCATCCCGTAGGAGCCCCGCAGTGCGGTCGGGACCAGTCCGGCCATCCCGAGCGCCTGCAGGACGCCAGCGGAGGCGAGCAGCAGCACGCCGGCGATCCGGCCGGCCCGCCGGCGGCCGCGGGCGACCGGGACGGCGGCCTGGCCGGCCAGCACCTCCGCCGGACGGATGCGCAGCGCGGCGCGGGCCGCGAACCAGGCGGCGACCTGGCCGACGACCAGTGCGGTCGCCCCGGCGAGCAGCAGGGCGCCGAGGCCGTAGTGCACCCGCAGCACCGGGCTGGCCACCCCGATCGCACGGAAGCCGTCCAGCAGGAGCCGGCCGAGCAGCATGCCGGACGGCGCCCCGGCGGCCACTCCCGCGGCGGAGAGGAGGAACGCCTCGGCCAGGCAGAGCAGGCGGACCTGGCCGGGGGTCGCCCCCACCGCCCTCAGCAGCGCGAACTGGGCGGCCCTGCTGCGCACCGAGGTGATCAGGGCGCCGCCGATCACGGCGACCGCCATGAAGGCCACGATCCAGATCAGCATGGCCATGGCCTGCGCGGAGGCCCGGTGGTCGGGGAGCGCCTGCTCCAGCTCGCCCCGCTCGGCACCGGTCCCCACCCGGTAGGCGGGGACGCCCGAGGGGCTGTCCACATCGCCGGCGAGGGCGGCCCGCAGGTGCTCGTCGAGCGCCTCGGCGACGGCGTGCGGGTCGGCGCCGGGTTCCAGGTGCAGGCCGAGCGCGTCGACCCGGCCGCCGCCCCGGTCGGCCAGCTCCGCGGCCCGCCGGTCGGTGAAGAACAGGGCGCGCTGGTACTCCGCCGGCCCCGCCTCCGGCTCCGCGATGCCGACCAGGCGGTGGCCGCGGACCGTGCCGGCGACCTCGACGTCGACCCGGTCGCCGACGGCCGCGCCCGCCTCGGCCGCGGATCCGGCGTCCAGCACCACCTCGTCGGAGGCGTTCGGCGCCCGGCCCTCGAGCAGGGTGAAGGGGGTGAGGCCGGCGCTGGACCAGCCGTGCCCGAAGCGGGCGGTGTCCTGCCAGTCGTCGGGAGGGGCGCCGTCCTCGCCGAGGACGAGGGCGGGGAAGGACAGCTCCGGCACGGCCTCGGCCACCCCGGGCAGGCCGCCGGCCTCCTCGACCGCCTCAGGGGTGAAGATCCCCGCCTGGCCGGAGGCGGCGACGTCGGCGGCCGCGTAGCGCTCCACCGGGGCGGTGGTCCGGGCCATCGAGTCCTGGACGATGGCGAAGGCCGCGAGCAGCGCCGTCCCCACTGTGATCATGATGAAGGCGCCGAGCAGCGTCCCCGGGCTGCGGCGCAGGATGCGCCATGCGATGCCGATCACCTCGGCCCGCCCTTCCGGCTCGGACCGGTGGCCGGGGGCGCGCACCGGCTGCGGGGGGCGGTGCCGGGCGGGCGGAGGGAACCGGCGGGAGGGGCCGCGGCCGGTGTCCCGGGCGTCCAGGGGAGCGCGCCCTGCGCAGCGGCGCCCGGCGGTGCGGGGCGGGGTGCGGTTCCGGTTCCCGGCCGGCTCATCAAGCCCTCTCCATCAGTGCGGTCATCTGCTCGGCGACCGTGTGCGGTGCGGGCCGGTCCATCGTGTCGACGATGCGCCCGTCCACGAGGAACAGGACGGTGTCGGCGTAGGAGGCGGCCACCGGGTCATGGGTCACCATGACGAGGGTCTGCCGGTAGACGTCCACCGCTTCGCGGAGCAGCGCCATGACCTCGCGGCCGGAGGAGCTGTCCAGCGCGCCGGTCGGTTCGTCGGCGCAGATGACCGCGGGCCGGGTGACCAGGGCCCGGCAGATCGCCACCCGCTGCTGCTGACCGCCGGAGAGCTCGTGCGGCAGGTGCGACAGGCGGTGGCCGATCCCGGTGCGCCCGCTGATCTCGGCGACCCACTCCCGGTCGGGGGTACGGCCCGCCAGGCGCATCGGCAGGAGCATGTTCTCCAGCGCGGTGAGCGCCGGGATGAGGTTGAACTCCTGGAAGACGAAGCCGACCCTGCTCCGGCGCACCCTGGCCAGCCGCTTCTCCGGGAGTCCGTCGATCCGGACGCCGCCCAGGGCGACCCTTCCGGAGGAGGGGCGGACGAGTCCGGCCAGGCACTGCAGCAGGGTCGTCTTCCCCGACCCGGAGGGCCCCATCACCGCGGTGAAGGTGCCTTCCCGGAAATCGACGGTCACCTCCTCCAGAGCAGAGACCGCGGCGGCGCTCTCGCCGTATGTCCGGCTCACCTTCCGCAGCTCCGCCGCCGTTTCACTTTCCGTCACGGCTTTCCGCCTTCGATTGAGTTTTCCCGTCCCGCCATGCCTCTGAGTGTTCTCCCGGTCGCGTCCCGGCCGCATCCGCCTGCGAGGGGAGCCGCTCGTCCCCCTCGGGGGGTACGCACCGGGAGGACGAAGGGTCCTCGCTCGGGTCGGAGCGGCCGGATGGTCATCCCTCCCGCCGCGTCACGCGCATCGCCGTCACGAGCAGCGCGATGTCCTGCTCGTCCTCACCGATCGGCCTTCCCTCGGCCTCGACCCAGGCGTGCGCGCGGAACGGTTGCAGCGCCACCCCGGTGCACCAGTCCGGCCACGTCCCGCCGGCCCGGCAGAGCAGGGCGGCGGCGATGACGGGCAGGGCGCGGAGCCGGGCGCTCAGCGGAGGCCGCAGGGCGGTCTCCAGCGCGGTCATCCCAGGACTCATCTCTGACCACCAGTGCCTTTCCGGCCATGCACTGAAAAGCAAAGATCGCAGACCACTCCCCCGCTCCCGCCTTCCAGTTCCAGAAACGCTCTGGATCGACTTCCTTTTCGCTTCCCGGCGACTTCCCGCGAACCGCCCGCAGGCCACCGACGGCGGCGGCGTCTCCACCGCCCCGGCCGCGCACCCGCAAGACCCCGCCGGACGCCGGCGCCGTCCGAGGAGGTCACTCGCCCTCTCTTTGTTCTATAAGATGTATAACTTATACAAGAGATGTAAGAGTAGTGGTCCCGGTAGCGGAGCCCGGTGGGCGGCGCGGGCCGGTGGCCGGTCGACGTCGAGGAGACGCCTTGTCCCTTTCCCGTACCGAACCGACGGCCGCGGCGCCGCCCACCGGGCTCCGCGGTGCGATCGTCTTCTCCGTGCTCTCCACCGCGCTGGCCTGGGCGGTCGCGGCTCCGCTGTGGGTCGGCGGGCAGGGGTTGGACCACCCGCAGAACCGGTTGTTCATCCAGGTGATGATGGTGGCGCCGGCCGTGGCCGCGGCCGTCGTGCTCTGGGCGTCCGGGCACCGGCGGGACCTGCTGCGGACGACCGGGGTGCTGCCGCTGCGACCGCTCCGCCCGCTGCTGGGGTACTGCCTGGCCGGGCTGGCGCTCGCCTCGCTGATCATGGGCGGCGGCATACTGCTGGCGATCCTCGCCGGCGGCTACCGCCCCGACCTCGCCGACTTCTCCGCGTTCCGCGAGTTCGCCGAACCGCTCGGGCTGACCTCCGCGGAGGGGACCGGGGCCCCGCTGGGCGCCCTGGGCGCCTTCGCCGCCCTGCAACTGCTCGGCCTGGTGCTCAGCCTGCCGATGGCCCTCGGCGAGGAGCTGGGCTGGCGCGGCTACCTGCTGCCCGCGCTGCTGCCGCTGGGCACCTGGCCGGCGCTGCTGGTGCACGGCGCGGTGTGGGGCGTCTGGCACGCACCGGTCATCCTGCTCGGGTACAACTTCGGCCGCCCCGACCTGACCGGGGTGGGGCTGATGACGGTCTGGTGCGTACTGTTCGGCGTCATCCTGGGCCGGTTGCGCCTGGCCTCCGGGTCGGTGTGGCCGGCGGTGGTGGGCCATGCCGCGCTGAACTCCTCCACCGCGCTGGTGGTGGTCTTCGCCGACGCCGAGGCCGGGCTGGTCGGATCCGACGCGCTGCCGCCCGGCGTGTGGGCCGGCGCCGGCGCGGTCATGGCCGCGCTGATCGCGGTCGGAGCCATGGTGCGCCGGACCGGCCCGGCACGGCCGGCCGCCGGCGGCCGCTGAGGAGCGGAGGGGCGGTCAGGCCGCCCAGTCGCGGCGGGCCGCGGCCAGACAGGACCGGTAGCCGGTGTAGACGCGCTGGTAGAACCCGGTGTTCTCCGGGCGCGGGGGCACCGTGCGGGCGCCGGCGGCCCAGCGTTCCTCGTCGACCGGACGGCCCAGGGCACGGGCGGCGGTGATCACCGCGCCGCGCGCGCCGACGCCGGGGTCGGCCGGCACGGTGACCGGGCGGCCCAGCACATCGGCGAAGATCCCGGTCCACTCCGGGGAGCGGACCCCGCCGCCGCAGGCGTACAGGGCGCCGGTGAGGCCGGCCTCCTCCAGGCAGTGCCGGGCCGCGAAGGCCACCGACTCGCACAGGGCGCGCACCAGGTCGGCCCGGGTGTGCTGGAGGGTGAGCCCGGTGAACCGGGCGCGGGCCGCGGCGTCGACGAACGGGGCGCGCTCCCCCGCCCCGGAGAGGAACGGCAGCGCGCGCACCCCGCCCGCGCCGGGGCCGGAGGCGGCGAGCAGCCCGTCGGTGTCGGCCACGTCCGCGCCGACCAGTTCACAGGCCCAGTCCAGCCCGGCGGTGCCGACCATCGCCGCCATGGCGCGCAGGTACAGCTCGGGGTCGGGGGCGGCGAGCAGCATGCCGGACGGTTCGCCCTCCCGGTCGAACCACGGGCCCTTGCGCAGCACCTGGCAGGCCAGGGTGGTGCCGGCGATGAGCAGCCCGTCGCCGGGCTCGCGTACCCCGGCGCCGATCGCGCAGGCCGGCATGTCGAACGGCCCGGCGGTGACCGGGAGACCTTCTGGCAGGCCGAGCAGCCGGGCGCCCTCGGCGTCGAGTGAGAGCACGGTTCCGGGCGGGGCGGGTTCGGCCAGCAGCCCCCGGCGGTGGGTGAGGCCGCAGGCCGCGATCGCCGTGTCGTCGTAGCGGCGGGTGGCCGGGTCCAGGAAGGGCAGCGAGGCGTCGGAGACGTCCACCGACACGGTCCCGGTGAGCCGCTGGGCGACCGCGTCGACGCAGTACCCGGCGACGGCGGCCCGGTCCAGCACCTCGGGCTCCTCCGCATCCAGGTGGGCCAGGAGCGCGGCCGCGCAGCCGGGGAACAGCCCGGAGCCGGTGCGCCGGAACACCTCCCGGTCCACGCCGGCCGCCTGCCAGCGCGCCACCGTCGCCGCGGCCCGGCCGTCCAGCCAGGAGATCGCCGGGCGCACCGGCCGGCCCGCCTCGTCGCGCAGCCACAGCCCGTCGCCCTGGCCGGTCAGCGCGACCGCGGTGACCGGACCGTCCAGTTCCGCGGCGAGGCGGCGGACCACCGCGGCGACGGTGCCCAGGACCTCCTCCGGGTCCTGCTCCACCCGGCCGTCGGGGTAGCGGCGCAGCTCCGAGGCCGCGCCGGCGTGCGCGACGGAGCGGCCGTCCGGCCCGAAGGCCACCGCTTTGGTCAGCGAAGTGCCGATGTCGACACCGACGATCATCGGTTCCTCCTCCTGAGAAGCTGCTGGATGTGCGGGCGATGACCCGTCTCGACCGGCGGTGCGTCCGCCCTCTCCCGCGTTGATCTCGGCCCTTGCGAGGGCCGGGAGAGCGTGCCCCCGAACCGTCCCCGCCCGGGGCCGTGACCGGTCCGGATGCCTTCGCGGGCCCCGCCTTCCCCCGGAACGCCTCCCCCGGGGCGGCGGGCGCGCCCGGGATCCCGCCGCGCCGGCATCGTCCGGGGAGCTTCCCCAGGCGTCCCCCGCCCGGTGGGCGGCGGTCCCGTCAGGGCGGACCGCCGCCCGGGGCGGGTCAGCGCCGGAACCGGTCCAGCACCTCGGGGTTGGCGACGTTGGCCAGGTCCTCGCCGCGCACGTACCGGCCGACCTCGGCGGCGACGATGCGCGCCGCGCGCTCGGCGGTCTGCCGGCTGGCACCGGCCAGGTGCGGGGTGGCGATGACGTTGGGGGCGTCGCGCAGCGCCCAGTCGGCGGACGGCGGCTCGACGTCGTAGACGTCCAGGGCCAGCGCGCCCAGGCGGCCCGAGCGGAGCAGGCCGGGCAGCGGCGCGTAGTCCAGCAGCCCGCCGCGGGCGGTGTTCACCAGCACCGCCCCCTCGGGCATCAGGGCGAGCCTGCCGGCGTCGATGAGGTGCCGGGTCTGCTCGGTGAGGCGGGCGTGCAGGCTCACCGCGGCGCTGCGGCGCAGCAGGTCGTCCAGCTCGACGGGTTCGGCGCCGTCCGCGGTGATCTTCGCGGGGTCCGCGAACGGGTCGGAGACCAGCACCTTCGCGCCGAAGGCCACCAGGACCCGGGCCACCCGGGAGCCGATCGCGCCGTAGCCGACCAGGCCGACGGTGCTGCCCTCCAGCTCCACGCCGGCGTTGGCGTAGGTGTAGTAGTCGCCGCGCCAGGTGCCCTCCAGCAGCTCCGCCGAGGAGGTGGAGATGCGGCGCATCGCGGCCAGGATCATGCCGACGGCGAACTCCGCGGCGGCCGCGGCGTTGCGCCCGGGGGCGTAGGTGACCGCGACCCCGGCGGCGGTGGCCGCCTTCAGGTCGACGTTGACCGGGCCGCCCCGGGACACCGACACCATGCGCAGGTCGGGGGCGGCGGCGAACACCTTCCCGGTGAACGGCGCCATCTGGGTGACCGCGAGCTCGGCGCCCGCGACCGCCTCGATCACCTGCTCCTCGGTGCCGCTGGCCTCCTGCACCCCGCCGACCGGGCCGAACGGCTCGATCGGCCAGGGCAGGGACAGCTCGGCGAAGTCGGGGGCGCCGTCCTGCCCCGGGCCGGTGCCCAGCTCGGCGCGGACCGCCGAGGTCAGCAGCCCGGTGCCGACGAACTCGTCTCCAGCAGCGAGAATCCGCAATTTTCTCCCTTTCGTCAGGTTTTTCCGAGGAGCCTCCCGGCCCTCCGGCCGGGGAGGAATCCGCCCCCCGCGAAGCAGGAACCGGGAACGGCGGCCGCCTCCCGTGCCGGTCGCCGCCCGGTCGTTTCCCGGCCCCTGCGGTCAGGGGCCGGACCGGCACCGGTCCGGGCTCCGCCAGCCCGGACGGGTACCGGGCGGAGCCGGGGCCGGTGGGCCGCTCCCCCCGGCCCGGCGGCCGCGGTGCCCTCCGCGCGGGAGGCCCCTCCGGCCGGGAGGGGCGGGGGTCCGAGGCACCGCCGGCGGGCCGCCCCCGACACCGGTCCCGGCCCCGCCGACCGGTCCGGGACCTGCCGTTTCAAGCGATTGTCGCAACAGGTGATCCGGTCCGGGAGGGCGGCTCTCGCACCGCCCGGCGGCGGTCCGCAGAGCCGGCCCCGAGGCCCGGGGCAGGGCACCGCGCTCTGCCGCGGCGGCCTCAGGAGACCGGCCGCCGCCGCTCATCGGTGCGGGATCGCGGACCGGGGCCGGCCGCCGAGTCCGGGACCGACACGGGTGAGCGGCGCCGCGGCCCCGCGGACGCTCAGCCGCAGCCGGTGCCCGCGGCGCCGGCTCCGGCGTGCTCGTTCTCGTACTCGGTGATCCGGGCGACCTTGGCCGCGCTCGGCGAGGCGGCGTCGAAGCGGTGGCCCAGCCACTCGGTGAGGATCTTCTCCGCCGCGTGCGGGCCGATGACCCGCGCCCCGAAGGTGATGATCTGGCAGTCGTTGGACTTGATGGACCGCTCGGCCGAGTAGGAGTCGTGCGCGACCGTGGCGCGGATGCCCGGGACCTTGTTGGCGGCGATGGCCACCCCGATGCCGGTGCCGCAGACCAGCACGCCGCGGTCGGCCTCGCCCCGGGCGATCATCTCGGCCGCTGCCGCGGCCGGCACCGGGTAGGCGGTGTCGTCGGCGGCGTCGCTGACGCCCACGTCGACCACCCCGGCGACCCTCGGGTCGTCGCGCATCAGGTCGCGCAGCCGGTCCTTCAGCTCGACGCCGGCGTTGTCGGCGGCGACCACGATGCGCAGCGGTTCTGCACCGCGCGCCGGTTCAGCGCTCATCGGATACCTCCTCGTCGGTCGCGGGCCGGAGCCCGGTGGTTTCGGTGGGCCCCGCCGGAGCGGGGCCGGGTGCGGCGGCCGCTCCCGGGACGGAGCCGGGCGTGTTCCGTGCCGCCCCGCCCGCGGACCTGCGGCCGCGGGCGGGGCGATGCCGCTCCGGACGGCACCGGCCGGGACGCCGGCCGCGCCGGCGGGTGCACCGCCGCCGTGGCCGGCCCGGGCGACCGCCCGATCGCCAGGTGGCCCGAGGAGCGGCGCCCTCCGGCCGCGCACGGCCACCGCGGCAGGTGCCCGGCCGGTGTACACCGCCGCGGCCTGCAGGACGGCCCCGCAGCCGGTCCCGGCGGCAGTCCGGGCACCGAGCCGCCCCTCCCGTGCCGGGCCGGGCGTTCCGGGACCGGGTGCCCTCCACCTCCGCCCCGTGGGGCGAACCCCGGGGTGCGCCGTCCCGGCGCCCGCCGGTGCGGGACCCCGCCGGAGCGGGGCCGGCTGCCGGGCGGGATCACGGCGCGGGCTCCCCTGCCGCGGCGCCCGTCCGCTCGTCCAGGGCGGCGCGGGCGGCCTCGGCGATCGCGCCGACCAGGTGGGCGAAGGACGTGGCCCCGGGGTCGGGGTGGCCCTTGCTGCGGGCGGCCAGCCGGGCCGCGCGCCCCTTGGCGGGGAGCAGGCCCGCGGTGCCGCGGGCGGCCTCGGCGGCGCAGTCGGCGGCCGCGCTCCAGGCGGCGACGGCCTCGGCCGGGCCCGCCGCCGCGCCGGCCCGGGCCGCGTGCGCCGACAGCTCGGCGCGGAACGGCCCGATCGCGTCCAGCATGGTCTTGTCGCCCGGCTCGGCCCCGCCCAGTTCGGTGAAGGCGGCGACGGCGCCGTCCACCGCCGCCGAGAGGGGCACCGGGCCGATCTCGGCGGGGGCCAGGCCGGCCAGCCCGGCGCCGGTCTCGGTGAGCAGCACCCCGTACAGCGCTCCGGAGGCGCCGCCCGCCGCGTCGGCGAAGGCGGTGCCGGCCGCGAGGAGCGCGCCGGAGACCGGTTCGCCGTTCCGCTCCGCGGCGCGGGCCGCGGCGACGGCGGCGCGGATGCCGCGGGTCATGCCCAGGCCGTGGTCGCCGTCGGCGGCGACCGCGTCCAGCCGGCCGAGCTCCTCCTCCTGCTCCTCCAGTCGGACCATGGCCGCGGTGAGCGCGCGGTCGACCGGCCCGGCGGCCGGGGACTCGGCGGGCCGCTCCAGGCCGGCGTCCTCGGTGCGCTCGGTGGCGACCGGTTCCAGGACCGCGCCGGTGCTGCGGTAGCCGGGGGTGTCGCAGGGGGCGGCGTACAGCTCGGCGAGCTCGTCGTCGAGGACCATCACCGACAGCGAGAGGCCGGCCATGTCCAGCGAGGTGACGAACTCCCCGACCTGGCTGTCCAGCACGGTCAGCCCTGCCTCCGCCAGCCGTCGGTGGATCCGCGGGAAGGCGGCGAACATCTCCTCGTACTTGGTCCGGCCCAGCCCGTTGAGCAGGACCGCGACCCGGCCGCCGGAGGGCAGCTCGGGCAGCAGGCCGTCGACGAGCTCGTCGGCCAGCGCCTCGGCGCCCAGCCGGCCGACGGTGCGCACGCCCGGTTCGCCGTGGATGCCCAGGCCCAGTTCCATGGCGTCGGGGGCGACGGTGAACAGCGGTTCGGCGGCGCCGGGCAGGGTGCACCCGCCGAACGCGGCGCCGAAGGTGCGGGTGGCCTCGTTGGCCTTGGCCGCGGCGGCGTGCACCCCGTCCAGGTCGTCGCCGCGCTCGGCGGCGGCCCCGGCGGCCTTGAAGACCAGCAGGTCCCCGGCGACGCCGCGGCGCCGCTCCGGCCGGTCGGCCGGGCCGCTGGCGATGTCGTCGGTGACCAGGACGGTGCGGCTGTCGATGCCCTCGGCGGCCAGCCGGCGGGCGGCCAGCCCGAAGTGCAGCACGTCGCCCTGGTAGTTGCCGTAGCAGAAGAGCACGCCGCCGCCCTGGTCGGCCTCGCAGGCGGTGCGGTAGACCTGCTCGGCGCTGGGGCTGGTGAAGACGTCGCCGACGACGGCACCGTCGGCCAGGCCGGGGCCGACCAGCCCGGCGAAGGCCGGGTAGTGGCCGCAGCCGCCGCCGATGACCACGGCGACCTTGCCGGGGCGGGGGGCGCGGCGCGCCACCACGCCGTAGGCGCCGGGGACCTTGCGCACGGTGCGGCCGTAGGCGGTGGCGAAGCCGTCGAGCCAGTCGCGCTTGAAGGTGATGGCCTCTCCGAGGACGGTCACGCGCGCACCTCCTGGGTCTGGCGCTCGCCGCCGAGGCGGCCGAGCAGTCGGAGCCGGGCGTCGTCGTTGCTCTCCGCCACCTCGGCGGCGAGTCCGAGCGCCTCGGGCTTGGGCGGGTAGGCGGGGTTGGGCAGGGCGATCACGGTCAGCCCGGCGGCCGCGGCGGCGCGGATGCCGTTGCCGGAGTCCTCCACGGCCAGGCACTCGGCCCCGTCGCGGCCGAGCCGGGAGGCGGCCTCCAGGTAGACGTCGGGGCTGGGCTTGCCCCTGGCGACCTCGGCGCTGGAGACGGTGGCGGTGAAGCAGGAGGTCAGGCCGTAGGCGTCCAGCACCGCGTCGATCACCGGCCGGGCCGCCGAGGAGGCCAGCGCGATGGGGGCGGCCGCGGCGACGTCGCGCACCATGGCGTCGGCGCCCTTCAGCAGCGGGGCGCGCCCCTCGGCGATGGCGGCGATCATCCCGTCGACCACGGCCTGCTCGGCCTCGGCGGCGCGGTCCGGGACCCCGCTGCGCTCGGCGAGGTAGGCCGCCCATTCAGGGGCGCTCTTTCCCTGGCAGGTGGCGGTGTCGGCGGGCGTCCAGGTGACGCCGTGCCGTGCCGCGTAGGCGGTCCAGTTCTCCTCCCAGAGGTGCTCGCTCTCGACGAGGACCCCGTCCATGTCGAAGACGACCGCGGCCAGTGTCATCGATACAACCCCTTTCACAAACTCAACGCGAAGTTAACACGTCAGTTGTTAGTTGTCACCACCCCGGATGCGGCGAAGCGCGCGAAACCCTGCGGGGATGCGCGATCCTGGTCGGCATGAGCAAGGAGACGCACGGCGGAAGCACCCGCTCACGGACCATCAGGCAGCAGCGGATCACCGACTACGTGATCAGCCGGGGATCGGCCTCGGCGGCCGAGCTGGTCGAGCTGACCGGGGTCAGCCTCATGACGGTCCACCGCGACCTGGACGAGCTGGCCCGCCGCGGCCTGCTGCGCAAGTTCCGCGGCGGGGTCTCCGCGCTGCCCTCCACCGTCTTCGAGAGCAACGAGGAGTACCGGCGCGGCGCGCACGTGGAGGCCAAGGCGGCCATCGCGCGGCGGGCGGTGGAGCACGTCGAGCCGGGCATGTCGGTGCTGCTGGACGACTCCACCTCGGCCCTGGAGGTGGCCCGGCTGCTGCCGGACGTGGGCCCGCTGACCGTGGCCACCAACTACCTGGGCGCGATCGAGGTGCTCAAGCGCGCCGACGAGATCCGGCTGATCTGCATCGGCGGGGACTACTCCGGCACCCACGACTCCTTCATCGGGATGGCCTGCATCGAGGCGGTGGAGCGGCTGACCGTGGACGCCGCCTTCGTCTCCACCTCGTCGATGACCCCGGGCATGACCTTCCACCAGGAGCCGGAGATCGTGATGGTCAAGCGGGCCATGCTGGCCAGCGCCCGGTCCAAGGTGCTGCTGATGGACTCCAGCAAGATGCCCCGGCCCGCCCTGCACCGGCTGTGCCCGCTGTCCGACTACGACCGGCTGATCGTGGACGCCGACACCCCCGCCGAGCTGGTCGAGGAGGCCCGCCAGCACGTGCGGACCGAGGTCGCGCCCTGGTGAGCCGACTCCGCCGCGGACGCCCGGTGCACCCGGCCGGGGAATGTTACGGCAATAGAACCGGCTCACGTATTGCCTGTTAATTTAACAGGGTCCATGATGTGCTCCGGATCTCATCTGGAGGACACATGACCGCTACCCCTGTGCCGCCCGGCGCCGCCGAGCGCGGCCCCGTCACCCGCCTGCTCGCGCGGGCCGGACTGCCGATCCCGCTCGCGCTGGGCTATCTGGGCCTGCTGATCTTCATGATCGGCGACGGCATCGAGTCCGGTTTCATCGCGCCGTTCATCGCCGACAACGGCGCCGGGAGCGACATCCGGGCCTCCTACGTCGTCACGCTCTACGGCGTCGCCGTGATGCTGGCGTCCTGGCTGTCCGGGGCCCTGTCGGAACTGTGGGGGCCGCGCCGGGTCATGTCCCTCGGCCTGGTGATCTGGCTGGCCGGCCACGCCGCGTTCCTCGGTGCGGCGGCGGCCGAGAGCTACCCGATGATGCTGCTCTTCTACGGGCTCCGCGGGTTCGGCTATCCGATGTTCGCCTTCGCGTTCCTGGTGTGGATCACCGCGGTGGCCCCCGCCAAGCGGCTGGGCGCGGCCGTCGGCTGGTTCTACTTCGCCTTCACCGGCGGCCTGCCCACCCTCGGCGCGCTGGTCGCCAGCTTCACCAACCCCCTCATGGGGCACTACGGCACGCTCTGGCTGTCGCTGGGCGTCATCGCCCTGGGCGGCCTGGTCTGCCTGCTCGGGGTGCGCGAGCGCACCGGCTACTCCCGGCTGGCCCCGCCCGAGGTCAAGCCGGTGCAGAGCCTGATGTCCAGCATGTCCATCGCCTGGCGCAACCCCCGGGTCGGCGTGGGCATGGTGGTGCGCGTCATCAACACCGCACCCCAGTTCGGCATGCTGGTGCTCTTTCCGACGATCTTCTCCGAGGAGATCGGCTTCGGCGAGAGCCGCTGGCTGCTACTGGTGTCGGTCATCTACGGCACCAACATCTTCTTCAACCTCATCTTCGGCGTGATCAGCGACCGGCTGGGCTGGCGCAACACCATCTTCTGGTTCGGCGCCCTGGGCTGCTCGGCCACCATCCTGCTGCTCTACTTCGTGCCGGTCGCCGCCGGGGCCGACTACTACTGGCTGGCGCTGCTGGTCGGCGCGGCGTACGGCGCGACGCTGGCCGGGTTCGTGCCGATCTCGGCGCTGCTGCCCTCGCTGGCCCCGGAGAACAAGGGCGGCGCGATGGCACTGCTGAACTTCGGCGCGGGCGCGGCCGCGTTCGTCGGCCCGGCCATCGTCAGCCTCTTCCTCGGCCCGCTGGGCGCGGCCGGTGTGGTGACCGTCTTCGCGGTGCTCTACGTCGCCGCCGCGGTGATGACCTGGTTCCTCAAGATCCCCGAGGAGACCAGGGCCGCCATGGAGAGCGGCGCCGACCTGCAGGAGATCGCCGAGGAGACGGTCGCCCCGCAGACGCCGGCCCGCTGACCCGGCCCCCGACGCCGGCCGCCCGGATCTCCCCTCCGGGCGGCCGGCCCGCGCACGCCCCGCCCGAATACCCGTCCTTTGCCCTGTTTTTCCACGCTGACCTGGTGGTACGGTCCGTGCACCCGCGCAACGGCGGCGGGGTGTGCAGCGGAGTCCGGCAAAGAGTGTAAAAATCGACCAACATGAAGCAGCCGCCGTACATCCTCGTCGTGAACGGGACGAAGGTCAGGCGCCCGGTGTTCGTACTGGGAGCGCCCCACTCCGGGGTCGGCCTCCTCGCCCGGGCACTCGGCCGTGCGCCCGGCCTCCTCCTGGGCTCGGGGCACGCCGCGGTGATGAACGCGGTGTACACGGTGGCCCGGCGCCCCTCCGTCGCCGAGGAGCGCGTCTCGGGGACCGCGGCCCTGCTGCGCGACGCCTTCGCCGAGTCCTGGCAGCTCACCCCGGGCAACTGCGAGCGCTGCCCGGACGCCCGCCGGCCCGCCCGGGAGACCGCCGCCCCCTGCCCGCACGCCGCCGGCGTCACCGCCTACGGCGACGCCAGCCCCGACCTGCTCTACACTGCCCCGGTGCTCTCCGCCGCCTTCGGCGACGCGGCGTTCGTGCAGATCATCCGGGACGGCAGGGACGTGGTCGCGGACATGCTCGACGACGAGCGGGAGACCGCCTGGTTCCGCCCTGGCGGGATGAGCCTGGACGGCGAGCTGCCGCACCCCTTCTTCGGCGTGGAGACCGAGGAGGAGCGGGACCGCCACCCCTCGCTGTCGGAGGCGGCCAAGTGCGCGATGCGCTGGCGCGGCGCGGTGCGGCTGTCCGCCCGGCTCCGCTCCGAGCTGGGCTCCGACCGGCTGATGACGCTGCGCTACGAGGACCTGGGCGGCCGCGAGGTGGAGACCGCCGAGCAGCTGCTCGCCTTCACCGGCATCCGGGTCTCCGCGGTGGAGCTGGTGGAGGCCGGCGCCGCCCCGCCCGGTGCGCACCGCACCCGCCTCACCCCCGAGCAGCGCGCCGACGTGCACGCGGTGGCCCGCACCGAGCTGTCCCGGCTGGGCTACACCGAGCGCTCCGCGGGCGCCCCCCGCTGACCCGCCGCGGCGCCGGAAGAATGGAGCCCGTGATCCCGGCGTCCCCGCCCGGCGGTGCGGAAGGGCCGGCGCGGCCGCCCCTGGACCTGCGCGCCGCGGCCCTCTCCGCCGCGTTCCTGGCCCTGCTGGTGCTTCCGAGCGCCTCGCCCTGGTTCGCCCCCGCCCTGGTCGCGGTGGCCGCGGCCACCGGCGCGCTCGCCCCGGGCCTCCGCTACGGCGCGGTGCCGCTGCTGGGCGGCGTGCTCGCCGCCGCCCTGGCGCTGCTGTGGGGCGAGGACTCGCTGCGGACGGTCTACAACGCCCTCACCGCGGGGCTGGCCTGCGGTGCGCTGCCCTGGCTGCTGGCCGGCGCGTGGGCCGGGCACCGGCGGTCGGTGGCCCGGGAGTGGGAGGCGCTGGAGCGGGCCGAGGAGTCCCGGCGGCACGGGGCCGAGGCCGCGCGGATGCGCGAGCGGAACGCCGTCGCCGAGGAGCTCCACGACGACCTCGGGCACGCGCTGAGCCTGGTCGCGCTCAACCTCGGCCGGCTGGAGCTCAGCCCGGACCTCGGCGAGGAGCACCGGGAGGCGGTGGTCCGGGCCCGGCGCGAGGTCGGCGAGGCGGTGGAGCGGCTCGGCGCCTCGGTGGAGCTGCTCCGCGGCGACGCCCCCTCCCCCGCGGAGCGCTCCCCGGCCGGCGTCGCGGACCTGGTGGCCAACGCCCGATCGGCGGGGGCCGGGATCGACGCGGAGGGCGAGCCCGCGGCGGAGCGGCTGGCGGAGTTCGTGGCGGCCGGCGTGCACCGGGTGGTGCAGGAGGGGCTGACCAACGCCCTCAAGCACGCGCCCGGGCAGCCGGTGCTCGTCCGCTTCGCCGACCGGGGCGAGAGCCTCGCCGTCACCGTGCGCAACCCCGCCCCCGGCCCGCCCGGGCCGCGGCCCGGCGGCTCGGGGCTCATCGCGCTGCGCGAGCGGGTGCGCGCCCTGGGCGGGACGGTGAGCGCCGGGCACGACGGGGAGGCGTTCACCCTGCAGGCGGTGCTGCCCCGCGGCGCCGGCCGGCCGGCGAGCCGTCCCCGGAGCAGCCGGCCGAGGAGGCCCGGCTGGCCGGCGAGATGCGCCGCCGGCTGGAGCGGGCCCGCCGCCGGAGCGCCCTGCGGTTCGGCGCGGCGCTGGCCGCCCCGGTCGCCGCGGTGGCGCTGGTGGCCGCCATCGCGCAGGCGGTCAACGTCCGGGACGCCTCCCGCGCCCTGCTCTCCCCCGCCGCCTACGCCGCCATCGCCCCCGGCGACGCCCGCTCCGAGGCCGAGGCCCTCCTCCCCGCCGGCCGGCGAGTGCCGCTACTACGCGGTCACCGCCGACCCGCTGGACGACGCCTTCGGCGACTCCTACCGGATCTGCTTCACCGGGGACCGGGTCTCCTCCACGGACCTCCTGGAGAACTCGGCGCCCTGACCACCCCCGAGGAGGCCGGCGTCGCGGCCCCTTCGGCGCGCGCCGAAGGGGCCGCGACGCCGAGATCATCGCCCCGGGGGCCGGCCCCGTCAGCGCTGCGGCGCGGTCCGGCCGGGCCGCGCCGGGGGACGCGTCTCGCCGAGGTAGGCGAGGACGACCTGGACCCTGCGGTTGCGGGAGGGGTCCGGCCGGAGGTCCGGCTTGGTGAAGATCGCGTTGACGTACTTGGTGACCGCGCTGCCGCTCAGCACCGGCTCGGCGGCGATGCCGGCGTTGGAGCGGCCGGCGGCGACCAGCCCGAGGACCTCGCGTTCGCGCGGGGCCAGCCGGGCGAGCAGCGGGGAGGCGCCGGTCCGCGGGCCGGCCGCGGCGGGAGGGCCGCCGGGCGACCGGCCGGGGCCGGAGACCGGGTGCGGCGGGGTCCGCCCCGGGGGCATCAGCCGCCCTCCTGCACGGCTTCGACGTCGGACGGCACCGCGTAGACGGCCGCGTGCACGGGGACGGCGCCGGGGGCGGGCTCGGAGCTGATGCGCAGATAGCGTTCGAGGACCCCGGCCAGCTCGTCGCGGAGCCCGGCCAGCTGCTCGGCGGTGAGCCGCAGCGGATTGCTCGCCATGGCCGACCGGCCGCGCCAGGCGTCCGGCAGGCGGTGCCGCCGGTCGATGAACGTCCGCACGATCCGCGCGTCGCGGTCGAGCACGGTGCGCGCGAACGCGTCCTGCGTCTCGGCCGTCGCCGGATCGTCGCCGGCGCTCGGCGTGTAGCCGATCCCCTGCGGGACGAGGCGCCACGGGCGCGACCGCCCCCTGCCGCCCCCGGCCTCCTCGACCAGCCCGTACTTGCCGAGGAGGCCGAGATGGTAGGAGCAGGTCTTCGGCGAGAGCCCCAGGCGCCCGGCGGCGCCCGTCGCCGTGACCTCGCCCTCCTCACGCAGCAGATAGAGCAGGTCCAGCCGGACCGGATGGGCGAGCGCCCGCAGCCGGAGCGCTTCGGAAGAAGTGTTCCCAGAAGACATGTTCCCACACTGCCCTCCTCGAGAAACCCCGTCAACCTGCACGAACGTGCACTCTTCCGCGGAACCCGCCGCCGGACCGGCGGTCCGGCGGCGGGGCGGCGGATCGGGCGCTCCCCGGATGGCCCGGCCGACCGGGGCCGGGAGGCGTCCGGGCCGAATCCGATCCGGTACGGATCCCCGCGGAAGGGCCCCTCGCTCTCCTTCCTGAAGGCCCGGAAGCGCAGACGGACGGCCCCGGCGGCGCCTCTCGCCCGTGCGGCGGCCCGGGGCGGGCACCGCGGGCGCCGCGGCCGCTCTCCCGTCCGCGTGCTCGGCGGAGCAGGGCCGACGGCCCTCAGCTCTGCGGCGGGGCCTCCATCCAGGTGCGGGCCTGCGCCCAGGCGCGGCTCGCCGGGTCGATCACCACGAAGTGGTCGTCGCCGTCCAGGACCCGCAGCTCCACCGGGTCGCCGGCGGCCCGGGCGGTCTCGGTGTAGGCGCGGCTCTGCTCCAGCGGGACGCGCTGGTCGCGGTCGCCGTGCAGGATCAGCTGCGGCAGGCCGAAGGGGACCTGCGCCACCGGGGAGGCGGCGCGCAGCTCCGCGTCGTCCGGGTCGGGGCCGAGGAGGTCGGCGACGGCGCCCTCGCCCAGGCCGCGCCGGTGGGAGTCGGCCAGGTCGGTGACGGGCGCCAGGCAGACCACCGAGGTCAGCGGCGACCCCGGGGCGGCCAGCAGCGCCAGGTGGCCGCCGGCCGAGTGCCCGACCGCGACCACCCGGTCCGGGCGGTCCGCGGAGCCCTCCGCGGGCAGCCGCTCGCCCAGCAGCGCCAGGGCGGCGCGCACGTCGTGCAGGGTCTGCGGCCAGCCGCCGCCGTCGGAGCCGGTGCGCCGGTACTCCACGTTCCACACCCGCCACCCGGCCGCGGCCAGGTCGGCGCCGAGCGGATCCATCAGGTCGGCGGCGCGG
>Ga0079224_100003741_pt1 | contig 19347 bp, 17 predicted proteins | sample Stecom2015_FD_80414 | JGI IMG/M metagenome (GOLD analysis project Ga0079224, IMG submission 80414) | Agricultural soil microbial communities from Utah to study Nitrogen management - Steer compost 2015 | ecosystem: Environmental > Terrestrial > Soil > Agricultural land | place: USA: Utah... | reverse complement strand
GACCACCAGCTCGACCCATCCGACATCATCGTGTCGAACGCGTCGTGCACAACGAACTGCCTCGCCCCGGTGGCGAAGGTCCTCAACGACGAGTTCGGCATCAAGCGCGGCGTGATGACCACCGTCCACGCCTACACCAACGATCAGCGTCTCGCCGACGTCCCCCACAAGGACTTGCGGCGGAGCCGCGCCGCCACCGAGAACATCATCCCCACCACCACGGGTGCCGCCAAGGCAGTCGGGGAAGTGCTGCCCGAGCTGAAGGGCAAACTCGACGGCATGGCGATGCGGGTGCCCGTACCGGACGGGTCGACCGTCGACCTCGTCGTCGAGTTGGAGCGTGACGTCACCGTCGACGAGATCAACGACGCCATCCGGCGGGCGGCCGACGGACCGATGAAGGGCATCCTCGAATACAGCGAGGATCCCATCGTCTCGACCGACATCATCGGCAACCCGCACTCTTCGATCTTCGACGCCGCCGGCACCCAGGTGCTGGGGAGCAACCTCGTGAAGGTGCTCGCCTGGTACGACAACGAGTGGGGCTATTCCAACCGGGTGGTGGATCTGGTGGAGCGCCTCGCCGACGTCATGGCGGAAGACGAGCGGGAGAAGTCCGAGGTCTAGGTTCCCTGACCGTCGCGACGACGGTCAGGGAAGCAGGTCCAGGACTGTCTTCCGGAACTCGTTCGGCTGGAAAGGCTTCGTGACGAAGGCGTCGGCCCCGCCTTCGTCGGCTCGACGGCGCGACTCCTCCTCGGCGTGGGCGGTGAGTACCACGACCGGAGTGTCACGAATCGCCTCGTCGGATCGTACGTGAGCGAGGACTTCCCAACCGTCCATGCCGGGGAGACCGATGTCGAGCACCACGAGATCCGGCGACTCTTCACGCACGGCGGCCAGTCCGCTCTTGCCATCGTCGCGGGTGATTATCTCGAGATCAGCCGCGCGCAGGCACACCTCGATCAGGCGCCGGATGACGGCAGAGTCCTCGATCACCAGTATTCGATGGCCCAATGCCACACCTCACTCACAATCTGTCGATAGACATGCGAGACGTTCGCACCCGTGAAATATCGGCCACCTCACCCCCCGAGTTGAGGACCTCAATGCAATCTGCCCCGAGGACGTGAGCGGGGAAGGCTGAGTTCCTCGACGAATGCCTCCAGCTGACGAAGTGTTCGCACTTCATGAACCCCCTCACACCAACGTGCGTAGCGACTCATCACCGAGTCCCCCGTATCCCAATAGCTGGGAGGCTCCGGGTTCAGCCAGTATACGGCCCTGGCCTTGGCTGCGATTTCGCCCAGCAACTCGTCCTGGGGCGGGCGGTAGTTGTTGCGGGCGTCGCCTGTGATGATCACGGTCGAGCGGGGTGTGACGTCTCGTCCGTACCTCTCGAGGAAGGTGGCGAGAGACGTCCCGTAGTCGGAGTGTCCGTCTTGGCGCACGACCTCCGCCTCGGAGGCGACCCTGGCCAACGCATCGGAGAAGTCCGTCCCCGGACCGAAGAACTCGGTCACCTCGTCGACCGTGTCGATGAAGGCGAAGGAGCGCAGCTTCGAGAACTGCGTCGACATGGCGTACGTGAACTGGAGCGTGAAACGGGCGAAGGTCGCCATCGACCCCGAGATGTCACACAGGAGGAACACCTCGGGCCGGTGGGGTCGGTTCAGCCGGAACTGCGGGTCGATGGGCACGCCACCGGTGGCGAGCGAGTGGCGCATCGTCTTGCGGAAATCGAGACGGCCCCGTCGCAACAGGCGACGACGCCGGGCGAGACGGGCAGCGAGCTTGCGGGTGAGCGGGACGATCGCGTCTTCGAGCGCCTCGAGGTCCGCCCGGGTCGCATGCATCAGATCGACGTCCTCGGTCAAGGGCCGACGGAGCGTGCGGGCGACAGCCTCTCTCCCCCGGTCTTCGACCAGACGTCGGCGTATCTCGTCCTGGATCGCCTGACGGAGCTGCTCGATCCGGGCGGCGACTTCTTCGTCGACGAGACGGCGGTCTAGCTCGCTCACCTCACCTTCCCGGCCGCGGAGAGCTTCCCGGAGCAGAGACTCGATCTCGTCGATGTCGAGGCGGCGGAGAGTCCTATACAGGTAGTAGGTGCCCCCGACCGGACGTCCTCTCTCGAAGCCCGAGAGCCGGTCCACCGCGCCTCCCACCGCATCGAGCAGGCTCTCCATGTCGGACTCCAGCAACGACTGGAGCAGCGAGCGGCGGAGGTCGTCGAGGTCCTCCTCGCCCAGACCCCCTGATGCTCCGCCCTCTCCCGGGCTGGAAGCAGGCGAGCCGTCGGGCTTGTCCTGGGTGCGGCGGGGCGCGGTGGCGAAGAACACCTCGAAGGCCGTGTCGAAGGCGGCTAGATGACGCTCGGACTTGACGAGCGTCGCGGCCAGCGTCGCCTTGAGCCCCGCCCGGTCGCCGATGTCGATCACCTCCACCGCCCGCATGGCATCGATGGTCTCGACCATGGACACCGGCACCCCGGCGGCACGCAGCTCTCCGACGAAGCCGGTGACGAGCGACGTGACCGGGCTGGAGGCGCCGGGAGCCGTCACCGCCGTGTCAGCTCGGCCGTCGCCTTCTCGATGTCCGACTGGTACTTGAGGAGGACGTGGAGGGTGTCGGCTACGACCTCCGTGTCCAGGTGCTCGACGGCGAGAGCGAGCAGCGTCCGAGCCCAGTCGATCGATTCCGACACCGAGGGCGACTTCTTCAAGTCCATCTGGCGGATGGAGCGGACGATCCTGGCGATCTGGCGAGCGAGGTTCTCGGGCAGCTCAGGCACCCGCGTGAGGAGGATCTCCTGCTCCCGCTCCGGATCGGGATAGGAGATGTGCAGGAAGAGGCAGCGGCGCTTCAGCGCCTCGGAGAGCTCACGGGTGTTGTTCGAGGTGAGCACCACGAAGGGGCGAGTCGCTGCCGTGATCGTGCCGAGTTCGGGAATCGAGACCTGGAAGTCGGAGAGGACCTCGAGCAGCAGCGCCTCGGTCTCGATCTCGACGCGGTCGATCTCGTCGATGAGGAGGACGACCGGGGTCTCCGACCGGATCGCTTCGAGGAGGGGACGGGCGAGCAGGAACTCGTCGGAGAAGATGTCGTCCTCCAGCTCGTCCCAGTGCTTGTCCTGATCGGCTTGGATCCGGAGCAGCTGCTTCTTGTAGTTCCACTCGTAGAGAGCCTTCGACTCGTCGAGCCCCTCATAGCACTGCAAGCGGATCAGCCGCCGATCCCACATACGGGCCAGCGATTTCGCAAGTTCGGTCTTTCCGACGCCTGCCGGACCCTCGACGAGAATCGGCTTGCCGAGCCGCTCCGCCAGGAAGGCCACCTGGGCGATGCGGTCGTCGGCGAGGTAGTCGACCGTTCGGAGGGATTCGGCCAACGCGGCCGGCGAATCGATGCTGGGAACAGTGGTGGTCATACGCTCGGGACGGGGAAACGCCAGTCTAGGTGGAGTAGCGCGTCCCCAAGTCAGGTCTACCCTGACCGGTGACAATGAAGATCATCGTCGTGGGAGCCGGCGCCGTCGGCTCCTATCTCGCCAAGCTCCTCTCCTCGGAAGGCAAGGACGTCCTCGTCATCGAATCCGACGAAGACCGCGCCGCCGAGATGCAGGAGGCGCTCGACGCCCTGGTCGTCGTCGGCAACGGGGCGTCCGCCGCCACGCTGGAAGAGGCGGGGGCGGGCAACGCCGACTTGCTGATCGCCGTGTCCAATTCCGACGGCGCCAACATCCTCGCCTGCCACACCGCCCGCCAGCTCGGAGCCAAACGGACGGTCGCTCGCATCGAGGACCCGGGGCTGCGGGAGGGCGTCGACCAACTCGGTGTGGACGTCGTGATCGACCCGAGCGCCACGGCAGCCCAGGAGTTGGTCACGCTGGTGAGGGAGACCGGCGTTTCCGAGATGGTGCACTTCGCGGACGGGAAGCTGGTGCTCCTCGGCGGCATCGTCACGCCGCAGTCCCCGCTGGCTCGTCAGCCCCTCAGCCAACTCCGTCTCCGTAGCGCCGAGTGGGGCTGGGTCGTGGCTGCCCTCGTGCGACATGGGAAGACGATCGTCGCCCACGGCGGCACCCAGGTGCTGGCAGGCGACCACGCCCTCTTGATGACGACCGCCGACAACGTCGACCGCGCCATCGGTCTCCTCGGCCTGCGCAAAGTCAGGATCGACCGGGTCGTGGTGGTGGGGAGCACCCGGTTGGGCGAACTGACGGTCGAGGAGATGGTCAAGAACGGGTTCTCGGTCGTCCTGATCGACCGGGACCGAGGGAGGTGCTCGCAGCTCGCCTCGCGGCACCCGAAAGCCGTGGTCGTCCACGGCGACGCCACCGACCCCGATGTCCTCTCCGAACTCGAACTGGGACCATCGGACGCCGTGTTGGCCCTCACCGGATGGGACGAGGTCAACATCACCGTGTGCTTGGTGGCCAAGGCGCTGGGTGCAGCCTCGACGATCGCCCGGTTCAACCGCATCCAGTACGTGTCGCTCTTGTCCGGCCTCGGCCTCGACGCCGCCGTCTCCGGCCGCCTTCTGGCCGCTTCGGCCATCCTCCGGTTCGTCCGGCACGGAAAGATCCAACAAGTGGTGACCTTCTCGGACACCGATGCCGAGGCGATCGAAGTGGAAGTGAGTGAGAACTCGCCCGCCGTCGACAAATCCCTGTTCGACCTGGAGCTCCCCCGGGGCGTGGTGATCGGGGGCATATCCCGGGGGGAAACCACTTTCGTTCCCGACGGGTCGACTCGCATCCGCGCAGGTGATCACCTGATCTTCTTCGCTCTCCCCCACGCGATCGAAGCGACTTCGGCACTCTTCGCTCCCTGATGACGCTCGCTGCCGACAGGCCCGTTCGCTCTCTGCCGCGAACTCTGTCGTACGTCATCGGCTCAGCGGTGACGGCGATCGGGGTCTCGATGCTGGCCATCGCCGCTCTCGCCTATCTGCTCGGCGAGTGGGGAACGGGCCTCGGGATCGTCTTCGCCGGCCTGATCACCACTGCTTGCGGGTTCCTCATGTGGCGAGTCTTCGGCTCCGCGACGTCACTCGCCGTGAAGGAGGGGTTCGCGGCGGTCGGGTTGGCGTGGTTCGTCATCTCCGCATTCGGAGCCCTCCCCTATCTGTTCACGGGCACCATCCCCAACGTCACCGACGCCTTCTTCGAGACGGTGTCGGGGTTCACAACGACGGGAGCGTCTGTGATCTCGAATCCGGGCGACCTCCCGCAGAGCATCGGCATCTGGCGCGGCTTCACGCAGTGGGTGGGAGGGATGGGGGTGATCATCCTGTCGGTGGCAGTCTTGCCCCTCCTCGGCACCGGTGGCCTCCAGCTCGCCCGGGCAGAGCTGCCCGGCGGCAAGCCGGACCGGCTCACTCCCCGCTTCAAGGAAACGGCAAAGCGCCTGTGGTTCGTGTACGTGGGGCTGACGGCGCTGACGGGGATCCTCCTGACGCTCGGTGATCTCGACGTGTACCAGGCGGTGGTCCATGCGATGACGACGACCGCCACCGGGGGGTTCGGCACCGAGGCGAGCTCGCTGGCGTCGTTCTCCGCCTACACCCAATGGGTCGTCGCCGTCTTCATGTTCCTCTCCGGCGTCAACTTCGCCCTCCACTACCGGGCGTTGCGAGGCCCTTCTGCCTACTGGCGTGACTCGGAGTTCCGTCTCTATGCGGCGCTGATCATCGTCGGCATCGTCCTCGTGGCGGGCGGCATCTGGGCCGACAACGTCGTCACCGAGGCGATTCGCGACGCCTTCTTCACCGTGATCTCGCTCGTGACCACCACGGGGTTCGCCACTGCCGACTGGGGCTCGTGGCGACCCGCACTGCAGATCCTGGTCATCGGGCTGATGTTCCTGGGGGGCATGGCCGGGTCGACGTCCGGCTCCGTCAAGACTTTCCGCATCGGGATCCTCGCCAAGGCGGCGTTCTCGGACCTCCGTCGACTCGTGTACCCGAGGGGCGTGTTCACCATCCGATTCGGACGCGACCGTGTTCCCGACGAGCTCTTGGAGTCGATCCAGTCGTTCTTCCTCTTCTACATGTTCCTTTTCATGTCGGGGACGTTCCTCTTGACGTTCATCGACGCCAACATGTCCGAACGGCTGGATCTCGTCACGGCGGCGTCGGCGGTGGCGGCCTCCCTCGGAAACGTCGGACCGGGTTTGGCAGACGTCGGCCCTACCTCGACGTACGCCTCGATCGTCTGGCCCGGCAAGTGGCTCCTCTCGGGGCTCATGATCGTCGGCCGCCTCGAGATATTCCCCGTGCTCCTGCTGTTCACCCGCGACCTGTGGCGCCGCTGACCTCGTCAGGAGGCGAATACCGCGAGCTCGTCGCGGTGGATGACCTCGTCCCCGCCGCGTCGCCCCATCCTCTCCCGGACCGTAGTGGCAGGCATCCGGGCGAGCCCGCGACCGATCACCTGGCGGTCGGGGCCGACGACGTCGACCGTCTCCCCGGCTGAGAACTTGCCGTCGACTGCGACCACACCGACCGGCAGGAGTGATGTCCCCCGCTCGACGAGAGCCTGGACGGCACCCTCGTCGATCGTCACCCGGCCGCCCACGGGCTGGCAGAAGGCTATCCACAGCTTCCTCGCGGGCAGGGAGACCTTCCGCGGCTCCACCCAGGTCCCCACGTCCTCACCCTCCATCAGATCACGCAACGAAGCGTCGGCGGAGGCGATGATCGTCGGGATCTGCGAGAAGGCGGCGATACGGGCGGCCTGCACCTTCGTCGCCACGCCGCCCGAGCCGAGCGGACCGGAACCATGGAGGCGGTCCAGTCGCTCGTCGGCGTGATCGACGGCGGCGAGGAACTCGGCCTCACCCAGGCGGGGATCGGACGAGAACAGCCCTTCGGTGTCGGTGAGCAGCACGAGGAGGGAAGCTCCGACGAGGTGCGAGACGATCGCCGCCAGCCGGTCGTTGTCGCCGAAGCGAACCCCGTCGATGGCGATCGTGTCGTTCTCGTTCACGACCGGGACCACCCCCTCCTGGAGCATGCGGTCGAGAGTCTGGCGGGCGTACAGGTACTGGTCGCGGTTGGCGAGGACGTCGCGCGTCAGGAGCACCTGGCCGGCAACGCGGCCCCGGGCGGCGAAAGCCTCGGCGTAGCTGTGCATCAGGAGGCCCTGGCCGACGGCCGCGGCCGTCTGGAGGCTGGCGACGTCGGTGGGTCGAGACTCGAATCCCAACGGCCCCAAGCCGGCGGCGACCGCTCCGGAGGTGACGAGAACCGTCGGCAGTCCCGCGTCCCACGAGTCGGCGATCTGGCCGGCGACGCGCTCGATCGCCGCCCGGTCTATCCCGGCATCGGGGCCGACCAGGCTCGAAGAGCCGATCTTGACGACCACCCGGCCACCGGCTGGGACTGGGCGTCTCATTCGTCCTCGTCCTCCTCCTCGACCGAAACAGGAGGTGTGTACTCGAAAGTCAAGTCGCCGATCCGCACGTCGTCGCCTTCTCGAGCCCCGGCTGCGGCCAGCGCCCGGTCGACTCCGAGACGCTGCAGGCGGGCCGCTGCCATGTCGGCCGCTTCTGGGTGGGTGAGGTCGGCGAAGGCGACGGCACGCTCGGCGGCGAGGCCTTCCACCACCCAGGTGTCGCCCTCCCGCCTGATCTCGAACGGGGCGCGAGCGGGACGGTGCGGCACGTACCCCGGACGAGCGGGCGTCTCCCGCTTGGCGGTCTCCACCAGATCAGCCACAGCATGGAGGAACTCGGGGATGCCCTCGCGGGTGACCGACGAGATGAGCTTCGCATTCGGCAACTCGGCGGCCGCTTCCCGGGCCTCGGGAAGATCCGCCTTTCCGATCGCCACCAGCCGCGGGCGGGCGGCGAGCTCGGGTGAGTACTTCTCGAGCTCTCCGGTCAGGACCTCGAGCTGGCGAGCAGGCGGGTCGGCCTGGAGGGGAGAAGGGTCGAGCAGGATCACCAATGCCCGGGCACGCTCCGTGTGGCGGAGGAACTCGTGGCCGAGCCCGCGGCCTTCGGCCGCACCCTCGATCAGCCCGGGGATGTCGGCGAGGACGAACTCCCGGCCGTCGATCTCGACGACCCCCAGGTTCGGCTCGAGCGTCGTGAACGGATAGTCGGCGATCTTCGGCTTGGCGGCGGACACCACCGAGATCAGGGTCGACTTGCCGGCGTTGGGATAGCCGATCAGCGCGGCGTCGGCCAGCAGCCGCAGCTCGAACACGAATGTCTCCTCCCGGCCGAACTCGCCCTGTTCTGCGATCGAAGGAGCGCGATTGGTCGGGGACATGAATGCGGCGTTGCCCCTTCCCCCGCGGCCGCCCTCGACAAGGACGACGGACTGGCCGTCGGCGACGAGATCGGCGATGAGGGTGCCCTCTTCGTCGTAGATGGTCGTCCCGGCCGGGACCGGAAGCACCAGGTCCTCTCCGGCTCTCCCGTGCTGGAGGTCACCGCGGCCGGGGGTGCCGTCACCGGCGCGATGGTGGGGGTTGCGCTGATAGGTGAGTAGAGAGGCCATGCCCTCGTCGGCTCGGACGACGACGTTGCCTCCCCTGCCGCCGTTGCCGCCGGTGGGGCGCCCTTTCGGAAGCCCACGACGGCGGGCGAACGCCACGACCCCGGCCCCTCCGTTGCCCCCCCGCAGGTGGACACGGACCCGGTCTACGAACACGGCGCGTCCGGGGAGATGCCCCTGGTCAGTCGTCGACGACGTCTACCAGGCGTCGCTGGTTGCGCTTGGCGTAGCGGACAGTGCCCGCGGCGAGGGCGTAGAGGGTGTCGTCGCTGCCGCGGCCGACGTTGGCACCGGGATGGATCCGTGTGCCCCGCTGGCGCACGAGGATGGCGCCGGCGTTCACGAACTGGCCGTCGAAGACCTTGGGGCCGAGTCGCTTCGCGGCCGAGTCGCGCCCGTTCTTGCTGGAACCGCCTGCTTTGGTCTTGGACATCTCAATCCTCCTCGGAGGCGGCTTCGGTCTCGGCTGCCTCCGCTTCTGCTGCCTTCTTCGTCTGGCGCTTGGCCTGAGACTTCTTCTTCTGCTCGAGGGCGATGTCGGTGATCTCGAGTTCGGTGTAGGTCTGGCGATGGCCCATCCGGCGCCGGTAGCCGGTCTTCGACTTGTATTTGAAGATCTCCACCTTGTCGCCCTTCACCTCACCCAGGACCCGGGCGGTGACAGTGGCGTTCTCCAGCTCGGAAGGGCTGGAGTGGGTGGTGCCGTCGTCGTCGACGACGAGCAACGGCTGAAACTCGATCGTTTCGCCGGCGTTCTTGACACGCTCCACCTGGATTACGTCGCCGGAGCGCACCTTGGCCTGCTTGCCACCGGCGCGAATGATGGCGTACATGAGTAAAGACCTCGTCGGAGAAGGGTTACGAGAGTTGAGATTAGCAGCGCAGCCGGGCCACCAACAAAGGGGATGTCGGAGGGGGCCGACGCTGGCGGCACCCTCCGAGAGGGCCTATCAGTCCGTGTCGACGGCGGCACCCACGACCGGAAGGCCGTGTTTCACTGCCTCCTCGTTTAGGAGGACCCCTCTTCCCTCGCAGTGGGGGCAGGGCTCGGAGAAGTGCTCCAGGAGCCCCGCGGAGACGTTCTTTCTCGTCATCTCCACGAGACCGAGCTGGGACACGTCGAAGACCTGGGTGCGGGTCTTGTCCTTGGCGAGCGTCTCCTTCAGCTTGCGGAGAACGAGCTGCTGGTTCTTCTCCTTCTCCATGTCGATGAAGTCGATGACGATGATCCCGCCGATATCGCGCAGTCGCAGCTGACGGCCGATCTCCTCGGCCGCTTCGAGGTTGTTCTGCAGGACCGTCTCTTCGAGGCTCGAGGAACCGACGAACTTGCCGGTGTTCACGTCGATGACGGTGAGCGCTTCGGTTCGGTCGATGACGAGGTGACCGCCCGACGGGAGATACACGCGACGTTCCAGCGCCTTCCGTAGCTGGTCGTCGACGTGGTACCGCTCGAACAGCGGCATCTCGTCCTGGTAGTGATGGACTTTGGACACGAGGTCGGGAGCAGTGGCGCGCAGGTACTCGACCACCGACTCGTAGGCTCCCCTGTCCTCGACGAGCATCCGGCGGAAATCCGGTGTGAAGTGCTCCCGGATCACGCGGATCAGGAGGTCGGGCTCCTCGTAGATCGCCCGGGGTGCCCCGCCTTCGGCGGCCTTCTCCTTGATTTCCTCCCAGGTCTTCACGAGACGGGAGATATCGGCGGCGATGTCCTCAGCGGAGGCGTGGAGGGCGGCGGTGCGGACGATCACACCGAATCCCTCCGGCTTCACCTTCTCGATCACCTCTCGGAGGCGGACCCTCTCCTCTTCCGGAAGACGTCGACTGATGCCGTTGGTGTCGGAGTCGGGAACGAGAACGAGATAGCGACCGGGAAGCGACGGGGTGCCGGTGAGACGAGCGCCCTTGGCTCCCATCGGGTCCTTCACCACCTGGACCAGGACCTCGTCGCCCTCCTTCAGGCTCTCCTCGATACGGGGAGGGCCGTTGCGGTGCTTCTTCCTGTCGTAGGCGACGTCGGCGGCGTAGAGCACGCCGTTCTTCTGGGCACCGAAGTCGAGGAACGACGCCTCCATCCCGGGGAGGACATTTCGGACCTTGGCGAGGTAGATGTTGCCGACCATCGAAGTGCGGTCGGGGCGGGCGACGTAGTGCTCGACGAGAACCGGCCCTTCGAGGATGACGATCTGGGTCTGGCCGTTGGCCGCCCGCACGAGCATCTGGCGTCGGCCGACATCGGTGGGGACGATGATCTCGTCCTCGACGGGACGACGGCCGTTCGAGCGTCCTCTGGGAGTGCCAGATTCGGAGCGACGCTTTCGCGGCTTCTCGCTCTTCTTGTCCTTGTCCCGCGGGCTGGCCTTGGCGGGAGGAGCTTTCTCAGTCGGCTCCTCTACCCGGCGAACCTCGACGGTTTGGCCTCCGATGCGGAGGATCTTCCGCTCCTCGACCACATCGGTCGACGATTTCTTGAGCACCGTCGGGGTGCGGCGACGGAAGAATGGCATTGATGTTCACTCCTATTGGTCTGCGGATGACCCGGCCGGTGGATTGACCTGGAGGTACCGGCGGTCTGGACGAGGAGTCGAGTGAACGCCACCAGAGTGGATCCGGCGCTAGAACGACGGATCGATCTGAAAAAGCCGATTCCAGTCCGAGGGGACGGGAGTCGGCGGGAAGAGAATCGCAGAGGCGTCACCGTCAAACTCCGAAGATGAGCCGCAACAGGCTGCGGCTTCGAAGGACATCCTACCACGCGGCGGGTGCCCTCCCAGGTCACGATTCGATGGCGAGCTCCTCTTGCTGGCCTTCTTCCGGCAGATAGCAGTGCCGGCATCTCGCCTCATAGGCGCCGGTCGCTCCCAGGACAACGAGGTCGTCGGATCTCACGATCCTCTGCGTGTACAAGGCGGGACCTCCGCAACGGTGGCACACGGCCAGCGTCTTGGTGACGTATTCGGCTCGCCCGCACAGCGACGGAATCGGTTCGAACGGACGACGCAGGTAGTCGAGGTCGAGCCCGGCGACGATCACCTGCATTCCCGTGGAAGCGAGGTGGTCCGCGACTTCGACGAGCTCGTCGTCGAAGAACTGGCCTTCGTCCACCCCGACGACCTCGGTGTGGTCGTCGATCGCCATGAGCAGCTCCCTGGCCGACACGACCGGCTGGGCCGCGATCGAGAGCGCCGAGTGCGAGACCACCTTCTCGGTGGCGTAGCGATCGTCGAGGGCGGGCTTGAAGACCTGGACCGGTATCCGGGCGATCGCCGCCCGGGTGACCCGCCGGATCAACTCCTCGCTCTTGCCGGAGAACATCGGGCCGCAGATGACTTCGATCCAGCCCCGGTCGCCACGACGCCACATCATGGGTGCGAGGGTAGCTCTGAGCAGGGAGACGGAAGTCGGGAGTCGGAAGTCGGAACCGCTGACTCCTACACGACATATTGCTCGCCGGGCACAGGCGAGCGGCGCAGCCAGATCGAGTTGACGATGCCGAGGGCGTACGCGAGCGACATGAAAGCCGATCCCCCGAGACTCAAGAACGGGAGAGGAAGGCCTGTGACCGGCGTGATCCCCATCGTCATGCCGATGTTGATGAAGATGTGGAACATGAAGGTGGCGGCCACGCCGATGGCGACCATCGCCCCGAACCGGTCGCGGGCGTTGGCGGCGACGACCAGTATCCGCCACATCAGGATCATGTAGGCGAGGAGCACCACCACGCCTCCCACGAACCCGAGTTGTTCGGCGACGGCAGTGAATATGAAGTCGGTCTCCTGCTCGGGTACGTAGTGGAAGTTGGTCTGGGTCCCCTTGAAGAGCCCTCTTCCGAGGAGCTGGCCGGACCCGATGGCGAGCTTCGACTGGGCGAGGTTGTATCCGATCCCCTGGGGGTCGACGGTGGGGTCGACCAGCACTCGGATGCGGTTCAGCTGGTAGTCGGCGATCGCTCCCATGCGGAACAGGGCGATCGTGATGGCGGTCCCGGCGCCGACCAACGTCAGCAGCTGGCGCCACGACGCGCCGGCGGCGAACAGCATCGCCATCATCACGAAGACGAAGACGAGCATCGTCCCCAAGTCCGGTTGCTGGTAGATCAGACCCGCGGGGACCGCCACCGTGAGGATCACCAATCCGATCTTGGGCCATGTGAGGTCGGGCCGGAAGTCGTCTCGGTTCTGGGGGGACAGGATCGAGGCGAGCCCCAACACCACCACGATCTTGGCCAGCTCGGCCGGCTGGAGGTCGACGGGACCCAGTTCGATCCACCGTCGGGCCCCATTGCGCTCCGGGAAGAAGAACACGGCGATCAGGAGCACGACGATGGCTCCGTAGATGTATGGAATCAGCGCCCGATACTCCCGGTAGTCGATCATCGACGCCACCAGGTACAAGACGATGCCGGCGGCGACGAAGATCATCTGCCGTTCCATGGAGAAGGTGCCCGAAGACCGCGTGGCCGAGTAGATCATGACCAGCCCGAAGACGGCCAGCACGACCATGGTGGCGAAGAGCACCCAGTCGGGGCGGTTGCCACGTCGTTCGGAGACGGCTTCGCGGGCGGCACGGGCAATGGTTGCCATCAGTCGGCGTCCTCTCCCTCGACGATCGGCGTGGGCTGGTTGCCGGTCAGGTACTGGAGGATGTGGCGGGCGACCGGGGCGGCGATCCGGCCTCCACTGCCTCCCTCGTCGATAACGACTACGACGATGTACTCCGGGTCGGACAGCGGCGCCACACCGACGAACCAGGCGTGGTTGTCGCGGTTCGGCGAGGTCTGGCCGGTGCCGGTCTTGCCCCCCACTTCTTCCACACCGTCCCCGAAGTTCGCGAAGGCCGCCCGAGCCGTGCCGGCCGACACGACACGCCCGAGGTCGGTGAGGAGCGACTGGCGGACAGCCGGGTCGATGTCCACTTCCCTCACGACCTCGGGCTGGTACTCGTAGACCACCTCGCCGGAGGGATCGACGACGGATTTGACCACTGCAGGACGCAGCACATCGCCACCGTTCACCATGGCGGCGTAGGAGACCGCGACCTGGATAGGGGTGGAGGTCAGGGCTCCCTGGCCGATGGCGAGGTCCATGAGGTCGCCGCCGAGGAACGGGCTGGCGAGCTCCAATCGACTCGGGTCCAGACGCGGCGCCGCACCCGGGTTCTCGAGCTGATACTGCTTCCACTCCTCGAACAGCTCCGGCGTGGGGACGACACCGGCGGCTTCCCCGGTCAGGTCGATCCCGGTCGTCTGGCCGTATCCGAGCTCACGGGCGAAATCCTGGAGCACGTTGGCCTGGTCGGTGTTGCGGTACTTCTGGTAGGTGCCGAGGCCGATCGACCAGAAGTAGATGTTGCACGACTGTTCCAGGGCGCCGTGGACGTCGAGCCAGCCCTTGTCGCCGTCGTACCAGTCGTGCTTGACCTGCTGGGAGCCGTCGGCGAGGTCGAAAGAGATCTCGCCGTCGCAGTGCACCATCCGGTTCTCGGCGTCGACTCCCTCGCTGTCCTCCGGCAGGGGCAACTGGAACTGCTCGGCAGCCACATAGGTGACGGCTTTGAACGTCGAGGCGGGCGGGTAGAGGCCGCTCACGACGAGGTTGTTGAACGCTTGGCTCTCGCGGAGCTGGTCGAAGGTCTCCTGGTCCAGTCCGGAGACGAACTGCTGCGGGTCGAACGTGGGCACGGAGGCTAGCGCCAGCACCTCGCCCGTCCGGGCGTGGAGGACGACGGCCGCTCCCCTCTTCGCCTCCGAGAAGACCTGTTCGCCTTTCGTGAGGTCGTCGGCCTTGACCTCGTTGGCCAGCTCGATCCCGTCGACCAGAGCCCGGCTCACCACCTCTTGCAGTTGCAGGTCGATCGACAGGTAGACGGAGTCGCCGATGCTGGGCGGTACCTCCGGCTTCGCCTCGATGATCTCGCCTCGCGCCACCCGGTACTCGAAGATGCCGGGCTCCCCGCGCAGGTAGTCGTCGTAGACGGCTTCGACACCCAGCTTCCCGATGCGGACATTGGGATCGAGATCGGGCTTCTTCTCGAGATCCTCGGCCGTGGGGAGGCCGAGGTGCCCGGTCACATGTGCCAAGTCGGGGCCGGCCAGGTACACCCGCTCCGGCACCTTGATGATGTCCACTCCCGGCAGGTCTTCGAGGCTGCTGGCCAACTCGAATGCGGTGTCGACGGACACAGCCCCGACGGTGAACCGGCCGTTGATCCCGGCTGCCTCGTACATCGCATCCAAGTCGGCGGCGGGTATCCCGAGGATGGAGGAGAGCCTCTGGATGAGAACGTCCCGTTGAGCGACCGGGACGAAGGTGCGATCGACCTCCACCGCAGGGACGTACCGGCTCGTCACGACCAGCTTCCCGCTGCGGTCGAATATGTCCCCCCGAGGCGCCTCGTATTTGCGAGTCTGCCAGGCGAGCTCCTGGGCCTCCTGGGCGATGGCGGCGCCCTCGGCGACCTGGACGAACCACAGCCGCAGCACCAGGATCCCGAACATGGCCACGAACGAGAACCCGATGACGGCGAGTCGAACGCTGTATTTCACAGCAGCCCCCGCACTTTGCCTCTTATCAATCGGTTCATCAAGGGTGCCACGACGAAGCTGAGAACGAGATTCGAGAGGGGGACGAAGATCAGCCGTCTCGCCAGACCGGTGCTGATCAGTCCGCCCTGACCGAAGAGCGTACCCACGACGAGAAACAAGGCCACCCCGGCGAGCGTGAGCGCCGCCACCCACAACGCGATCGCCACCGGGCCGATGTCGACCCGCTGCGCCGTCTTGACGGCTGCGTATCCGATCACCGTGAAGACGGCGGCCCGGAGGCCGAGGGCGGTGGAACCGAGCATGTCGACGACGAGCCCGCCCGAGAAGGCCATGACCAACACGCCTTCCCGCGGAAGGTCGGTGATGGCGAGGAGGATGATCACCAAGAGGACGAGGTCGGGGGTGATGTAGCTGAACCGACTGAACAGGGTCGTCTGGAGGATCACCGCCGCGACGAGACATGCCAGGGGAACGAGGAAGAGGCGCAGTCTCATCCGTCGGCGGTCGTCGTGTCGGGGGTCTCGGTCGTGTCGGTCGTCTCGCCTCCGGTACTGTCGGTGGTGCCCGACTCCTCGTCGCCACCACCCGACTCCTCGGCCTCGTCGGTGGGCGCAGTGTCGATCTGGCCGTTCGCCGGCCAGGCCAGCACCACCACCACGCGCAGTGACTCGACATCGACGAAGGGCATCACCCGGGCGGTGAGGGCGGTCGACTGGGGCACGGCCCTATCTAACACCTCACCGACCGCCAGTCCGGGCGGGAAGGTGTTGGCGGCGGTCACCACCTGGTCGCCCTCCTTGACGGAGGCTCGGGCGTCGAAGATGTCGAGGGTCATCTCCGGGGAGCCCGGGTTGCCTCCGAGGAGCCCGGTCTGCGACCCGACGAGGACGCTGATCTTGTTGCGGCTCGCCTGGATGGGTACCACGATCGCCGTGTCGGGGGACGCCTGGGTGACCGTTCCCACCACGAATCCGTAGACGTCGATCACAGGCTGGCCCTCGATCACGCCGTCGTTGACACCCTTGTCGATCTGGAAGGCGAGATCGAATTGGTCCGGACGCCCGATGACATTCGCCGGTGTACGCCCCACCTCGATCTCCTCCAGGTCCAGGTCGTACAGAGCCTCGAGCGTCTCCAACCGGGCCATGGCGTCCCCGGCTTCGGCCAGCTTCGCCTGCGCCGCCGCCAACTCGGCCCGAAGGGCTTCGTTGGTCTCGCGGAGGGAGGTGATGTCAGAGAGGCCGTCGATGAAGTCGGCGACAGGGTCGATGACCGCGGTGGCGCCGCGCTGGAGCGGAGCGACCAGGGTCTGCACGCCGCCCCTCATCACACTCACGACTCCCTCCCCCTGCGAGCGGATGTCGAAGGTCATGAGCAGGATCGCCACCACCACGAGGGTGATGAACGTCGGGAGCGAACGGTCGGATCGGTCGAGGCTGGTCATGGCTCGCTCGGATCAGACCTCGTGCATTCTCCTGGCGCCCTTCGTGGGTCGGCACGTCACGGTCGCGACGACGAGACGAGCACCCCCTGGAGCGTGTCGAACTCCTCAAGGCACTTGCCGGACCCGAGTACCACCGACTGGAGCGGCTTGGCGGCGGTGACGATCGGCATGCCGGTCTCGGATGCGAGCCGGTGGTCGAGCCCCACTAGCATCGCCCCGCCGCCGGTGAGCACGATCCCTCGCTCGACGATGTCGGCGGCCAGCTCGGGAGGAGTCTTGTCCAGGGTGTACTTCACGGCATCGACGATCGCCTGGGTCGGCTCGTCGATCGCCTCTCGAATCTCAGGACTCGTCAGAGTCACGGTCTTGGGGAGCCCTGTGACGAGGTCCCGGCCACGGACTTCGGCCGATGGCTCGTCCGCATACGGCCAGGCCGAGCCGATCGCCATCTTGATCTGCTCCGCCGTTCGCTCGCCGATGAGCACGTTGTGCTCCTTCTTCACCCAGTCGATGATCGCCTCGTCGAGCTCGTCGCCTCCGACGCGGATCGACCGAGACACGACGATCCCGCCGAGAGAGATCACGGCGACTTCGGTGGTCCCACCGCCGATGTCGACGACCATCGATCCGGAAGGCTCACCGATGGGCAGGCCGCATCCGATGGCTGCGGCCATGGGCTCCTCGATCGTGTACGCCCGCCTCGCCCCGGCGTGATACGCCGCCTCTTCGACTGCGCGGCGTTCGACAGGAGTTATGCCGGAGGGGACGCAGACGACGATGCGCGGCCTCGCCCAGCGGCGCCGGTGCACCTTCTGGATGAAGTACCGCAGCATCTTCTCGGTGATGTCGAAGTCGGCGATGACTCCGTCGCGCAGCGGGCGAATGGCGGTGATGCTGGCCGGGGTACGGCCGATCATCCGCTTGGCCTCCATGCCGACGGCGAGAGCGCGTCCGTTCTGTGAGTTGACGGCGACCACGGACGGCTCGTTGAGGACGATTCCTTGACCACGGACGAACACGAGGGTGTTCGCGGTACCCAGGTCGATAGCCATGTCCTGGCCGGCGAACGAGAAAAGCGATTCGGCCATAGACCTCTCTACGGGGAAGTACGAAGTGTAGGCGAAGCCCCGTTGAACACGCTATTCGGCGATGGCCGGGAGCCGGCCCCGGATCAGGGGAAGAACAGCCCCAGTTCGCGCTCGGCGCTCTCGGGTGAATCCGACCCGTGCACGAGGTTCTCCGTGACCACCAGGCCGAAGTCGCCACGGATCGTGCCGGGGGCGGCATCGAGTGGGTTGGTGGCGCCCATGATGGCCCGAGCCACCCCGATGGCACCCTCCCCGGACCACTGCATGGCCACGACCGGACCAGAGGTGATGAAGGCCAGCAACTCGGGGAAGAACGGCTTTTCCACGTGCTCGGCGTAGTGCTGGCGGGCGAGGTCCTCGTCGATGGTCAGAACCCGGATCTGGTCGAGGGTCAAGCCTTTGCGCTCGAAGCGGCTGATGATCTCTCCGATGAGACCGCGCCGGACGCCGTCGGGCTTGACCATGATGAATGTGCTCTCTCGGGACATGGCCGGCAAGGGTACTGGGAGTCGGTGGGATGTCAGAGTGCGCCGGCGGCCTTGAGAGCCCGCCGCACCTCTCCCGCCACGTAGATCGAGCCGGCGACGAGTACCGCTCCGTCCGAGCCCGCCTTCTGGCGGGCCACCTCGAGCGCAGCCGAAGGGTCGCCGCCCGCTTCGACGGGGACGTCGATCAGCTCGGATACCCGCCTGGCCACCTCCGAGGCAGGTACCGGACGTTCGCCGGCCGCGGCGGTGGTCACGACCGCCTCGACCCGCTCGGCGATGTGGCGGATCATCGCCTCCAGGTCCTTGTCCCCCATCACCCCGACGACGAGCACGAAACGCGTGGTCGGGAACTCCTCCGAGAGAGACCGGTTGAGCGCGGCAAAGCCGCCGGGATTGTGGGCCCCGTCGAGCATCACGAGCGGCTCTCGGTCGACTATCTCCATCCGACCCGGAGCTGTGAAGTTGGCGACCGCTTCCTCCACCGCCTCCTGATGGAGGCGGCGACCCAAGAGCGCTTCGACGGCGGCGACTGCGACCGCGGCGTTGTGGGTCTGGTGACGCCCGTGCACCGGAAGGAGCAGGTCGGGATAGTCGATCTCGGCGCCGTGGACGTGCATGTGCCAGCCGCGGACCGCGGGGCGAGCCTCCACAGAGAAGTCCCTCCCGAAGGCTCGGTGCTCGATACCGAGGTCTCGGGCGGTCGCTGTCGCGATCTCGAACACGGGCTTCGGGAGCTCGCCGGTGACGAGGATGGACCCGGGTCCGGCGATGGCCAGCTTCTCGGTGGCGATCTGTTCCACTGTGGTGCCGAGATACTCGGTGTGCTCCAGGTCGACGCCCGTGAGGACGGCCACATTGGCATCGACCACGTTGGTGGCGTCCAGGCGCCCTCCCAGGCCGACTTCGATGACGGCGGCCTCCACGGCTTGGTCGGCGAAGAAGGCGAACGCCGACGCCGTCGTCAGCTCGAAGTAGGAGAACCGCAGGCCGTCGTTCCGCTCCTCGAGGAGGTCGGCGAAGGCCGCTACGTCGGTGACTGCTTGGGCGAACTCTTCGGGCGTGGCAGTCCGGCCGTAGGCGCCGAGACGCTCTTCGACGGCCTCGAGATGGGGAGAGATGTAGGTGCCGGCGTTGAGTCCGTGCGACAGGAGGAGCAGAGCCGACATCCGTGTCGTCGACGTCTTGCCGTTCGTGCCGGCGACGTGGATGATCGGATATCCCTCGTGGGGAGATCCCATCGTCTCGACGAGCAACCGGATCCGCTCCAGCCCG
>Ga0079224_100003740_pt1 | contig 19347 bp, 16 predicted proteins | sample Stecom2015_FD_80414 | JGI IMG/M metagenome (GOLD analysis project Ga0079224, IMG submission 80414) | Agricultural soil microbial communities from Utah to study Nitrogen management - Steer compost 2015 | ecosystem: Environmental > Terrestrial > Soil > Agricultural land | place: USA: Utah... | reverse complement strand
TTCAGCTCTTGTGTCAATTCACTCATCTTCTTCGTTGTATATTCTTTTCAATTGTTCTACACTATGCGGCCATTGCCCAATCAGTTCAATGCGGTACAGCAGTAAGTCACACGTTTCGTCCGTCACCTCCGTCCATCCACAGAGCGCACTGGTTGCCGCATGCTGCCCTTCCAGTGTAGCGTTGGCGTATGGTACCAGAAACTCGGGCAAATAGCTGTCAAAAATAAAGAAAACATTCTCGCTTTGCAATTGGTGGCGGATACTGATTTCGCCCAGGGCAATATTGGGCAAGGTATAGACGAATGTCGCCGGACTGGCTACAGGGTCTTCCTCCCGGAAAATATCGTTGGCATGCCGGCTGTCCGACAGATAACTGGACGACCGGTTGGCGAAAACGAGTGGGGCATGGCGCTCGTAGGGGCCCGATTCGCGGGCGATAAGCTCCGCGGCGATAAAGATGGCTTTGCAGAGACCATCCATCTTATGGAATTTCGGATAGTCGATCGCCAGTTGCCGGTAGGCCGACTTGAGGAAGTCGCCAAGCGGTGTCACCGGGTCGGCTGCAAAAAAAGGAGTGCCGTCTACGCGGATGGTACGCCCGCGGATAGTGCAATACGATCGGATATGGTAGCGGTGTCTTTCCATAGGTCACCCGTTTTGAATCATTGTCGCTATGTTACAGCCACCAAAGCCCGAGGCGGTTTTCAGGAAGGAGCGGAGCGGCCCCGGTGTGCGCTGCGTAATGATGTTCAGCGGTCGACTGGTGCCTTGGTGCGCAAATCCGGGCGACGGGATCAGCATGTTGTTTGTCAGCGAGTGGATGGCCATCACCGTTTCGAGCAGGCCGCTGGCCCCGAGGGTATGGCCAAAGTAGCCCTTCAGGCTGTGTGTCGGTATCGTGGATAAGCCGCATCGCTCAAATGCAATTGCTTCCATCTCGTCGTTATAGGGCGTGGCGGTGCCATGGGCCGAAAGGAAACCGGGGGTTACCGCGCCCGCTTCGCGCATGGCTTCCGTGATGCTCAAGTACAGGCCCTCGCCCGTACGGGAGGGCCCCGATATGTGGTTGGCATCGTTAAAGGTGCCCACGCCGGCGATCTTCATGGCGCCGGTTACCGGTTCGGTCGAAAGGTATACCGCGGCCACGGCTTCGCCGAGGTTCAGCCCTTTCCGATTGCGGTCAAACGGCCGGCAGGGACCGTCGTCCAGTGCCTGGAACGCATCAAACCCCGAAACGATGAATTTCGATAGCTCGTCGCCTCCTACCACGATAGCCCGTTTGTAGCGACGGTCATGGCGGAGTAGCCGCCGGGCCACGGCGATGGCCAGTGAGCCCGATATGCACGCATTGGAAACGGGAATGAGCGGGTTTTCGAATCCGAAATAATGCTGGATGGCTCCCGCCATGGCGGGAATGGTTGCCCGTTGCTGTGGAAACGTGCTGGCCGGATTGCCCAACAGCCCGATATTGCCTTTGGTGGTGGAGAGGACCACCAGCGAGCCTTTGTCCAGCGGAATGGCGTGTTTGTCGATAAGCTTTTGCAGCGCCAGAATGAACAGCTTTTCCAGTCGCGTATAGCGCCCCGCATCGCGGACAAGGGGAGTCCACTGCGCTTCGTCCATCCGGGCTGCATGGATCGGGTGGTCGCATAAGCGCGTATCCATCACCGGTGCAATGGCCGTATGGCCGTCAAGCAGCCGTTGGAAATTCACCGCACTACCCATCCCCAGCGGGGAGATGACCTCATCACCGACGATATATACCTCATCCCGCATCATAGGTCGTGTTTCGCCTTCCACTTGGCAAAGAACGGCGGGTTGGTGAGTACCAGCTCGCCGTGCATATCGGTAAAAACCTGCGTGGTCTCGCCGGTGGCCACCACTTGCTGTGCGGTATTGAATATGGTATAGCGAAAAGTCATTTTCGCCGCCGCGTTATTCACGAACACGGTTTCGATATCGGCCCACTCGCCATGGCGCAAGGGCAATTTATATTCGCAGACGCACTTCACCACTGGCGCCAGGTACCCCTGCTCGCGGATACGGCGGTAGCTGATGTCCATGGCCTCCCCAAAGGCTTCGCGACCATCTTCAAAGTAGGTAATGTAGTGGCCATGCCACACGATACCCAGCGGGTCGGTCTCGTTGAAACGTACACGGAAGCGGGTGCGGTGTCGGAGGATCGGGTCCATCAGCTTGTTTTGTTTCGTTTGTCGTAAAGGATGGCTGCCAGCAACGTGACCATAAAGAACAGGAGCAGGTAAGCCAAGGGTTGTGCAATGTCTGCGGCCGTACCATTCCGCAGGATGACATCGTAGAAGGCCGAAATGCCCCAATTCATGGGCGAAAATGCCGATATTTTCTGCATGATTTCCGGCATGATGAACGTGGGCACCCACACGCCGCCAAGGGCAGCAAGGATGATGACGAAGATGGCGCCGAAGGGTGCCGATTGCTCCTGCGTCTCGGCCACGGTGCCGATGAGGATGCCCAGGCCGATGGCCGCGAGGCCGGCGACGAAGGCGATCAGCAACATCAATGGGAATTGCCCACCTGGATCAAATTCGATGAGGCCAATCAGCGGGAAAACGTATTTAGCGATCATCAGCATCAGCATAAACTGGATGAGGCAGATCACCGTATAGGTGAGTATTTTGCCGCCCAGGATGATGGCATAGGATACCGGACTGGTGCGCAGTCGGATGTACGTGCCGAGGTTCTTCTCTTTCACCAGATTGATGCCCAACGGCACTACGATGAAAAAGATGCCGAATAGAATCCATGCGGGTACATTGTGCTGCACGGCGTTGGGGATGATGCCGTCGCTCCCCTTCTGGGCAATCGTTTCCTTAAAGGAGATGATTTCGCCATTCAGCAAGCCGGGGTCTTCACCCAGCTCCATTTGGTCGATGAAGACATCGTATATTTTCTGGACCTCCACTTTGGCGAGGAGTTGCTCAATATTGGTTTTTACGCCGTTGCGGAAGGTCTGCCCGGCCGCAGGGTCGAAATAAATCGTAATCTCCTGCGTTTTCCATTCCTTTTCTTCTTCGGCTTGGATACTATCGGTATCCATTACGGCTAATTCGCCAAGAATGCGGTCGACATTATGGTTCACCTTTTCGTTCAGCTCCTTGCTGATCCCTTCGGGGATGATCAGGGCAATCTGGTAATGGCCTTCGCTCACCAATGTCCGAGCATATGTGTCGTCGATGGGTTTGCCGTCGACCTCCGTCACAACTTGGATGTTGGGGGCCTCGCGGAGGTTGCTGGCGACGATCCGGCCAATTTCGTCGCTATCGTTGTCGACCAGCACAATCGGCAGGGTCGACTCGCCCACCGCCTTGAACGTGCTTTCCTGGATAAGCGTAATGGTGATGATCAATACCGCCGGCATAAAAAATAGGATGGCCAGTCCACCCCAGTCGCGGAGCAACAGCAGCACCTCCTTATATGCCGATGCCATCAGTTTACGCATAGTCTCTCAGTTGGCTGCCGGTGTGGTGTATAAATACATTCTCCAAGGTGGTCGCTTCCGGTACGGATGCGATGAGCGCATCGGGCTTGCCCTCCACCACGATGCTTCCCCCATCGATGATGGCGATGCGTGTGCAGAAATGCTGTGCTTCATTGAGGTGGTGCGAGCTGTAAATGATGGTGGTTCCCTGCTGGTTGAGTTCATGGAGCAGCGCCATGATGACCTCTTTAGAGTGCACATCCACGCCCACGGTAGGCTCGTCGAGGAAGAGCACGTTGGGCCGGTGCAGGATGCCGGCCAGCAGGTTGACCCGCCGCTGCATACCACCCGAAAAGGTCTTGATGGGCTTTTTCCTGAACTCCGATAGGCCCACCCGTTGCAGCCCGTCCGCAATGCGCCCGGACAGGTCGGCGCCAGCAAGCCCATACAGGCTTCCGAAATAATAGAGGTTTTCTTCGGCCGTAAGGGTAGGGTAGAGCGCATATTCCTGCGGTACCACGCCGAGCTGCCGCTGGATTTGGCGGGCATGCCGGCGGTAATTCAGGGCGCCGAACCAGAGGTCTCCAGCAGTGGGTTTAATCATCCCGCACAGCGTGGAAATCAACGTCGTCTTGCCCGCTCCGTTCGGACCCAATAAGCCGAATATCTCCCCTTTGCCGATGGAAAGCGATAAGTCCTTCAACGCATACCGGTCGCTGCCCGCATATCGTTTAGACAGCGCTTCTATGCGGATGATTTCGTCCATGGGGCGAAAATAAGGAAAGTTGTTGAGATCAGGGGTAAAGGGGTGAAAATCAGAAAAGCGATATTTTTTCAAAATTCTTTGGTAAAAAGAACGAAAGCGCCACACTATGTAGGAAACACGCTCACTTAATGTGCGATAATTATGGACCATGCGAATTACACGATTGACGATTTCCTGACCGACGACCGGTTTGTGAATTACTGCTTACGTACCGACCACGCGGACGTTGCGTACTGGGAGGGCATCCTGGCGAGCCTCCCGGAGCTTAATGGACGGGCCCGGGAAGCCAAGGCATTGGTATTGCTCATGGCGGTGAAAGTAGACGATCGGGAAAAACACCAAGAACTTAACCGGCTCCAGGCCGCAATAATAGATGTAACCCCCGGTGCAGCTATGCGCCAACGGGTGCCCATCTTCACGCTTACGCGCGGGGCGAAGCGTTGGTTGGCTGTTGCAGCCACGCTGCTCCTCGTCGGCAGTGCGTACTTGTTCGTTATCCGCGATCATGTGGTCGACCGCGCCATCACGTTCGCATTGGAACAGGCACTACCCGAAACCGTTGTGCAAACGGCTACCGGCGAGCGCCAGGAGTTCACCTTGCCCGACGGCAGTACCGCCCTTCTCAACGGTTCCAGCCAATTGCGTGTGGCCGACGATTTCAACGGGATCCACCGGGTGGTATGGCTTGAAGGCGACGCCTATTTCGAGGTCACCAAGAACGCCGAGAAGCCATTCATCGTGCGTACGGCCTCCACCATGACCACCGCTTTGGGCACCTCCTTCCGGGTAACGAACTATACGGATCAACACCAGCCGCAGGTGATGCTCACTTCGGGAAAGGTACAGGTAGACCATATCGTATCAGGGAAGTCCATGGCGTCCACCATTCTTCACCCGGGGCAGATGACCCATGTCACTGCAAATCGGCCCTTGACGGTCGACCCATTCGACCCCGGTGAGGTAACTGCGTGGCTAGCCTGCAGGTTGGCCTTCCAAGGTGCTGATTTCGCGGAAATCAAAGACAAACTGTATGATGCCTACGGCGTGTCGTTGACGGCAGAGCATGAGGTAGCCCAGACGGTCGCCTTTACGGGCCAATTTGCCAACCGGCCGCTACAGGAAGTGCTGGATGCTATCGCTTTTTCCAACCGCGTGCACTTTACGATGGACGGAAATCGGCTTCACATGACCCTTTAACCTTATATAAACTCAATCATGTATTAAACCAAGTAAACGAGCAATGAAGAGAACGTTACATTTTTGCCGATACCGGCTATCCCCCAAACTAGTGCTCGCCCTGTTCATGGCGCTCTTCGCCACAGGCCATGCACAGTCGACCGAATCGCTGTTTTCCTTCACCTGGAAACAGGTGGCTATAGGCGACGTATTTGAACAAATTGAGCAGCGCGCCGATATCCGGTTTTCCTATAACCCGTTGGAATTGGACGTCAACCAGCCGATTACCCTGCAGGTACGCAACGCTAAACTCGACGAACTGCTGGATAAACTGGCCCAGCAGCTGGCTTTCCGGTACCGCCTACGCGGAGAGATGGTCATTATCCAGTTGGACGGGCAAAGCGGAACCGCACACCAACAGCTCCTGAACGGGCAGGTCCGGAACAGCCGCGGCCAACCGCTTGAAGGCGTAACCGTCATCAACATGAAGCTGAATAGCTCAACCATAAGCAATGGCAACGGCAATTTCTCCATTAACGCCCAGGTGGGCGATGAACTCCGGTTCCGCATGATGGGCTACACCACCCAAACGGTTAGCGTAACGGATGTGGCTGCGCCGCTCCAAATCGCGTTGGACGATGCGATGATCGAGCTGGACGAAACCGTGGTTACCGCATTGGGTATCACTCGCGAAGAGCGCTCATTGGGCTACGCCGTCTCAGAAGTGGAAGGGGCCGAACTAAAAAAAGTGCGCGAGCCCAATGTCATCAATTCGCTCGCCGGGCGTGTAGCCGGACTGGTCATCAACTCCACCGCGGGCGGCCCCGCCGGGTCGTCGCGGGTAATTATCCGCGGCGCCACCACCATCACCGGCAACAACCAGCCCCTGTATGTGGTGGATGGTATCCCGATGGATAACTCCAATTACGGGCAGGTGGACGGCGGTAAGTTTGCCGCGGGATATGATCTCGGCGACGCCATTTCGGCACTCAACCCCGACGATATCGCCAAGGTGAGCGTGTTGAAAGGGCCCTCCGCTTCTGCGCTATATGGCAGCCGGGCGGCCAATGGCGTGATCCTCATCACCACCAAAAGGGGCGGTACCAATAAAGAACTCGGCATTGAGCTCAACAGTACCATGACGTTTGAAAACCAATTGACCACATTCGATGGCTACCAGACGCTGTACGGGCAGGGCCGCAACCAAAACCTGGTCAATGATGTCGACCAGGCACGCACCTCGCTGTTTTCCAATTTCGGCCCGCGCCTCGACCCCGATCTCATGATCCCTTATTTTGATGGCCAACTGCGGCCCTATGCGTTGGCAAAAGATAACATCAGCGGCTTTTTCAGAACAGGCGCCACCTATACCAACAGCTTGTCGCTGACGAATGCCACCGACCGCTCCTCCTTCCGCTTAGCGGTATCCGATCTGCGCAACCAGGATATTGTGCCCGGAAGCGGACTTCGACGAAATTCATTCACCTTTAATGGTACCTCAAAGTTTGGCGATAAGGTCACGGTCGAAGCGCGCGCTTATTACCTCAATGAAAACGTGAGCAACCGCCCGGCATTGGCAGACGACCCCGGCAATATCGGTAACAACTTCGTCGGGCTGGCCAATAATGTGGACCAAGCCTATTTCAAAGATTATTACAAAGATGCCCAGGGCACCTACGTGGATTGGGGGGGTGGCCAGTACCGGTTGAATCCTTATTGGATCATCAATGAGATGAGCAATGAAACCAAGAAGGACCGGCTGATGGGTGCACTGCAACTCAACTACGCCATCACCAGCTGGATGAGCTTCCAGGGCAGGCTGGCTACCGACCTGACCTTCCTCGATTTCGAGAAATACACCCCCCGTACCACACCCGGCTCCCTCGCGGGCCGGTTGAACGCCAACCACCAGCGGTATTCGACCACCGAGTCGGATGTGCTTTTGAGCATGGAGAAACAGGTGTCGCCCGCGTGGCACCTGTCGGCCAGGATCGGGGCTAGCCTATCCCGTATCCGCAATGTGGGCAGCACCATGGAGTTTCTCAACATGACCATGACCGACGTGGTGAGCCCCAACAGCTTTGCGGACAAGTCGGTCATCGAGAATGATTACCGGAAACACAACAACTCGGCTTATGTGTTGCTGAGCGCCGGGTACAAAGGGTTCCTGTATGCCGATGCAACCATCCGCCACGATGCTTCATCTACATTGCCCCAAGGGAACAACAGCTACCTCTACCCGTCGCTGTCGGGAAGCTTTGTCTTCTCCGATGCGTTCAAGATCGACAAAAGTATCCTCTCGTTCGGCAAGCTGCGTGTATCGGCTGCCGAGGTGGGCAACGATACCGATCCTTATCAACTGGATTTATATTATGCCCTCAATCCGCTCTCCTTCATGGGCCGTTCCATTGGCAATATCTCCAGCACATTACTGCCCAACCCCAACTTGAAGCCCACACGTACCCGGTCGTTTGAAACCGGACTGGAACTGAAATTCCTGCAAGACCGCATCGGTCTGGATGTCACGTATTACACCCAGCGCTCGCGCGACCAGATCAACCGCGTACCGATACCGGTTTCTTCCGGTTTCACCTCGCAGGTCATCAACGCCGGCGTTATCGTAAACAAAGGGGTGGAGATCGCGTTGAATACGCAGCCCATATCCAACGAACATTTCCATTGGGACCTGAATTTCAACGTGGCCCGCAACATCAACAAAGTGGAGTCACTGGCCGAAGGGGTGCCTTTCCTCACCCTGTCTGACGCCCGCTGGATGGGCGTGGCGGTGGTGGCCATGCCGGATGCGCCGTATGGATCCATACTCGGCTATGGTTACCAATATGATCCGGAAGGGAACATCATCCTCAATGCCAACAACCTCACACCCGTGGTGAGCGAAGAGCGTCAATTGCTGGGGCAAGGGACATTCAAATGGACCGGCGGACTGTATACCAGCATGAATTATAAGAACTTCGGCCTTACGGCCATCGTCGATATGAAGCTCGGTGCCGACCTGTTTTCGATGTCCAACTTGTTCGCGGCCACGCGCGGTAGCCTCACCTCCACGCTCGAAGGGCGTGAGGAGTGGATCCAGTCCGAAGAGGAACGCTTAGCGGCGGGTGCCACCGAAGACGAATGGCTGGCCATGGGCAGGGTGCGGGGCTATGTGCCCCAAGGTGTGGTGCAAACCGGCACGGACGGCCAAGGCAATCCGATCTATACCGCCAACACCCGGGCGGTAGACCCTTCGTTGTATTGGTCAAACATTTATACCGATGGCAATGGCATCGCCATCCCCTATCTCTATGACGCGGGATACTTCAAGATGCGCGAAATCACGCTCAGCTACCGTGTGCCGGGTTCACTGGTGTCGCAATGGGGCATCCAGGACCTGAGCATCGCCGTGGTGAGCCGCAATCCGTTCATCATTTATAAGTCGGTGCCCAATATCGATCCCGATTCGAATTACAACAACAGCAACGGCCAGGGGTTGGAATACGGCTCGCTGCCGTCGCGCCGCAGTTGGGGCATTAACCTCAATTTTAGATTTTAATAACGGATATGTCTACATTTAATGTTATACAGATGAAGAAGCTAATTTATCGGAGCGTATCCATCGTTGCCATCGTGTTATCCATGACGGCATGTACGAAATTCGACGATACCAATATCGACCCGACACGGTCGAGCAACCTCGATCCCAGCCTCCAACTTTCATTGGTGCAAGCCCGCTTTTCGGGCGATCTGGAAATCAACGAGAAACTAGGTACGGTGATGACCATGCCGCTGGTCCAGCACCTTGCCGGTATCTGGGCCAACCGGTACGGGCAGATGTACATCAAAAGTCTCCCATACCTGTCATCCTTTTGGGAGTACACCTACCAAAACGATATCCTCAACATCGTGGATGCCGTGCAACGGACCACTGGCGTGGAAGAATCAACCAACCTGAACGCCATTTGCCGGATCGTGAAAGTATATATGTTCGCCCGCCTGACCGATCTCTATGGCGATATTCCGTACACCGAGGCGGGAACCGCTGCTTACACCGGCATTACCCGGCCCGTATACGACAAGCAGGAAGATATCTACAACGATTTCTTCAGTGAGCTGAAAGCGGCGGCGGCCCAATTGGACCCGTCGAAAGACCCCGTAACGGGCGATTTCTTCTATGATGGCAACGTAGTGGCTTGGCAGAAATTTGCCAACTCCCTGCGTTTACGGTTGGCCATGCGGCTCGTGAAACGCGACCCCGCCAAGGCACAGGCCGAAGCCCAGGACGCCTACGCGGACGGTGTATTTGAGAGCAATGCGGAGATGTGCATCATGCGCCACGAGAACATCCAGAATGATTACGTCGATATCCGGGGCAATGGCGTATCGGTGGGTATCAACCAGCATGAGGTGGTGCCACGGCTATCGGCCACCCTCATCAATCAGATGCGCAATTCCAATGACCCCCGGCTGAACCACATCGCCCGGTATTACATCGATCTGCCTTACCGGCCATTCGACCGGGTGGATATTACCGATCAGGTGCGCGCCGTTGTAGGCACCGTTGGGGTAAACCCAACCGATTATATCTGGGACGACTGGAAGAATCCGTTCGATATCGAGGTGCCCGGCGTGGGCACGCATACCGTTAGCAATAATGAACAGAAAGCCCAGCCCGCTAATTTCCTGATCCGCAACGATGCACCGTTCTTCCACCAAACGTATGCCGAAGTGGAATTTCTGCTCGCCGAGGCCGCACAGCGCTTCGGTGCCGGTTTCGGCGATGTACAAACGCATTACCAAAACGGCGTCCGCGCCGCGCTGCAACAGTTGAGCCTATTCCACGACGGGCCCACATTCAGCGACACGGAAATCAATAATTTCATACAGAGCGTGCCGCTGCTCCCGAGCCGCGAACTGGAGGTCATCAATACGCAACTGTGGATTGCCTTATTCCTTAACGGGCCCGAAGCCTATGCCAACTGGCGGCGCACCGGCTATCCGGTGCTGCCATCACCCGTCAATGGCGAGTCAAACTCAACGACGACCCCGCGGCGGTTTGAATATCCGCTTTCCGAGCAGGAACAAAATGGTGTAAACTATCAAGCGGCCGTAGAACGGCTTGGCGGTACAAACTCATGGAACGGGAGGGTATGGTGGGACGCGGAATAGTACATTTTTTATGCCTCGCGTTGCCATTGCTTACGCTGGCGACCTCCTGCAAGGGCAATCCCCAACCGGATGTGCCTACCGAGCAGCCCCGTTTGCGGGTGCTGGGCTATGTGTTTGCCGCCGATTGGGCGCTGGCCAAAACGCAGGTCAATTGGCAACAGATCACCGATCTGAACATTGCATTCCTGAACCCCGATGCCAACGGTGTTTTTGAAGCGGGTGCTGGATTGGAGGGGCTGGTACAACGCGCCCACGACCACGATGTGCGGGTGTTCTTCTCCATCGGTGGAGGCAGTCCGCCGCCACACCTCGAAACCTTGTTACAGACGAAACCGCAACGGGCCAAGCTGGTGCTGGGCATCGTTGATCTGATCAACCGGTATGGATTTGATGGGGTGGATATCGACTTGGAGAACGCCCTCATCAATGCGCACTACGCACCGTTTGTGGAAGAGGTCGCTGCCGCCGTGAAGCCATTGGATAAGCTGGTAACCGCGGCCCTCGCTAGTTGGAATGCGGACCAGATTGCCGACGAAACACTGGCGCACTACGATTTCATTAATGTGATGTCATACGATGCCACCGGACCATGGAATCCATCCAACGGCGGTCCGCATTCGCCGTACGCCATGGCCACCCATGATTTTGAGTACTTCCATAAAACAAGGAATATACCCGCCGAAAAGATTTTCACCGGCTTGCCCTTTTATGGATACGGATTTGGCGAGGGGGCGCCCGAGAGCCTGTTCTTTCGCGATATCGTGGCCCGTTGGCCGGGGAGCGAGCAGCACGATGAGGTAACCCTCCCTGCCGGTGGCACCGTCTACTACAACGGCATACCCACCATCCGGAAAAAAACACAATACGCCATGGACAAGGGGGCCGGCGGTGTAATGATCTGGCAGCTCCTCCAGGATGCCGAAGGCGATAAATCCCTGCTACGTGCCATCAACGAAACCATCAATTGATAAACGATATGAACAGAAGAGCCATGAATAAGCGAATGAACTTTTGGATGCCGGTACTGCTCCTGCTTGTTGCAGCATCCGGTTGCGAAAAAAACGGAGATACCTCCTATAGTACCGATTTTCATCCACGGATATTCGACCGTACCGGCGTGTTTACCAGTCCCTCGATGATTATTTCGCAGGGCGAAACGGCCAATTTCACCGGGTTGCTGTTTTCGCCAGCCGCCGCCGTGGATATCAGTTGGAAGGTAGACGGCACGGAAGTGTCCACCGATACGGCCTTTGCATTTACGCCCGATGGGGGCGGGGAGTACACGATTACCCTCGAAGTGTCCAATGGCAATCACACCACCAGCCGTACCTCTTCCATCCTGGTAAACCCCTCCGATTACACCTTGAAATCCTATACATCGGTCGCCATGAGCTACCTGTCTGACGGTGGTACGGCCGCCGATGTCGATTGGGGTACGGTAACCCACGTGGCGTTCCAGTGTGCGCGGGTGCTGCCCGATGGAGGGCTCGATGTGACGGCCGGGCAGACGAACCAAGCGGCCGATGAGGTGGTGGCGCGGGCGCATATCAACGGCATTCCGGTGCTGTTGGGCATTGCCGGCCGCCTTACGGGCCTCGATGGCTGGGCACTGTACGAAAGCAACGATTTCGGCGGCGCTATTGCCAACCCGGCAACGCGGGAATTGGTGGTGCAAAACGTGGTTAATTACGTAACCGATCGGCGGATGGATGGCGTGGACATCATGATGACCGATATCAATTCGGGCGCCTACTCGGCCAACCTGGCGGCCATTGGGCCTTTTCTGGCTGACCTCCGCGCTGCTTTGCCCGCCGAAGCACTGATCACCGTTACCGTGGGCACCGGCTGGCAGCATTGGGAGTACCCCGATCTGTCGGCCGCAGACTGGCTCAACGTAAGGGGCTTTGAAAACGGACTGACCGTAGGGCCGGGCGCACCGCTTGGCCAGCCCTCGCCTTTCCAGTTTATGGTCGATGGTGCCCAGATCTGGCTCAACCATGGTGTCCCCAAGGAGAAAATTGTATTGGGTATTCCCGCGTTCGGTTTGCAATACAATGAAATAGACGACAACGGCAATAACCTCAGTTGGGGTTCCTATAGCTATGTTCCCTACCGCGATATCCTGGCGGCCGACAGCGAGGCGCACAACAAAGAAGTGATCGAGCAAGCCCATGGCGTCTATTTCAATGGGATACCGCTGGTTACCCAGAAGGCCCAGTACGTGAAGGATAATGGTTTCAAAGGGGTGTACCTCTGGGCGGGCGACTATGACGTTGCGGGTGAAAAGTCGCTGATGGGCACGATTTATGGAATTTTACAATAAATTTGCCAATAACACCAACGGATGCGTGCGACACCTCCCAGCAGATTGCTATCCATCGATGCCTATCGGGCGTTGGTGATGCTGTTGATGATTTTCGTGAACGACACGTGGACATTGATGGGCATTCCCGGCTGGATTGAGCACCTGCCTGCCGAAGCCGACGGCCTGGGGCTGGCCGACGTGGTTTTCCCGGCTTTTCTCTTCATCGTGGGGCTTTCCGTGCCGCTGGCCATAAAAAGCCGGTTGAAAAAGGGCGATAGCCGATGGCAAATCACCGGCCATGTTGTGGTACGGTCGCTCGCCCTCCTGATCATGGGCGTTTTCCATGTCAATCTGGGCCATTATGCAGACACCGCCTGGCTACCGAAGTGGCTGTGGCAGATTGCCATTACCGTGGGCTTTTTTCTGGTGTGGCTGGATTACCCGGCGCCACGGTCGACAAAGGCCAGGGTACTTAAAACGATCGGCATCGTGGGGTTAGTGGTATTGGCACTGCTGTTCCAAACGGATGGCACTAACTCGGGTAGCTGGCTGGCCATGCGCCCACACTGGTGGGGCATATTGGGGCTTATCGGCTGGTGTTACCTGTTGGTGAGCCTGCTTTTTTTATGGACCCGCGGCAACCCGTGGGCACAGGTGGGGGTGTTCGTCGGCTTCATCTTGTTCAATATGGGGGCACAATCCACCTTCTTTGATGGACTGGAACCGGTCCGCGCATGGGTGTGGATCGTGGGCGATGGCGCGTTGCCCGCCCTTACGGCCTGCGGGGTCCTGCTGTCGCTGCTCTACCGGCGGTACAAAGCACAGCTCCCTGCGTTTGTGGGGCGTGCGGCGATGATTGCCGTTGCCCTGTTGGCACTGGGATTCCTGGCCCGCCTGGAGTGGAACATTTCCAAGATCTGGGCTACGCCTTCTTTTGCCTTGATTTGCGCGGGCATCAGCGTCGCCGCATTTGCGCTCATGGTCTATATCGTCGATATCAAGCATTGGGCGGGTTGGTACCGCTTCATCAGTCCGGCCGGCACCAGTACGCTCACCTGTTACCTGCTCCCCTACATCCACTATGCCCTGTTGGGGTATATCGGCTGGCAGCTGCCCGAGGTTTTCCGCACGGGAGCGGTCGGCATCGCGAAATCATTGCTCTACGCGCTCGTTATCATCGCCATTACAGGGCTACTCGAAAAACGACGGATCCGGTTGAAATTATAAAAAGCACACATGATGTATCGAAATCTTTTTCTTGCTTTGCTCGCCTTGGTGGCGATGGCAGGCTGTTCGACCCCCAGCACCAGCGACAGCGACACAACACTTTCCCTACAGTGGGAAATCGTGGCCTCGCCCGCGCCGGGAACCGACGAAACCCATTCCACACTGACCATCACCAACAACACTGCCGATACGCTGGGTGCCACCGGCTGGTCCATCTACTTCAACACGGGGGTGGCACGGGTGGCCGATGGGGACACCACGGTGGCCGGTATGGAAATGATCAACGGCGATTTCTTCCGGTTCTATCCGCGTGGGGAGTGGCAACCCCTGGCACCCGGCGCCACAGTAGCCATCAACGTGATGTCGCGAAGGCTGCGGAACTTCACCGACATTCCGAAAGGGTTTTACCTGGTTTCGGACGCTCACCCCGAGGGGGTATCGTTACCCTTGGCAGTAGCGCCCTTTGCGCAGGCCGATAGTCTGGAAATGGCACTTGCCGCGCAGGTATACGAACAGAACGCCGGTATTGCCGACTTACCCCTTGCACAGCTGCCGCCGGTACTTCCCACGCCCCTAAGCTATGCCTATACGGCGGACACCTTTACACTGACCGCCGCGGATGTAACCATCAACGCCGATACCGTCTTTGCCGATGAGGCCGCGTACCTAAAGGACGAGCTGGCGATGGTGCTCACGCAAACCCCGAAGTTGGTGGATGAGCCCGTCGGCGCGTCGATTGTGCTCCATCAACGGGAAGGCATCCACCCCGAAGGGTATCGGCTGCTGGTCGATGCCAACGGCGTGGCCATCGAGGCCACCACCCCCGCAGGGGCATTTTACGGCATCCAGTCGCTCAAAGGACTTTTACCCTCGTCGGCATGGGCCGAAAAGAAGGCGTCGATCACGCTGCAAGGGGTTACCATCACCGACGAGCCGCGCTTTGCACATCGTGCCGTGATGCTGGATGTGGCGCGTAATTTCCAGACCAAAGAACAGGTGATGAAAGTACTGGATCTGCTGGCGCTCCACAAGGTGAACGTGATGCATTTCCACTTCAGTGAAGATGAAGCCTGGCGACTGGAAATACTGGGGCTTCCCGAGCTCACCGAAGTCGGCGGCCGGCGGGGGCATACGCTCGATGATGCGGAATGGCTGACGCCGTCCTATGGTTCAGGCCCCGATGTAGCCAACGCAACGGGAAGCGGGTTCTACACCCGTGCCGACTATATCGAGCTGCTGCGGTACGCCACGGAACGCCACATCCGCGTGATCCCCGAGATTGAAACACCCGGTCATGCCCGGGCCGCGATAAAATCCATGGATGCCCGTTACCGCGCCTTTATCGCCAAAGGCGATACCGCCGCGGCGAGGCAATACCTGTTGCGCGACCTCGACGACCAGTCGGCATACCGATCCATACAAAATTGGGACGACAACATCATCAACGTGGCATTGCCATCGAGCTATGCGTTCCTGGAAAAGGTGGTCGACGAGCTCATCGCCATGCACAAAGAGGCCGGAGCGCCCTTACAGACCATCCACTTCGGTGGCGATGAGGTGCCCGATGGGGTGTGGGAAAAATCGCCCGTCGTACATCAGCTGATGGCATCGGAAGCTGGCGTTGCCCACGTAGACGACCTATGGCATTACTTTTTCGGTCGCATAAACGACATGCTGCAATCGCACGGCCTTTACCTGTCGGGATGGGAAGAGATCGGTATGAAGAAAGCCGTGGTTAACGGCCGTCGCAAAATGGTGGTGGAGCCACGCTTTGCGAATGAAAACTTCCATACCGATGTATGGAATAACCTGGGGGACAACGTCGACCTCGCCTACCGCCTCGCCAATGCAGGCTATCAAGTGGTGCTGACCAATGTGACCAACTTTTACATCGATCTGGCGTATAACAGCAGCTTCTATGAACCCGGTCAATACTGGGGCGGTTATGTGGACGTCGAAAAACCGTTCCGGTTCGCACCGTACGATTATTACCGCAACCTAGCAACCGAGGCCAGCGGCGAGCAGCTTACCGACGAAGGTCGGGCCAACATCGTTGGCCTGCAGGCACCGCTATGGAGTGAGATCATCACCTCGCCCCAGCGGATGGAATACCTGCTGCTGCCCAAGCTTTACGGGCTTGCCGAGCGCGCCTGGGCGGCGAGCCCCGCATGGGCGGCCGAGCCGGATGAAAGCAAGGCAGACGAATTATACGCGGCCGATTGGTCGGTGTTTTTAAATACCGTAGCGAAACGGGAGCTGCCCCGCGCGAGCCACTACGCCGGCGGCTTCGCCTACCGCATCCCTACGGCAGGGGTTGTCGAGCAATCGGGGAAACTCCATGCCAATGTACAACTTCCCGGCTTCGCCATCCGGTATACCGTGGATGGCAGTGAGCCCACCGAACAGAGCATGCGTTATACCGAGCCCCTGGCGGCCGAAGGGACGTTGGCTTTCCGTGTTTTCGATGGCGACGGCCGCGGTGGGCGCACGGTCTATTGGAAATAGATGAGCATATAACATAGGCACAGCAGGTATTCCCGCAGCAGTTTGATGGCGTTATGCAGCGTGTTGTAAACCGTGCGCTCGGTCAGCCCACGCGATTGGGCGATTTGGGAAACGGAAAGGCCTTCGTAAAACCGGAGTTGGATGATTTCCTTCTGGCGCTTGGTGAGCTTTCCAAGCGCGGCCTGTAGCAGCTTTGCGCGATGTTCTTCGGTTTGTGAAGCAACGAGGAGGTCTTCATAGGGTAACTCGTAGTCTGTTTGGAAATGCGCCAGTTCCGGCGAACATACCGTGGTCTGGGTATAGGCTAAATAAGTGCGGTATGCGATGCGTTTATACACCGTAATAACGTATTGTTTTTTATTGGTCACGTGCGTCCGGTCATTCCACGTCTTCCAGAGCTCTAGGAACAAGTTGTGGATGCAATCCTTTACCAATTCCGCATCTTTGTACCAATGCAGGCCCAAGCGGTAAAAGTCATCGTAAAAAAGCGTGAAACAGGTATACAGCCCTTCCCGGTCGTCGTTGAAAAACAAGTTCCAGTCTTTCGTTACCGGGTTAGTGTGCATAGTAGGCTTCATCGGATTGAAAAAGTCTAGCCAAGGTAACAAAAATCAACTGTTTTACAACAGGTTGCTGCTTAAATATCTTTTTTCAAGGCCTTGAAAAACCGTTCCTCGCGGTCGGCGAGTGCCAGCAGCTGGTCGGACAGCTTTTCGTAAACATCGCTGCCCGATTTCCGGTTTTTGTAGATCCGCGAGATGTCCAATGCGAAATCGCGCCACGCGTCGCCGATGGCCGTCATTTCTTCCGATCGCCGGGCGAGGGCCTCGTTGTTGAGCAGCGTACCGACCTCCTGTAAGAAGGCGGCATAGATGAACCGGAAGCCACCGCCACCGGTGCCGATTTCTTCCTGCATGCGCACCAGTTGGCCTAGGTAATGGTTCGTTTTTTTGACGCCGATGGTCCGTGGCCATTTGCGGATATTCCGTGCCACCCACCGCATGGCCCGTACGCCCACGATGGGCACCGGTGCCAGCATGTCGTTGCACGTTTGGCGGATGCCCTTGCGGATGGCTTTCTCGAGGTCGAGCCGCTCGGGCAGCCGCTGCAGGTAGTACAGGTGTCCTTTGGGCGGCAGCGCGCCTTTGGCAAAACGTACCCGCTGGAGTTCCGTCTCGGTAAGCTTCGTGGTATAGTCCATGACCGGGTCGCTGATGAGGTAGCCGTCGGCACCCTTGCCGTAGACCACCAGGTTGTGTGCGTTGAAATGGAACCGGTACTCGTCGGGGAAGTAGGTGAGGTGGTATACGCCTACCTGCAGCCCTATGGGAATACCCTGGGCAAGCTTTTCGTCCAGCACCGCCTGCGCCTTTTCGGGCGATGAAAACCGCTGGTGCACAACCTTGATGCCCAGCCGCCGTGCCAGCTTCCGGAAAATACTCCCCGGCATGGGGCGGTAGCTGAAGCCGGGGGCGAAGTTGACCTTCAGGAAGGGGAGGTACACAAAAAACAGTCCGCTGCCGATACCGAACACCATCGGCTCCGACAGGGACACCCCCTGATGGTTCAACAGGTTGGATATGACCCCATTTTCGCAATGGGCAGATTGGCGGTGTTCAAAAGCAATGTCCATGTAGTTGTTTAATCAATCGGCGATTTCAATTGCGCCACGGTGATGCCAAAAACATCGGCATACTTCTGGAGCGTTTTAGCCTTCAGCTTGCCGAATCGTTTAGGCTGGAAGTGCCGCTTCACGAACCAACGGTGTATGCCCACATAGCTGGCCAGCAGGGGGAGGTCCATGCGGTGTACCTCCATGTAATAGGCGATAGGGCTCAGCTCACCTGCCTCAACAGCCTGTTTGGTTGCCGCTATCCGCTCGTCGATCAGCGCCAACGACTCGTTGAGGGCCAAGGTCTTTGCTTCCCACCCCCGACTGGGTACCGCCGTATAGCGGCCATGCTCATCTACTGCGTAGCAGAGTTCGTGCACGTGCTTCTTCGCCAGGCTGCCGTTATCCTGTGGTACTTCGTTCTTGTTCATTGTCGCTCATGAATCTTTGGTCTGCAGCAGCATCTTCATCGTTGCTTGCAGCGCCACGTTGCCATCCACGGTAATCGTTCCTTGGATATTACAAATCTTCAAAAAATCCGAGGTAAAAACAAGTTCCGTCTGCGTATGGGTATGCAGTTCCTGCCCCACCGTGGGCAGCGCCGTTACGTGGAGGTCGAGGATAGTGCTGATTACCCCCAGGTTATCCTTCTCCTTATCCCATAATGCCTGATCGGGCTCGACGAAAAAATAATTGAGGAAGACGAAGCTGGTTTGGGCCAGGTTCTCGAGCATGCCCATTTCCGACAACCGCCCGTCCGCCACGAAAAGGCAGTCGGACGTAATCGAAAATGCCGTTTCGGTTTCCACGCCATCCACCTTCACCACACGGTCTACCATCACCATCGGCGGCCGATGGGGGATGAGCGCTTCGATGGCTGGAAAAGTCGTGGCGTTATTCACCTTCCTTGGCTATAACGGTCCGCATTTCTCCCGTGGCGACCAGGTTTCCCTGGCACCGCACTTCGCCGCGTACGGCGGTAACCCCAAACATTTTCTGCAAGATATGGATAGTGGTCGATAATTGCTGGCCGGCGCGGGGGAGGAGGTGTACTTCGAAATCCTTGATGGAACCGATATATCCTACCGGTGGCGACAGGTTGCGCGTGAAATAGTCATATCCCTGGTGCAGCG
>Ga0079224_100003739_pt1 | contig 19348 bp, 20 predicted proteins | sample Stecom2015_FD_80414 | JGI IMG/M metagenome (GOLD analysis project Ga0079224, IMG submission 80414) | Agricultural soil microbial communities from Utah to study Nitrogen management - Steer compost 2015 | ecosystem: Environmental > Terrestrial > Soil > Agricultural land | place: USA: Utah... | reverse complement strand
TCCTTTTTGATTAGCTATTGCAATGATTTTACCCATGGGTGATGAAAAATTAGCGCTCTTTTTATTTCGCTCCCCAAAAGTATCCATTAATTCGTACTTTTGGGCATTTTAGTAACTGCGAAAGCGACGGGCTAAGATACGCTTTTTAATTTAATCCACTATGATTACCATCATATCCGGCACTAACCGTCCACATAGTAATACGTTGAAATTGGCCGCTTATTATCAGCGAGAACTTAAGGAGCGGGGCGTTGAGTCGCATATACTTTCGCTAGCTGATTTATCAAGCGATTTTATTGGTGCGGACATGTATAAAAGCCGTAGTGTTGCTTTTCAGCCTTACCAAGATCGCATTACCGCCACGGAAAAGTTCATTTTCATTATACCGGAATATAATGGTAGTTTTCCTGGTATCTTAAAGACATTCGTTGATGCATGCCAATTCCCCAGCAGTTTTTTCAACAAGAAGGCGGCGCTGGTTGGACTGTCCAGCGGCAAGTACGGCAATGTGCGTGGGGTCGACCACTTCACAGGTGTTTGCCACTATGTGCGCCTGCAGGTACTCCCACTTCGTATCCATATACCGCACATCTTCCAAGAACTTGACGACAAAGGCAATTTGTTCCGTGAAGACACCCTTCGGTTTACCAACGAGCAAATCGATGAGTTCGTCCGATTTTAAAAAAATAGGCACGCGAAAAACACGTGCCTAAATGGTTTGTCCCCTTGAAACTATGGCGAGACTATTTCAACTCGTCATCGCTTATTTCGCCGTTAATGACGACGGTTTTGGTTACCGCTTTCAGCGGCATGGGCATCATGTTGTTGACGATGGAAATCGTTTCGGGAAGCTGTATGCCGTCGTAAGTGCCGTAACCTTCAACGGTCATTTCACCCGAAAGTTCACTTTCCGATTTCAACTTCAGCCCCGATGTGACGCTAAAATACGCCACGGACGCATTCGCTCCTTGGGTCACTTTCACTTTGTAGGCGTCTTCATCGTTTACTTTGTTGATGCCGTCTAATTCGAGTTTCACGTTATCAGCGGTATACGTAAGTTCCGGGATGACGGTTAGCAGCGATTGATAGGGGGCTGCCGCTTCCGCAGGGAGCTCCTGTGTTTGCCCTTGGGCGGTTACCGTCACGGCTTGGCGCGTAACGACAACCTTTGACATCACCTGTGCTCCAAGTTTGGTGTTTTGCACGGCTATCCCCTTGGTTTTGTCGACCAGCTGCTCGATGGTGATGGTCATCCCCTGGATTTCAGCTTCGCTCACCATTCTGATGGTGTTCACGGCCTCCAGCTTCTCTCTCCCCCCAATGGCTTCGATATATTTTTCGATCACCCCTTCTGCTGTTATACTAGCGTCCGTGATAGCTACCTTCACTTCCGGATCGCCTGTAACCGTATAATATTGCACATCGCCGAAGCGAGCCATTTGATTCGCGAAATCATCTACTTTACCGACTACGGTGATCTGCAGGTTATCCCCACGTACGTAGTTGGCGGCAACGGTATTAACTTGTTCAAGTGTTAAGGCATCCAGATTTTGCAGATAATTTTGATAATAATTTGCAGGTAGTTCTTGCAGCTCCGTATTAATCGCAAACCGTGCGATGGTCGAGGGTTGCTCCAGCGACCGGCCGAAACTTCCTGCTAACGACGCTTTCGCCAAATCGAGTTCGTTTTGGGTGATGGTGTGCTCACCCATGCGGGTCAGCTCGTTGATGAATTCTTGTGTGGCGCTGTCCGTTACGGCATTGCGTACGCTGGCGCTGGTATTTAAGCGCGCTACCCATTCGTCTGGACTGATGTTTCCATATGCCCCGTAGGTGTACCCTTTTTCTTCGCGAAGGTTTTGGAAAAGCCGCGCGGAGGCTCCGCCACCCAAGATATCGGCGACTACCGATACGGCAATGACGTCGGGGTTATTGGGTTTCAACTCCAGCGGGTACCCCACGTTAATGACCGACTGCGCACTTGCCGGCCGGTTTACGAGGATAACTTTATTGCCGTTGGGTGCTTGTGGTGTCGGCCAGTTGCGTTTTGGTACATCGCCCCGCTGCCAGTCCGAAAAGTGCCTTTCCACCAGCTTTTTTGCTTCCGCGGTGGTTATGTCGCCTACAATCGCCAGGTAAGCAATATTCGGTTTGAAATAGGTGTTGTAATAGTTCTTGATATCTTCCACCTGTACATTTTCTACGGTCTCTTCGGTTTCGGTCTCCCCATAGGGGTGGTCTTTACCATACATCACGGCATTCCGTACTACCCCCACGATGCTATTAGGGTCTTCCTTCGCTGCTGCCAGCCCCGATATGGTCTGTTTCTTAAGCTTATCCAGCTCCGACTGCGGGAAAGCGGGGTTAAACAATATATCAGCGAAAAGGTCGAGCAACCGATCATTATATTTTTTTAACGAAGAGGCGCTCGCCGAGGTCGACGAAGCACTGATGTAGGCGCCGATGCGGTCGATGGCTTCATCGAGTTCATCTTTGCTGCGAGTTGTCGTACCCCCCATAAGCATGTCGCCTACCAAGGAGGTGAGCCCGGCCTTGTCGCTTTCTAAAATGGGGTCGCGATCCAATACCAGCGAGTAGGTTACGCGGGGCAGTTTGTGGTTTTCCACCACGAACACTTTCAGGCCATTCGGTAATGTGAACGTTGCCGGATCGCCAATATTGATTTTTGGGGCAGGTCCGGGTTCAGGGTATTTGCTGCGGTCTACTTGTGCGAAGGTGGTCGCCGCGCTGCACAAGGCAACCAAGAAAAATATACAGAACTTATTCATTATTATCTTTTTTAATGGTCATTGTTTAAGGTATGTGGTGATTACTCGCCGTCCGCAGGTTTGGGGAGGTAGTAAAGCACCACCCGCCCTTCTTTACCTAGGTATTCTTTCGCTACACGTTGGATATCCGCACGCGATACGGCGTTGTACTTGTCCATTTCTTTATTTACTTCATTGGCGTCGCCAAAAAAGGTCTTGGCCTCCGCTAAGCTTTCGGCTATGCCAGCCACAGAGGCATGGCGACTTACCACGGCGTTTTCAACCTGTGCCTGTAATTTGTGGAAATCGTCTGCCGAAATACCATTGGCAATCACCTTGGCCAATTGTTGATCTATAGCGTACTCGAGTGAGTCTGCCGATACGCCCATATTGGCAATCCCATATAGCAGGAATACGCCACCATCTTCCAGGTCTAATGGAAATGCAGCTATGCCCACTGCTTTCTGTTGCTTGTCGACCACCTCCTTGGTGAGCAGCGAGCTGTTTCCTCCGGTAAGATACGTAGAGAGCATGTTCAACGCGTGGCTATCCCTATGTTTTTTGGGTGGTAGGTTATAAGCCTGAATAACTGCGGGTAGTTGGATGTTGTCATACACGATATCACGTGTTTCCGCCGTGCGCCGCGGTTCGGTCACCGTTGGCCGGTTGATTGTGCCGGTGCCCGCAGGTATTTCGGTGAAATATTTCCGCACCCATTCCTCGGCTTGGTCGTAGTCGATATCGCCCGCGATAGACAACACGGCATTGTTCGGCACGTAATAGGTGTTGTAAAACTGCATAAACTCATCGAGTGTAGCGGCGTTCAGGTGGTCTAGCGAGCCGATTACCGGCCATTGGTAGGGATGCACCAAATGGGTGCGCTTGAAGGTTTCCCGTACGATGGTGCCGTATGGCTGGTTGTCATAGCGTTGTCGCATCTCTTCTTTCACCACATTGCGCTGCGTTTCCACGCCCACCGTATCGATCTTAGCGTGCAGCATCCGCTCGCTTTCCATATAAAGCGCCGTTTCGAGGTAGTTCGTCGGCACCACTTCGTGGTAATACGTGATGTCGTTAGATGTGTAGGCGTTCAGTGTCCCGCCTATAGATTCGATTTTTTTCATGTATTCGCCTCGGCCGATATTTTCCGTGCCTTCGAAAAGCAGGTGCTCAAAAAAGTGGGCAAAGCCCGTGCGTTCCGGATTTTCGTTTTTAGATCCGACGTGATACATCACCGATACCGCCACGATAGGGGTTGTGTTATCTCGGTGCATTAATACGGTGAGGCCGTTGTCAAGCTCAAATTCCTTGAATTCAATGCGGCTCTGGGCGGTAGCCATGCTGTTTACACAGAGGGCTGCACCCAAAAGTGCAGAAATGGTGAAGATTTTGTTCATGGTGCTAAACGATGCTTATAGTACTTATAGGGTGTTTATTATCAAACATATTGCAAGTTTACCATTCTTGGATGAGAAACGGCGAAGGTTGTTACAACTTTCGTATAGCCTGAGGTTTTTAAGCGTTGGTTTTCAGTGGGCTCCGTGCCCCTGTTGTTAGCGTTCCACCAGTATCAATCCGTGGTTTCTTCCCCGCCGCTGAGTATAAATCAATACTCGGGCGATCTGTTTTGGTTGTGTACCGCTTAGTTGGAGTGCGGCGGGGATACGTTGTTCGCCAAGCAGCCGTAAGCTTATTGCCACGCCAGCTGCGGTCACGGTGTCGTATTCGCCCAAAAGATGTTTGAATCCCACAATGGATGCGCCCATAAAAAGCGCTTGCGCGAGGTCGTCGTAAATGTAGTCGTAACGCGAGTCACCGTTATATCCCATCAAAACGGCATCGATGGCGCCGGCTTCCAAACCGTTTTCGCGCAGGAAGCGGCTTACTAGTGCCTTGCTGTCATCGGTTTCGTGGCAGGTCGCCACCGCGCTAATTTTACCCATTGCCGATGGGGTGGGCTTTCCGGAGGCCACGAAAAAGGTGGCCCCTTCGGCCGCAATCTCACCAGGAGTTGAGTTGGCCAGGGGAGTTGGTATGGCCGGGGCCTGTTTTTTAAGGTAGCCCGCCAAGTCCCAAAATTGGGTTGTCCGTTCCCCGAGTTCGTCCACGCCTCCAAATAGGAGGGTGTCATCAGGATGTTCGTCTAGATAAACCATGCTGTCGAGCACCGCCGATTCAAACGAATTAGCGTTGTTCACATAGGTCATGTTGTAACCATTGCATTTTAGGGCCAATGCAATCGCAGCAGCGGCCATATTATGGGTGGATTGGATAAACGGTGTGGGGTTTAACGATTGCCCCTCGTCCGTCAGTAGAGACTCCACAAAGCGCTCGGAGTCGCGTAGACAACCCAAGCCTGAGCCTGTGATCACGGCGTTTACCGTTGTCCGGCCGGCTTCCTGTAAGGCCCGCTGTGCGGTAAAGATGGCCATGCGCATGCTTTTGTTCATTCGCCGCAGTTGCAACGCGGGGATGAGCACTTTATAGTCTGGGTCATGTGCGGGAATGGCGTTTTGTGTATACCGCAGTATGCTGTCGAAAAAATAGCCGGGTTCGGTGGTCGGCTGTATCGAAATGCCAGCCGCGCCGTGGATATAGATGGGCTTACTCATGGGCATGTGAAAATAATAACGAACTACAGTTGCCCCCGAATCCGAACGAATTTGACAGCACGTGCCCGACGGCCGCCGACACCAGCGTGGTCTGGGGAACGATACCAAGCGCGGCGATAGGCTCCGTGAAATTCAGGTTGGCAAAAATCTGCTGGTACTGTAACGCCAATATGGAAAACACCGCCTCAATGGCGCCGGCCGCCGCTAGTGTGTGGCCAGTAAATGCTTTGGTGGAGCTAAACTGAGGGACCGCCTCGGCGGAGCCATAGATGCGGAGGAGTGCATTTCCTTCTGCCAGGTCATTGTTTGGCGTGGCGGTGCCATGGGCATTGATGTAACTCACAGCATTGGCATCCAAGCCGGCGACCTCGAGCGCTTGTTTCATGGCGAGGTAGGCACCCTCGCCATTGTCGGACGAGGCGGTTTGGTGGAACGCATCATTGGCATGACCATAACCGGAGAGGTACGCAAGCGGGGGCTTTGAGCGGCCCATTGCAAGCTCCGCGCGCTCCAAAACCAGGTAAGCTGCGGCCTCGCCGAGGTTCAGTCCGTTGCGGTGTTCGTCGAATGGACTGCAATGGCCGTCGGTATAAATCATGAGGGCGTTGAAGCCGTTAATGGTGAAGCGGGATAGGCAGTCGGTGCCGCCTACGATGGCGCGGTCGAGCCGCCCTGCGCTAATCATCCGTGCACCTAGCATGATGGCGTTAGCTGCCGACGAGCAGGCAGTACTAATGGTGGTCACATAGTCGGTTACGCCGAGGTGGCGGGCCAGCTGCTCCGTGCCGTAGCCACAGGGGTGGGTAGCGATGAAATGCCGATGGGATTTTGTTTCGAGGTAATCGTCATAAAAGCGCTCGGTGGCATCCATGCCCCCAACGGTGGTCGCGGAGATCAATCCTGTCCGGTGGCCGTCGGCCACATCAATGTCAGCGGTGGCTTCCTTCACTGCCAGCAGTGCCAGCAGCGTACTGCGCGTATAAGCTTCAGCTGAATGGATGCCTAGCCGGTTGAGCAGTTCCGCATTGGAGAGGGGTACTTCGCCCACCAGGAGCTTGCCTCGGTGGGGTGTGTCCAGTTGCTGGATGTGGCTGATGCCGTGGCGGGATGAACGCAGCGATTGGTAGTTCGACGGCACGTCATTTCCGATGGCTGAGATGGCTCCCATGCCTGAAACAGCAATCCGGACGGGTGCACTCATGTTCGGTTGGCCTCAATAAAGTCGGCCATGGTTTGGATGGTTTCGAAAACTTTTCGGCCCTCCTTCGGGTCCGAAAGTTTGATGCCGTAGCTTTTGTCGAGCATCACGATGAGCTCCAGCGCATCGATGGAATCCAGCCCCAGCCCGTCGCCAAATAACGGGGTCTGAGCATCCAAGTCGTCAACGCTCACGTCTTCCAGGTTCAATTGCGCAATGATTTTAGCTTTCAGCTCTTCTGTCAATTCACTCATCTTCTTCGTTATATAATCTTTTCAACCGTTCCACGCTATGGGGCCATTGCCCGACGTGGTCAATGCGGTATACCAGCACGTCGCACGTTTCATCCGTTACTTCGGCCCACCCGCATAGGGCCGCGTGAGCGGCCTGCTGCCCTTTCAAAGTGGTGTTGGCGTACGGCACCATAAACTCGGGCAAATAGCTGTCAAAAATAAAGAAACCATTCTCGCTTTGCAATTGATGTCGGATACTGATTTCGCCCAACGCAATATTGGGCAATGTGTAGACGAATGTCGCCGGGCTTGCTATTGGGTTGTCCGCGCGGAAAATGTCGCGTGCGTGTCGGCTGTCGGCCAGATAGCTGGACGAGCGGTTAGCGAATATCAAGGATGTATTGCGCTCATAAGGCCCCGATTCGCGGGCAATAAGTTCGGCAGCAATAAAGACGGCTTTGCATAGGCCGTCCATCTTATGGAATTTCGGATAATCGATTGCCAGTTGCCGGTATGCCGATTTGAGGAAGTCGCCCAGTGGCATGGTGGTGCCGGCAGTGTAAAAATAGCTTCCATTTATGCGGATGGTGCGCCCACGGATGGTACAGTACGATCGGATGTGGTAGTTTGTAGTTTCCATAGGTTACACTTTTTGGAAGATCGTCGCTATATTACAACCCCCGAATCCGGAGGCGGTTTTCAAAAAGGCGTGGAGCGGCTGCACTTTCCGTTGTGTCGTGACGTTCAGTGGCTGGCTCGTGCCTGGGTGCGCAAATCCACTTGAGGGGATCAACTCGTTGTTTTTCAGGGCGTGGATGGCCATTGCCGTTTCGAGAAGGCCGCTAGCCCCCAGCGTATGTCCGAAGTATCCTTTCAAGCTGTGTGTCGGAATAGCTGACAGGCCGCACCGTTGGAAGGCAACTGCTTCCATCTCATCGTTGTAGCGCGTGGCCGTGCCATGGGCCGAAATGAAATCGGGCGTTACGATGCCGGCCTCGCGCATCGCTTCCTTGATACTCAGATAGAGCCCTTCGCCTGTGCGGGAAGGACCGGAAATGTGGTTGGCATCGTTGAATGAACCTACGCCTTTAATTTGCACCGCGTTTGGCGCAGGCATCGTTGAAAGGTACACAGCCGCTACGGCTTCGCCTAGGTTCAGCCCGTTCCGGTCGCGGTCAAACGGCCGGCAGGGCCCGTCGGCCAGTGCCTGGAAGGCATCGAATCCCGATACGATGAATTTCGACAGCTCGTCGCCCCCCACCACAATGGCCCGCTGGTAGCGGCAATCGTAGCTGAGCAGCCGCCGGGCAACGGAAATCGCCAATGAGCCGGATATACAGGCGTTAGATACTGGAATAGGGGCATTGCCGAGCCCGAAGTAATCCCGGATTGCTTCTGCCATGGCTGGGATCCGCGCCCGCCCCTCGGGAAAGGTGCTCTCCGGATTGGCTAGCAATCCGATATTGCCCTTAGTGGTGGAGATAATCACCAACGTGCCGTTGTCCAGTGGAATGTTATGTTTGTTGATCAACCGCTGCAGCGTCAAAATAAATAATCTTTCCAGCCGCGTATAGCGAGCTGAGTTGCAGACCAAGTGGGTCCATTGCGTTTCATCGATACGTGCTGCATGTATGGGATGGTCGCAGAGGCCAGCATCCATCACCGGACTAATGGCCGTATGCGCTTCCCGAAGCCGTTGGAAATTTAGTTCGCTTCCTATCCCCAGGGGGGAGATGACCTCGTCACCGACGATGTATATTTCATCCCTCATAGCAAGCCATGATTATCCTTCCAAGTGGCAAAAAAAGGAGGGTTAGTGAGTGCCAGTTCGCCGTTCATATCGGTGAAAACCTGCGTGGTTTCACCGGTGGCCACCACCTGTCGCCCGGCATTGAATATTGTATAGTGGAACGTCATTTTGGCGGCCGCGTTATTCACAAATACCGTTTCGATGTCGGCCCACTCACCGTGCCGCAGCGGTAATTTATATTCGCAAGCACATTTCACCACCGGCGCGAGGTACCCGTGCTCGCGGATATGGCGGTAGCTGATGCCCATGGCTTCGCCAAATGCTTCGCGCCCGTCTTCGAAGTAGGTGATGTAATGGCCGTGCCATACGATTCCCAGCGGGTCTGTTTCGTTAAAACGTACGCGGAAACGGGTGTGGTGTAGGAGCGTAGATTCCATCAGCTTGTTTTGTTTCGTTTATCGTAAAAGAGCGCAGCCAATAAGGTTGTCGCAAAAAACAGGAACAGGTAGGCCAAGGGCTGTGCGATATCAGCAGCGGTCCCATTGCGGAGAATAACGTCGTAGAAGGCCGATATCCCCCAATTCATCGGTGAAAATGCGGATATCTTCTGCATGATTTCAGGCATGATGAATGTGGGCACCCAAACGCCGCCCAGTGCCGCAAGGATAATAACGAAAATCGCACCAAACGGGGCTGATTGCTCCTGCGTTTCGGCAACCGTGCCGATGAGGATGCCCAGCCCGATGGCCGCAAGGCCCGCCACCAACGCGATCATCAGCATTAAGGGTAATTGCCCGCCTGGATCAAATTCGATGAGGCCGATTAAGGGGAAAACGTACTTAGCAATCAGAAGCATCAGCATAAACTGGATGAGGCAGATGACCGTATAGGTAAGTATTTTGCCGCCCAAGACGATGGCATACGATACCGGGCTGGTACGGAGCCGGATGTACGTGCCGAGGTTTTTTTCTTTCACCAGGTTGATACCCAGCGGCACCACGATAAAAAAAATACCAAACAGTATCCACGCCGGCACGTTGTGCTGCACCGCGTTAGGGATGATGCCGTCGTTGCCTTTCTGGGCAATCGTTTCCTTGAAGGTTATGATTTCGCCGTTCAGCAATCCCGGGTCTTCTTCCAGTCCCATCTGGTCGATGAAGATATCGTATATTTTCCGTACCTCCACTTTCGCGAGCAGTTGCTCGATGTTGGTTTTTACGCCGTTGCGGAATGTCTGTCCTGCTGCGGGATCAAAATAGATCGAAATCTCCTGCGTTTTCCATTCTCTCTCGTCGCTGGCGGCATTGGCCGTATCGGCGTCGACCAACGCAAATTCGCCCAGTATCCGGTCGACATTCCGGCTCACTTTTTCATTCAACTCCCTGCTAATGCCTTCGGGGATGACGAGGGCAATCTGGTAGTGGCCCTCGCTTACCAGCGTGCGGGCCCGGGCCTTATCGATGGGTTTGTCATCCTCCTCAGTTACCAACTGAATGTTGGGGGCCTCGCGGAGATTGCTGGCTACCGTCCGTCCGATTTCGCCGTTGTCTTCATCCACTAGCACGATAGGCAGGGGCGATTCGCCTACCGCTTTGAAAGTGCTTTCCTGTATTAGCGTGATAGTAATGATCAATACGGCTGGCATAAAAAAGAGGATAGCCAAGCCTCCCCAGTCGCGGAGCAACAATAGCACTTCCTTGTATGCCGATGCCATCAGTTTACGCATAGTCTCTCAATTGGCTGCCGGTATGGTGTATGAATACGTTCTCTAGGGAAGTGGCCCCCGCCACCGAGGCGATGAGCCGGCCGGGCTTCCCTTCCACCACAATGCTACCGGCATCGATGATCGCTATCCGCGTGCAAAAATGCTGTGCTTCATTGAGGTGGTGTGAGCTATAGATGATGGTAGTTCCCTGTTGGTTGAGCTCATGGAGCAGCGCCATGATTACCTCCTTGGAGTGCACGTCCACGCCCACGGTGGGCTCATCGAGGAAAAGCACGTTGGGCCGGTGGAGGATACCCGCCAATAGGTTAACACGCCGCTGCATGCCGCCCGAAAACGTCTTGATGTTTTTTTTTCGGAACGCCGATAACCCCACCCGTTGCAGCCCTTCGGCGATGCGACTGTTCAGGTCGCGGCCTGCTAGCCCATACAAACTCCCGAAATACTGAAGGTTTTCCTCGGCTGTCAGCGTCGGGTAGAGTGCATATTCCTGCGGTACCACACCGAGTTGCCGTTGGATTTGGCGCGCGTGTCGGTGATAATCCAATGTGCCGAACCGTAATGCGCCGGCGGAAGGCTTGATCATCCCGCATAGTATGGAGATGAGCGTCGTCTTGCCAGCCCCGTTTGGGCCTAATAAGCCGAATATCTCCCCCTTTCTGATGGAGAGCGACAGGTCTTTCAACGCATACCGGTCGCTGCCCGCATATCGTTTAGACAGGGTTTCTATGCGGATGATTTCGTCCATGTGGCGAAAATAAGGAAAGTTGTTGAGATCGGGGTAACAGGTGAAATCCAACGACATTTTATTTTTTAAAACTGCATCAGCGGGAATAATCGTCGATGGCCATGATTTACCGAATTTAACAATAAATTTGTGGTCATACCAGAAGACGGATGCACTGCCTCCGGGAAGGCTGTCACGGGCATGCCTGGAGGACGACGGATCCGACTGAAATTATAAATGCTGAAATAATGATATATCGAAATCTTCTTTTTGCTTTGCTCGCCCTTCAGGTATCAGCGGCGTGTTCAACGCGCAGTACGGGCGACGATGGTGCTCCGCTTTCCCTTCAGTGGGAGATCGTAGCGTCGCCCTTTCCAGGAACGGACCGAACACATTCTAAGCTGATCATCAGCAACAATACGCCCGATACGTTGGAGAGCACGGGTTGGGCCATTTACTTCAATACCGGGGTAGTAGGGGTGGCCGACGCCGATAGTGCCGTGGTTGGTATCGATTTGATCAATGGTGATTTCTTTACGCTCTATCCTCGCCAGGAGTGGCAGCCCCTGGCACCCGGCGCCACGGTTGAAATCAACGTCATGTCACGTATGCTGCGCAATTTCACCGATATCCCCAGAGGGTTTTACCTGGTTTCAGACGACCATCCCGCTGGCATTTCTTTACCCCTGCAGGTAAAACCGTTTGCGCAGGCGGATAGTCTGGAAGTAGTTCTCGCCGCGCAGCAGTACACAAAGTTTGCTGATGTTACCGATATACCCCTTGACCAGCTGCCGCCGGTATTACCCACGCCCGTAACCTACATAGGCACGGGCGATTTCTTTACGTTGTCTGCCGCTGATGCGACCATTAGCGCCGACACGGCGTTTGCCAGCGAAGCCGTATATTTGCGGGAGGCGTTGGCTAACGTGCTTACGCGCAAGCCATCATTGGTTGATGATTCATCAGGTGCCGCGATTGTGATTCGCCAACGGGAAGGCATCCATCGAGAAGGTTATCGGCTCGCCGTCGACACCGGTGGCGTCTTGATCGAAGCGTCGACCACCGCGGGCGCATTTTACGGTATTCAATCGCTCAAAGGGCTTTTTCCACCAGATGCATGGGCCGAAAAGACGGATGCAATTGCCGTTCGAGGGGTTACTATCACCGACGAGCCGCGTTTTCCGCACCGTGCGGTAATGTTGGACATATCGCGTAATTTCCAGACCAAGGAGCAGGTCATGAAAATACTCGATTTGCTGTCGCTCTATAAGATCAACGTGATGCATTTTCATTTCAGCGAAGATGAAGCTTGGCGGTTGGAAATACCGGGGCTCCCTGAGCTCACCGAGGTTGGCGCCCGGCGTGGCCATACGCTTGATGATAGTGCCTGGCTTATGCCATCGTATGGTTCGGGGCCCGACGTGGCCAATGAAACAGGAAGTGGATTTTACAGTCGCGCCGACTATATCGAGCTGCTTCGGTATGCCACCGCACGGCACATCCGCGTAATACCCGAAATTGAAACCCCTGGCCATGCTAGGGCTGCCATAAAATCGATGGATGCCCGTTACCGCGCCTTCATGGCCAAAGGCGATACCGCTGCGGCCCGGCAATACCTCTTGCGCGATCTCGACGACCAGTCGGAATACCGGTCCATACAAAATTGGGACGACAACATCATCAACGTCGCATTACCGTCTACCTATGCCTTTCTTGAGAAGGTGGTTGATGAGCTCATCGCCATGCACAAGGAGGCAGGTGCACCCTTGCCCACCATCCACTTCGGTGGCGACGAGGTGCCCAATGGTGTATGGGAGAAATCGCCCGCCGTACATCAACTGATGGCTACGACGCCCGGTATTGCGCACGTAGATGACCTGTGGCCCTATTTTTTCGGTCGGGTAAACGACATACTGCAATCGCGCGGGCTTTACCTTTCGGGCTGGGAAGAGATCGGCATGAAAAAGGCCGTGGTAAACGGCCGGCGGACGATGGTGGTGGAGCCACGCTTTGCGGAGGAGAACTTCCACACAGACGTATGGAATAACCTCGGTGACAATGTCGATCTCGCTTACCGCCTCGCGAATGCCGGTTATCAGGTCGTGTTGACCAACGTAACCAACTTCTATATTGATTTGGCGTATAACAACAGCTTCTACGAGCCGGGTCAGTACTGGGGCGGCTATGTAGACGTGGACAAGCCGTTCAGGTTTGTCCCGTACGATTACTATCGCAGTTTACCGGTCGAGGCCAGCGGCGAGCAGCTCACCGATGCTGGTCGGCGCAACATCGTCGGCCTGCAGGCCCCCCTTTGGGCCGAAATCATTACGTCGCCCGAACGGATGGAGTACCTGTTGCTACCTAAGTTGTACGGATTTGCCGAGCGCGCTTGGGCGGCTAGCCCCGCCTGGGCCGCCGAACCGGATGAAGCGAAGCACGCCGAGTTATATGCGGCGGATCGGTCTGTGTTTTTAAATGCCGTTGGCAAACGCGAGCTGCCACGGGCAAGCCGATATGCCGGCGGATTTGCCTACCGCATCCCCACGCCGGGTGTGATTGAGCAGGCCGGGAAACTCCATGCCAATGTGCAGTTCCCTGGATTCGCGATTCGGTATACGACAGACGGCAGTGAGCCCACGGAGCAAAGCATGCTGTATACCGAACCCTTGTCGGCCAGCGGCACTGTTGCATTTCGTGTCTTCGATGGCAATGGAAGGGGCGGACGTACGGTTTATTGGAAATAGATCGCCGCCACGTATAGCTATAACAGGTCGGGTAGGATTAAACATCGTTTTTCAGTGCCTTGAAGAACCGTTCCTCACGGTCGGCGAGTGCCAGTAGCTGGTCGGACAGTTTTTCATAAACGTCATTGCCCGATTTGCGGTTTTTGTATATCCGCGAAATATCCAGCGCGAAGTCGCGCCACGCGTCGCCGATGGCTGTCATCTCTTCAGACCGCCTGGCGAGGGCTTGGTTGTTGAGCAGTGTACTGGCCTCCTGTAGGAACGCAGCATAGATGAACCGGAAACCACCGCCGCCGGTGCCTATTTCTTCCTGCATGCGCACCAGTTGGCCGAGGTAATGGTTGGTTTTTTTATTTCCGATGGTCCGCGGCCATTTCCGGATGTTGCGTGCTACCCACCGCATGGCCCGTATGCCCACGATGGGCACCGGTGCCAACATGTCGTTGCACGTTTGGCGGATGCCCATACGGATCGCCCGTTCGAGGTCGAGCTGGCCAGGCAGTCGCTCCAAGTAATACAGGTGTCCTTTAGGGGCCAACGCTCCCTTGGCAAAACGCACGCGCTGTAGCTCGGCTTCGGTGAGCCGTGTGGTATAATCCATCACGGGGTCGCTGATGTGGTATCCATCGCCGTCCTTACCGTAGACCACAAGGTTGTGGGCATTGAAATGGAACCGGTATTCATCCGGAAAATAGGTGAGGTGATATACACCCACCTGCAACCCTACCGGGATACCTTCGGCCAGTTTCTGGTCGAGGACGGCCTGTGCCTTTACTGGCGACGCGAACCGCAGGTGCTTTACTTTGATATCCAGCCTCCGCGCAAGCTTCCGGAAGATGCGTCCCGGCATCGGGCGGTAGCTGAAGCCCGGTGCGAAGTTGACCTTAAGGAACGGCAGGTACACGAAAAAAAGTCCGCTGCCGATACCGAATACCATGGGCTCGGATAAGGCCACTCCGCGGTGGTTCAACAAATTTGATATCACCCCATTTTCACAATGGGCAGATTGGCGGTGTTTAAAAGCGATGTCCATGTACTTGTCTAATCAATCGGCGATTTCAATTGTTCCACCGTGATACCAAAGACATCCGCGTACTTTTTGAGCGTCTTGTCTTTCAGCTTGCCGAAACGCCTAGGCTGGAAGTGCCGTTTCACGAACCAACGGTGTATGCCCACATAGCTGGCCAGCAGGGGGATGTCCATGCGGTGAAGTTCCATATAGTAGGCGAGGGGACTGAGCGTACCTGCCCATACGGCTTGCTTGGTCGCTGCCACACGTTCTTCGATGAGGCTCAGCGACTCGTTGAGGGCCAATGTCTTGGCCTCCCATCCCCGGCTCGGTACTGCCGTGTACCGGCCTTGGTCGTCTATGGCGTAGCAGAGCTCGTGAACATTCTTTTTGGCCAAGCTGCCGTCGTCTTGTGGTACATCGTCCTTTTTCATTGTTACTTACTGATCCTTGGTCTGCAACAGCATCTTCATCGTGGCTTGCAGCACTACTTCATCATTCACTGTAATCGTTCCCTGGATATTGCAAATCTTCAAAAAATCCGAGGTAAAAACAAGTTCTGTCCGGGTGCGGGTGTGCAGCTCCTGGCCCACCCGCGGCAGGGCCGCTACGTGGAGCTCGAGGATGGTACTGATCACGCCCAGGTTATCCTTCTTCTTGTCCCAGAGGGACCGGTCGGGCTCGATGAAAAAATAATTGAGGAACACGAAGCTCGTTTGGGCCAGGTTCTCCAGCATCCCCATTTCAGAAAGGATGCCATCGGCCACGAACAGGCAGTTAGGCGTAACGTCAAATGCGGTTTCCGTTTCGAGACCATCCACGCGCACCACGCGGTCTACCAACACCATCGGTGGCCTGTGGGGGATAAGCTCTTCGATGGCTGGAAAGATCATGGCATTATCCACCTTCCTGGGCTATGACGGTTCGCATTTCGCCGGTGGCAATCAGTTCATCCTCGCAACGCACCTCACCGCGTACGGCTGTAACCCCAAACATGCGCTGCAAGATGCGGATGTTGGTTGATAGCTGTTGGCCTGCCTGTGGCCTTCGGTGCACCTCGAAATCTTTGATCGAACCGATATACCCAACCGGTGGAGACAGGTTGCGCATAAAATAGTCGTATCCCTGGTGCAGCGCAATGGTCTGCGCAAAATGCTCTATCACACCCGCTTCAGACAGCGTCCCATTGGCATCCACCATTACGTGCTGCTGGGGGATATGAAAAGCCGATACGATGCGGTCGGCCCCGTATTCCACCAGCGTGTCCACCAGCACAAAAGGCGGCTGCTGCGGAATCAGTTTACAGATCTGTTTTTGCGATGCGATGAGCGCCATAATATTAGGTTACTTCCAACAACGCGTAAACATAAGAAAATCTTCCGCTTTCAGGCACCGATAATAGTATTTTTTCTCCCTTTCGGAGGGTCTTGGTGTTGAAAAGCTCCTCCAGTTGGATGTAGCTGGATGCCGAGCCTACGTTACCGATTTTATCGAGGTTGATGAACCACCGTTCTTGGGGGATGTCTACACCCGCTGCTGCAAAGGCTTCCACCAGGCGGTCCTTAAAGAAATAAGACGAGATGTGGGGCAGGAAATGGTCGATTTCGTGAGGGGCCAGCCGGTGCTTACGCAATACTTCCTGGATACTTTCTACGCCTTTTGGGATCACGTACGATTCGAGGAGCTTGATATCCTGCTTAATCGCAAACACCGATTGCCCCAGCCACGTCTCGGGCGACGCATCGCTCCACGGCAGCAGCTTGCCGTTTTCCTTGATAGCCCCGGCATACATGCAGGGTTCCAGTTCATGGGCATACGATATCCCATCCACCCAATGGATGGCCAGCGACGTGCGGTCGTCGTTCGGCAAATCGCTGAGCAGCATCGCTGCGGCCCCGTCAGAAAGCATCCAGCGTAGGAAGTCTTTTTCGAAGGCAATGATGGGGTGTTGTTCCAATGCCGCCAGCCGTTCGGACTCGGTGTTGAATTTGTCGGCCCGCAGCCATGAGGATACCCGTTCGGAGCCAGTACATACCGCCAGTCGGGCCCCGCCGGTGGCGATGGTCATATAGGCATACTTGAGTGCGTTCATGCCCGATGTACAGATTCCCGACGCCGCGTTGAGCTCCATGGGTTTGTTTTTCCATAGCCCATGCACCATGCTGGCATGCGAAGGCAGCAGCTGGTCGGGGGTGGAGGTGCCGCACGACAGCACATCCACGGCCGTTTTTGATGCCGCCGATTGCGCCATCAATCGGTTGATGGCTTCGACTGTGAGCTCCGCGTTGGTGTGGGTGGGCCGTCCCTCGGCATCAATAGCATAATAGCGCGTGACAATCCGGTTGTTGCGCAGCACGATGGCGCGCGCCCGCGAGGGCGCGCCATTGATCACCCCCAACACCGTTTCCATCCGTTCGTTCGGAACCGGATCATTGGGTAGAAACTTGGCAATCGCATTAATATATACGGTTGGCATCACCGCGGCATTTTAAAATGAACAGACTTATAATACTTCGTTTCTTTCCTAATGAAAGAAAGAAACGGCAAATGTAGTATTAAAAATAATAAACCGACAATGGGGGCGAGCACCCATATCGCAAAAAGCAGATAATAGTTGAATGCTTTGAGCCATGGCTTGCGTGCCGCGGCACCGGGCCCGCCCTTGCTGCGGATGAGCTTGGCCCATTTGGCAAACAGGGTATTCGCCCGCTTATCGGTGAATACGAGCACCGGCCGGATCATCACCGCGCCGCGCGCGAGCAGTTCATCCTGCAGTGTATGGTAGTCGCCACGCTTCAGGTGTGCCAATATCGGCACACCGAACTTGTCGGCCGCTGCGATATCTTTGTCCGAAACCCCCGGCTTGGGGAATATGCCCAGGTAAGCATCTTTCCGGCCGCTCATCATCCAGTGTACAATGGTGATCACGCTGACATGGTTGAGGTGCCGGTCTACCCGCACGACGTTGCCCACGTGGTTTGCCCCGATGTCGTGCAAGAGCCGCTTCACCTTCTCTTGCGCCATTACCCACATGTTGCGGCAATTGATTACGGTAACCACGGGCTTGCCGTGCAGCAGCTTGCGGGCTGCTTCGCTTTTCAGGAATGCGTTGAATGGAATCGATGGCGAAAGATACCACACCTGATAGCCGAGTATGATGAGGTCGTAGTCCTGTTGAAGAACCGCCTGGTCAACAGGTTCCAATGCGCATGGGAGCTGCAGAAACGATTCGGGGAATGCATCGAAGAAGCTGTGCCCATCCCACGGAAAGGGGTAGTCGGAAACGGGCGCGATGCGATGGTAGGTCAGTTCCACATCAGCATCGACTTCCAGGGGCGCAAGCAAGCGGTCCAAGATCTGCTTTTGCTGCCCCGTTTGGGTATAATAAATAACTAAAACACGCTTCATGCCTTCCAGAAATCGTAATAGTTAAACCACTGTAACGGATATTTTGCCAATATATGCTCCATACTTTGTACATAGGCTTGCAGCAACGACTGCGCATCGCGGTGGGTAAACGTCGCGCTGCGGGCATAAAGGTGGTAGTGGCGGTTGCGCTCACGCATCACATACACGAAGAGCACCGGCGTACTCAACCGCGAGCTGATGAGGAACGGACCTGCCGGGAAGTGGGCTTCCTTGCCGAGGAAGCGGGCGGTCATGGTCTTGCTCCCTTCCACAAACCGGTCGCCCGTGAAACAGATCATCCCTTTCTCATCGATCACCCGGTTGATTTCAAACACGTGCGACAAGTCATCCTTTACCACGATAAACCCTGTTTTGGGTTTGGCCATGATATTGGCCAGGTACGATTTGATGGCCCGTTGTTCTTCATCGGTCGTTACCAAGTGGATTTGTTTATCAAACTCGCCCATAAAATACTGCGACACCTCGAAATTGCCCACGTGTGCGCTGATCAGTATGCCTGCACTGTTGTCTTTGGCCAATTGCCGGATGTGGTCTATGCCGTCAAATTCATAGGTGTATTTATGTTCCAGGCCCGCCGTTATGGCAATCTTGTCGATGATGGTCTGCCCGAAAACAAAGTAGTTGCGGTAGGTATTGATGAGGCTACGTGCAGAACCCTGCTTGCGGTGATGGCGGAAATAGCCGTATATCGCAGCCGTCTGGCGCGGTGAGCTGATGAAATAATAAAGCGAAACGAAGCAGAGTAGGAAATAGGCAACAGGTATCCCTGCGTGCTTAATCAGGAAAATAAATATCTTGTACCCCGAAACGGTACCCTTCGATTTTCCTTCCCATTCAGCCATTGGACCTGTTTAGGCAATTGCATGTATCTTACTGCCGATTAAGTCGTATAGGTCGTTGAATGTAGTTACATCGGTAAAATCCTTACTTTCCAATTTGATACCGAAGTTCGATTCGATAAGGACCACCAAATCCACATAATCCAAGCTGTCCAAATCCAAAGATTCTTTCAAATCCGCGTCGGGCTGGATAACGTCGGACTCCACCTCGAACTCCTCGATCAAAAATCGATTGGTAATATCAATAATCTCTTCCCTGCTCATGGATGCTGCGCTATTACAGTTTTTTTACAATTAATGCGGAGTTCGTTCCGCC
>Ga0079224_100003738_pt1 | contig 19350 bp, 21 predicted proteins | sample Stecom2015_FD_80414 | JGI IMG/M metagenome (GOLD analysis project Ga0079224, IMG submission 80414) | Agricultural soil microbial communities from Utah to study Nitrogen management - Steer compost 2015 | ecosystem: Environmental > Terrestrial > Soil > Agricultural land | place: USA: Utah... | reverse complement strand
GCATCGGCATGAAGCGCTGGTACGCGTTGGCCGCGAGCATCACCGCCTTGTAGCCGGCAATGTTGGCCTGCGAGGACAGCACGTCCAGTGCCTGGGCGCGGCTGATGCGCGGTGCCGCCTCCAGCGCGAAGGCGGTCAGCCCGGCGGACGCGATCGCCCCGGCCTGTGCGGCGTCGAAGGGATCGAGCATGCCGACCAGCACGGCGCCTGGCTTCATCAGCCCGAGCTCGTCCGCGGTCGGCGCACGCACCTTCAGCACCATATCGGCCGCGAACACGGCCTCCGCGGAGCCGACCAGCGCGCCTGCGGCCGCATAGGCCTCGTCGGGCACGCTCGAGGCGACGCCAGCGCCTGCCTGGACGATCACCCGGTGGTTGGCCTTCGCCAGCTTCTTTACTGTCTCCGCAGTCGCGGCGACCCGGGTTTCACCTGGCCGCGTTTCGGCCGGGATGCCGATTTCCATCTGCCCCCCTCCTGCCAACTGATTGGTAACGTGAACTCCTGCGATGGCAAGGCACCGGATGCGCACCCTTCGCGGGAGCCCGGGCCCCGGTACATCAGCGGCCGCCCGCCTCGATGCGGCGGCGGACCTCACCCTCCAGTCCGGTCAGCCCCCAACCCTTGCCGATGGCGATTGCCTCTTCCACGGGGCGGCCTTCCACCCAGGCGGCCCGCAGGGCGGCCATGGCGCCCACGCGATTGCCGCTCGCGCAGTGCACCAGCACCGGGCGATCCGCCTCCGCGAGCAGCGCATCGAAGGCCAGCACGTTCTCCCGGGTGAGATCCGGCGCGCCGGCAAGCGGAAGGTTCGAGTAGCGGAGTCCCGCGGCGCGTACGACCGCAGCCTCGTCGAAATCGGGAGTCTCCGCGTCCGGAGTCAGGTCGATGACATGGCGGATGCCCGCATCGCGGAGCCGCTTGACCTCGCCAGGCCCAATGCGTCCTGCGGCGATGACCCCCGGTTGGGGGGACACCGCGTTGGCAAGCTCCGGTACCTGCTCGCGCGCCCCGGCCTGGCCCGTGGCTGTTGCGGCGGTAAGCAGAACTGTCAGCAGCAGTCGCTTCACAGATCACCTCCAACGGGCATGCAGGCGGCGTTTGGCGCCGGGCGCGTCCCCCCGAGCATACGGCCATCCAGCCCCAATACCCATAAGGGCCACCGGTTACCGCGGCCCCAGCACGTTCGACAGGTCGCCCGGCGGCGGCATGCCGGCACGACGCTGGATCACCCCCGCCTCGTCCCGGAACAGGATTCCCGGGGTGCCCTGGAAGCCAAGCTCGTACATCAGGCGCTGGTTGGCGTCCAGCTGCGTCCTCACCCGCTGCGGCACGGTGGCGACGCCCTCGATCCCGCCACGCGAGAAGTCACGTTCGTTGCGGGCCAGCATCGCCCCGGGTGACGGCGCAGCCAGGATCGCCGCGGCCTTGTTGAGGCTGTCGGGCCGGATCACGCCGACCATGACGTGCCGCAACTGGACCTTGCCCGCCTCCACCCACGGACGCGCCGCCTCCCAGAACCGGTTGCAGTAGGGGCAGTTGGGATCACTGAAGGTGTAGATGACCCGCGCCGCGCCGTCCGGCCCGTCGGCGACCCAGTGGCTGTCCTCCAGTTGCGCCCAGATGCGCTCGGTCATCGGCTTGGCGACCAGTCGCTGCAGGTGCGGCTGGCCCACGTCCTCGCCATCGGCGTTGATCAGGGTGCCCACCATCGCGTGGCCGCCGTCCGGGGTGACGTAGACCGCCACTGGCTGCTGGCCGCCCGCCAGGCCGGCGAAGCCGCGCAGTCCACCGGGCGCGTCGAACTCGCCCAGCACCTCCAGGCCGTGTGCCTCGACCGTCTCGATCACCTTGGGACGCGGCTGGCCGTTCCCCGGTTCCTCGGCATGGCTGCAGCTGGCGGTGCCGACCAGCGCAAGGGCCAGCAACGCTGGTGTGAGCTTGAAGTGGGTCATTGCAATGCCTCGTTCGGAAAGGGTATGCCCCCCGCCGGCGCCGGGCCGAAGCGCTGCAGCTTCCGGGCCAGGCTGGCGCTGGTCAGTTCCCCCATGTGGACGTCGAGCAGCCGGCCGTCGCCCTCGAAGAACAGGGTGACCGGGAGACCGCGTGCGCCGGTTGCCTGGGAGACGCTGGAGAAGGGATCGAGCACGACGTTGTCCAGCTCCAGGCCGACCGCGTCGAGGTACTCACGGATCAGTTCCCCGCCCTCGCCCTGGTTGGCGAAGACGAAGGTGACGTGCGGGTTGGCGGCCTGGCCGTCGGCGAGCACCGGCATTTCGCGCCTGCAGGGCGGACACCAGGTCGCCCACAGGTTCACGACCTTCGGCTGCCGGCCCATGTCGGAGAGCCGGACCGGCCCGCCCTCGAGGCGCGTCAGCTCCACGTCGGGCAACCGCACGACGGCCTGCTGCATCAGCAGCAGCGCGCCGGTGAGCACGCCCCCCACCGCCAGCCCTGCGCCGGTGCCCCACAGCAGCGGCTTGCGCAGCTCCTCCGAGCGGCGCGCGCGCCATCCTGCGAACGCCAGGCCGGCGAGTACCGCGGCCCAGATCGAGTACCCGCCGTCGCCAAAGCGCAGCAGCGACCATGGATCGGCCGCGTACTGCGGCCACCACTGCACCACGAACACCAGCCGGCCAGCCAGCAAGCCCACCACCAGCATGTCGAAGAACAGGCCGGCCACCGGCACCCGCGGCCCTCCCGGCCGTTTCCCGGCCCAGCGGCCGACCAGTGCCGCCACGCCCACCGCGAGCAGCAGGATCACCAGTGTCATCGGGACCGGACCAAGACTGACCATTCACTCCTCCTCACCATACGGACCTGCTCCCAGGGACTGAGCAGCCGGCCGGCGCTGACCTCGCCCACCCTGCGCAGGGCACCGAGGTCATAAATACCGGGGCCGGAGCATCAGTGCTGGAAGCCGCACGGAGCCTGGCCGGCGTCGACTCGTGCTAACGGCATCTCGGTCGGGACGTAGCCTGCCGCGCGCCGATTAAGAGCGGATTAAGAGCGGGAACGGGGATGCCCGCTGCCCGTCCTTTGTCGTACGGTGCCCGTCCCGAACGCCCTGCGGAGCACGCATGCGCATCCTCGTGGTCGAGGACGACGACCTGATCGCCCGCGGCATCGCTGCCGGGCTGCGCGCGCACGGCCTCACCGTCGATACCGTCGCGTCCGCGACGCAAGCCGAGCTCGCCCTCGCCAATGCCGAATGCGACGCCATGGTGCTCGACCGCGGGCTTCCGGACGGCGATGGGCTTTCGCTCCTCACGCGCCTGCGCGCCCGTGGCAGCACCCTGCCGGTGCTGCTGCTGACTGCACGGGACACCGTCGAAGACCGCATCGAGGGCCTGCAGGGCGGCGCCGACGACTACCTGGTCAAGCCCTTCGACCTGGGCGAGCTGGTCGCCCGGCTGCACGCGCTGATCCGCCGCGCGGGAGGTCGCAGCAGCAACCTGGTCGAGGCGGGCGCACTGCGCTACGACCCCAGCAGCGGCGAGGCGTGGCTGGACGGTGAACCCGTCGAGCTGTCGCGGCGTGAATCCACCCTGCTCGCCAGCCTGATCCAGGCCGACGGGCGTTGCCTGTCGGCCGAGCAGCTCAAGGACCGCCTGTACGGACTGGACCAGGAAGTCGCCAGCAACGCGGTGAACGTCCACGTGCACAACCTGCGGCGCAAGCTCGGCGCCGGCGTGGTGGAGACCGTGCGCGGGCTGGGCTACCGCTTCGGCTGGGCGCGCCGTTGACCCTTCGGCTGCGCCTGCTGCTGACCATCGGCGCGGCCCTGGCCGTGCTCTGGGGCGCCGCCGCGGTGTGGATGCTCCGCGACCTGGACCGCAACCTGCAGGAGACGCTGGACGACCGGCTGGCCATGTCCGCGCGCATGGTCGCCGGCCTGCTCGACCAGTCCGCCGGGGCGAGCCTGTCGATGGCGACGATCGAGGGCGCACTGTCGGTGCCCGGAAGCCGTGGCATGGCCTGCCAGGTCCGCTCGCTGCGCGGGGAAGTGATCGCCACCACCCGCGGCCCCGGCCGCCCGCCACTGGCACCGGGTGCGCCGGGGTATCGCACCACCACCATCGACGGGCAGCCCTGGCGCACTTACACCCTGCGCACCGGCGCCTTCGACATCACCACCGCCGACAGCCTGGACGAGCGCTTGCAACTACGCCGGCGCATTGCGCTGGCGGCGGGCGTGCCGTTCCTGATTGCGTCGATCGGCGGGCTACTGGCGCTCTGGTTCGGCACGGGCCGGGCACTTGCGCCGCTGGACGGGCTGCAACGGCGCCTGACGCAGCGACATCCCGATGCGACCGACCCCGTCGACGGCGGCGAACTCCCCGGGGAGCTGCGCCCGCTGATCCGAGCCCTGAACGACCTGCTGGAACGGATGCGCCAGGCAATCCAGCGCGAGCGCGGCTTCACCAACGACGCCGCCCACGAGTTGCGTACCCCCCTCACCGTCATCGATACCCACCTGCAGGTCGCCCGGCTGCACGCCGGCCCCGAGGCGATGCCCGCCCTGGACGACGCCGCCACGGGCGTGGAGAGGATGCGCGGGACGCTGGAGCAGCTCCTGATGCTGGCGCGGGTCGAGGGACGGCTTCCTTTCGACGAAGGCATGCACATCACCGCCGTCGAGGCGGTATCGCGCGCCATCGAAGTGGCAGGACCCGACGCGGAATCGCGGACCGAAGTCCGCATCGAGGGGAACAGCGGCGACGCCGTGTTGGATGTACCGCCCCAGCTCGCCGTCGTTGCCTTGCGCAACCTGATCGGGAACGCAGTGCGGTATTCCCCTGCCGACACCGTGGTGGAGGTGGAGATCGCCCGCCCTGCATCGGGGTTCGCCCGTTTCACCATTTCCGATAGCGGACCGGGAATGGGCCCGGACGCGGCGCAGTCCGCGACCCGCCGGTTCTGGCGCGGGGCGGCCTCGCAACCCGGCAGCGGGCTTGGCCTGACCCTGGTGGAGGCGATCTCGCAGCGCTTCGGCGGCGACCTGGCGCTCAGGTCCCGGCAGCCACACGGGCTGCTGGTCGAGCTGTTGCTCCCGGTTCGGCGCGAACCCGGCGCCTGAGGCGCCGCCTCAGGCTTTGGGCACGATGCTGATTTCACCGGTGGGCTCGACGGTGGCACGCGCCACGTCGTCCACGTCGGCCAGGCCGGCGCGGCGGATCGCCCCTTCCAACTCGGCCTGGGTGATCAACTCGCGTCGCATTCCCTTCCGCAGCATCCGGCCATCGCGAACGATCTCCACCGGAGCCTCGCACAGCAGCTTCTCGACCCAGGCGACGCGGTACTGCAGCCAGTCGATCACCCAGCCCCAGACCAGCACCACGACAAGCAGCAGCAGGAAGTCGATCGGCGTTTCAGAGCCGACCGACATCGAGTCTGCCACCAGGCCGCCCGCGATCACGACGGCCAGCAGGTCGCTGGGCGAGTTGTCGCCTATCTCCCGCTTGGGTAGGAGGCGCGTCACCAGCATCACCGCGAAGAATATGACCGTCGCCCGTCCCAGCAGGGCCCAGAGGGTCAGTGTCGGCTCCAGTTCCATCGGACGCTCCGTATAGCGAACGAGGCCCATTAATGGCGCGCTCGCGTGGGCGGTCCGTGAGAACGCGCGACGGCGGCCGTTCCGCACGTCGCGGCGCTGGAGCCGTCCCTCCCCCTGACCGCGGTCAGGCGCGATCGACCACCCGGTGCAGCAGCATGCCCGCCAGCATTGCCGGGACGAACCACAGTGCCTCCACGGACAACACGCCCAGGCCGGCCAGCGCGGGACCCGGGCAATAGCCGGCAGCGCCCCAGCCGACGCCGAACAGGGCGGCGCCGCCCAGCAGCCTGCGGTCGACCCGGGTGAGGTCCGACAGCTGGAGCCGGTCTCCGAACAGCGAGCTGCCACGGCGCAGCACCGGCCGGAACAGCAGCACGGTGGTGAGCACCGCTCCGGCCAGGACGAACGCGAGCCTGGGGTCGAAGTCGCCGAAGAAGTCGAGGAAGCCGAGCACGACCCGCGGATCGGTCATCCCCGAGATGGCCAGCCCGAGTCCGAACAGCGCGCCGGAAATGAGTGCCGCGAGGATGGTCCTGTTCATGCCCAGCTCCACAGGTGGCGTACGACGAAGGTGGTGGCCACCGCCGTGGCCATGAAGGTCAGTACCGCGGCCAGCGACCGCCCCGACAGCCGGCCCAGGCCGCAGACCCCGTGCCCGCTGGTGCAACCGTTGCCCATGCGCGCCCCGAAGCCCACCAACAGGCCCGCGGCCACCAGCCCGGCCCGGGGGAAATCCATCCGCGGCTGCGGCGCACCCGGCACGTAGGCCATGTAAAGCCCCGCCGACACGACCAGTCCGATGAGGAAGGCGACGCGCCAGGCGACGTCCCCTGAGCGCGGGAATACCGCCCCGTCGAGAATGCCGCTGGCACCGGCGACCCGACCGTTCAGCCACAGCAGCACGGTGGCCGACAGTCCGATCAGGACCCCGCCGGCCAGCGCCATCCACCACTCGCCGGTCATCGTCCACCCCCCAGCTGGTCGAGGGGCAGGCGCAGGTAGCGGATGCCGTTGTCGTCGGCGGGGGGAAGCTCGCCCGCGCGGATGTTCACCTGCAGCGCGGGGAGGATCAGCTTGGGCGCGGGCAACGTGGCGTCGCGCGAGGTGCGCATCCGGACGAACCCGTCCTCGGCGGCATCGCCGCCCACGTGGATGTTCCCGCGGCGCTGTTCGCCCGCCCGGGTCTCGGGCATCTCCGCACGGCCCTCGGGCGGATAGTCGTGGCACAGGTACAGGCGGGTGTCCTCCGGCAGCTCGAACAGCTTGCGGATGGAGCGGTAGAGCTTGCCCGCATCGCCACCCGGGAAGTCCGCGCGCGCGGTACCGGTGTCGGGCGCGAACACCGTGTCGCCGACGAAGGCCGCGTCCCCGACCAGGTAGGTGAGGCTGTCATCGGTGTGCCCCGGGGTGGCCAGGACGCGCGCCTGCAGTTCGCCGATGGCGAACGTGTCGCCGTCGTCGAACAAGCGGTCGAACTGGCTGCCGTCGGTCGCGAAGCCGGGTTCCAGGCCGAACAGCGCCTTGAACCGCTGCTGCACCTGGGTGATGCCGCGGCCGATGCCGGTCCTGGCACCGGTCCGGCGCTTGATGTGGGCCGCTGCGGTGAGGTGGTCGGCGTGGGCGTGGGTTTCCAGGACCCACTCCAGCGCCAGGCCACGCTCGGCCAGGAAGGCGAGCACGCGGTCGGCGGACTCGGTGGAGGTGCGGGCGCTGGCCGGGTCGTAGTCCAGCACCGGGTCGATCACGGCGGCATGCCCTCCATCGCGGTCGTAGACCACGTGAGTGAACGTGGCGGTCGCAGGATCGTGGAAGCTCTTCACTTGCGGGTTCATGGTTCGCTCTTGCCTACATGTTTAGCTTCGTCTAAATTAGGTTCCACGCGACTCTTTGTCAAGACAATTCTAAAGTACTCCCATGGGCGATCTACCAGACCACTTGGCCACCCCAGCCACCCCGATGTCCCGGATGGCGGGCCACGCCAGCGAGGCGGCCGCGCTGCTGAAGGCGCTCGCCCATCCCGCGCGCCTGCTGGTGCTGTGCCAGCTGGTGGAGGGCGAGCGCTCGGTGGGCGAGCTCCAGCCCATCACCGGCCTGAGCATGTCGGCGCTGTCCCAGCACCTGGCCGTGCTGCGCGAGATGTCGCTGGTACGCACCCGCCGGGAGTCGCAGAGCATCTTCTACTCACTTGCCGAGGGCCCGGCAGCAAGCATCCTCGACGTCCTCTACGCGGCCTACTGTGCTCCCGTGGAGAGCGACGCTTGAACTCCCTGCAGTTGCTGATGGGCGCGCTGTCGGGGGGCGCAGTGGGGTTCACCCTCGCGCTCGTCGGCGGCGGCGGCTCCATCCTCGCCGTCCCGCTGATGGTCTACCTGGTCGGCATCGAAGATCCGCATGTCGCCATCGGCACCAGCGCCCTCGCCGTGGCAGCGAATGCGCTGGTCGGACTCGTCAGCCATGCCCGCAAGGGCAACGTGAAGTGGCGGTGCGCGATGACTTTCGCCATCGCCGGCTCACTGGGCGCCGGGCTCGGCGCCACGGCCGGCAAGGCCATGGACGGGCAGCGGCTGCTGGCGCTGTTCGCCATTCTGATGCTGGTGGTGGCGGGCCTGATGTTCCGCTCGCGCGGACGCGGTGGCGACCCGGACGTGGTCCTCGGCCGCGACAATGCGCCGAAACTGCTTGGCTCCGGGGCCGCCACCGGGGTGCTTTCCGGATTCTTCGGCATCGGCGGTGGCTTCCTGGTGGTCCCGGGCCTCATGGCCTCCACCGGCATGCCGATCCTGTTCGCCGTGGGTTCCTCGCTGGTCGCGGTCACCGCGTTCGGCCTGACCACGGCCTCCAGCTACGCGCTCTCCGGCCTCGTCTCCTGGCCGCTCGCCGCGGTGTTCATCGCAGGCGGGGCGGCCGGCAGCCTGTCCGGAGCGCGGGTGGCCACGCGGCTGGGTTCCCGCAACGGCGCCCTGGGTACCGTGTTGGCCGGGCTCATCACTGCGGTCGCGATATACATGCTCTACCGGACCGCGGGCGAGCCGGGCTGGGCATGAGACCTCCCCCCTTCCCGATGACCATGGAGCACCCACGATGAGCACGACCCGCAGCTACGCCGAAGGCCACTACGCCGGGGGACAGCCCTCGCCCGACCAGCTGTCGCGGCTGCAACGCGAGGGCGTGCGGACCGTGATCAACCTGCGCGGCCCGGACGAGCCGGTGGAATTCGACGAGTCCGCGGAAGCCGGGCGACTCGGCCTCCGGTACGTCGCCCTGCCGATCCGCGGTGCGGACGACCTGGACGCCGATCGCGTGCGCCGCTTCGGCCAGGCGCTCGACGCGGCACGCCGCGAGGGCGGCGTCCTGATCCACTGCGCCACCTCGAACCGGGTTGGCGCAATGGTCGCCCTGGACGCGGCCTTGAACCGTGGCCAGCCACTGGACGCCGCCCTGGAGCTGGGCCGCGCCGCCGGCCTCGCCGCCCTGGAGCCTGCCGTGATCGACGTGGCACGCCGCGAAGGGATTCCGGGATCAAAGCCGGCGGAATGATCTTCCGGCAGCTGTTCGAGCCGGTCTCGTCCACCTCCACGTACCTGCTCGGGTGCCCGGAAACAGGCGAGGCGGCGAATGTCCGCCGGACCTGCCGTCCCACCTGCGCGAGTACTGCGAGGAGATGGCGCACAGCCCGCAGTGCCAGGCTGCAAGGCATCAGCCCTGCGTGCGCTGGGCCTCCGCGTGGTCCACCGGGTTCCTCGGCCGAGGCGCGCAAGGATCATCGCCGGGCACGGCCGCGACCCGGCCCCGCACGCCGCCTCCACCGAGGTCTTCGTGCAGGATGCGCCGGATCTCCAGGATCGCCTCCGGTGTCTCCTGCACGCTGTGCCCCGACTCGATCACTTTCTCGGACACCGCCCCCGGCAGATGCGCGCTGCAGTACGGCACCAGTCCGTCATCCGACCGGGCCAGGGGCACGTTCGGGTCGCGGCGCGCGATGATCGTGTGGTAACTCACCTGCGGCGAGATCGGCAACGTGGCAGCGACCCGGACGAACGGATCATCGCGGCTCAGGTTGTCGATGCTGTTCGGTATTACCGGCCTCTTGCGCTGGTCGCTTTCCTCGGTCCCGGCCAACGCCCGCAGTATGTCGTCGAAACCTTCCAGCAGGGTCAGCGGCAGCCGGATCAGGCGTGAGAACAGCCGCCCCACCCGGCCACCGGCCACTTCGGTCCCGCGGTGTGGCGCGGCGATGAGGATCGCCCGCGTCACGCCCGGAAACGGTTCGAAGCGCAGCATGGGCTCCAGGCGGTGACGGACCCGCGCCAGGCGCCGTTCATCGATCTCATGCGAGGCCAGCAGCTGATCCCAGAGCGCATCGCCGGACGAGGAAACCAGCAGCCGCGAGAGCACGCCGCCCATGCTGTGGCCGATCAGCACCATGTCGTGCGAGGCCGGCGCAGTCCGGTCAGGGTCGAAGTGATCCAGGGTTTCGCTCAGGGCCCGGCGCAGCGACGCATGGTTGAAGGCGATCGGCAGGTTGGTCGGGTAATAGACCTGCCACACCTGGAAGTGCTGGCGCAGGGTCTCGTCGCCCTGGATCTCGTTGGCAACGTTGACCCAGGCCTCGGGGCTGCTGGCCAGACCGTGGATCATCACGATGATGCGGCGCTCCGGATCGTACGGCTGCATCAGGTACACGTGCGCGCGATCGATTCCGCTCCCGCGGCCCAGCAGGGTCTGCAATGACTGGCGCGCAAAGCCGGAACGCGCCAGCCACAGCCCATAGCCGGCGGTGTAGTTGGCGGCCAGTGGCACCTTCACCCCGTCCAGCTCGATCTCCGACTCGACGTACGGGTCGTGCGCGCTTACCAGCACGTCGCGGGTGGCCATCACCTCACCGAGCCCGTCCCCGGGGAAGCGGAACAGCAGGGTCAGCGCCGGTGACGGCATCTCGCTGTAGACCTTGCCGCGACGGCGCCGCAGCGGAGTGGCCGTTTCCTCCCCGGACGAGGCCTGCGCGGTGTCCGTGGCCGGAGTGGAGGTCATCGGATCCTGGCCCAAGATGGCGACCACCTCGGCGCCGAAGCCATCGCGGCGGTACACGCTGCGCAGGCCGGAGAAATCCAGTGACGCAGCCGGGACCAGCTCCTCTGGCAGCACTACGCCCTCGGGCATGCGGATGCCGGTCAGCTCGGGAGTGACGGTCCAGCCTGCCACCCGCGCCACGCCGTTTGCGTCGAGCAGGTCGCCGTCCCCGGTGCTGCGCTGGAACAAGCCGATGGCGCCCTGTTGCACCGCATGGTTGTAGTAGTCACGGACCTGGGTCTGGCGGTCCTCGAAGGCCCGCTCCCCGGGCTCGCGTTCGCTGAAGAACAGGTAGGCGTAGGCGTGCCGCGCCGCCTCCAGCCATGCCGCTATCTGGACGTCCGATGCCGGCGCGTCCCCACCCGTCAGTGCGATGGCGTGCTGGACCCACAATTCCGCCAACGCGGCGAGGCGCCGCTCATCCGACATGCCGGGGGTCTCGGCCAGGGCCTGCAGGCATTCGGCGGAGGGAGTGGCACAGGCGCCCGCCTCCAGCCCGGCGACCCGGAGCGTTCCGACCGTGGCGGCGCTGAGCTCACCGGTGGTGAGGATGTCGCCGCGCTTCATGGTGATGTACTCGGCGGGCGACAAGGCGCGTGCCTCGACCGAAGGCCCGAAGTCCCTGAGGATCGCGCAACCGCCCAGCAGCAGAATGGCGATCAGCGGCAACGCGACGCGGATCGAGCCGCCCAACATCCTCATCGTTGCACCTCGGTGCCGGTACCGGGAACACCTTCCCGGATCACGCCTGGAAACACGTCTTTACCCTCGCCCGGCGCCAGCTGCAGTGCGCGCGGATTGATGTAGCCACGCTGCTGCAGCGTCTCGAAATCATGGCCCGGCGCAAGCCCGCCGAGGTCGTATACATAGCGGGCCAGGTATCCCGACAGCAACAGCCGGTAGTCCACCGGGATGCCCGGAGCGATGCGCCGGGCCAGCTCGAATACCACGGTGGTGCAGTTGCTGGTGAGCGTGTTGTAGAACGCCGGAGCCCGGCGCAGGTCGGCGGCTTCATCCAGGTAGCCGAGGAACAGCCCGCGCAGCGTCTCGGGTTGTAGCGCCAGCCGGTACAGGTACACGTCCTCGCCCCGCGCATTGCTCCGGGTGCGAACGATGTCGTTCTCATCGGCCGCCACCAGCACCTGCTCGTACTGGCGGAAGAAGCCGGCGACGGCCGAGAAGGACTCGCTGCGCTCCTTGCGTATCTCGAGCGAAAACACCAGTTGCCGGCCGTCATTGAAGCCGAAGGAAACCAGCGTGTGCGCGATGGCAGGGCCCATCCAGTAGGACAGGATCAGGTCGGCGGAGGCCAGCTCGTCCAGGTCGTACTCGCGGGTTTCCCAGCGCACGTCGTAGTCCTCGGGCGTGCGCCAGTTGAAGTTGCGCACGTTGTGCAGGGTCACCCGGCTGCCGTCCAGCTCGGCCTCCAGCAACCGCGCCACGTCATCCGCCCAATCGCGCTCGTGGGAGGGCTGCAGCGTGCTCCACCAGGCCAGCAGTCCGGCCAGGGCCAACAGGTGGGCTGGCGTGGCGAGCCGCCAGCGCGCCCCGCGCCACAGGCCGGTGATCGCCGCGGCGCCGAGCACGCACCAGCTCGCCACCACCAAAACCCGGAGCACTACCGGCCCGGGCAACTGGAACCACAGCCCGAATGCGCCCCAGAGAGTCGTCAGGACCATGACGACGGCCAGCAGGCCGGCGGCGATGTTGCGTGCAAGACTCCGGTGCGTCAAAGCAACGGCTCCGCCGTTGGAAAGGGCGGCAGATGGTAGCAGCGGAACGGTGAGCCCTGCGCTTCGCTCGGCCGGTGCTACGGTTGGATCGCACCGCCACTGCCACCGCTCGAGGATCCGCTGATGAGTACCCGTCGTGAGTTCCTTTTCTCCGCATCCGTCGCCGCCGCCGGCGTGGCGCTTGCACCGCTGGCGAATGCCGCCAGCCCCCTCGGGCTGCTCGGCGACCGGCCAACGCCCGGAACCTCGCCACTGCTGACGCGGGCGATTCCATCAACCGGGGAGCGGTTGCCGGTGATCGGGGCCGGAACCTCGGGCAGCTATGAGGTGGACCCCGGCTCGGCCGACTTCGACGCCCTGAAGGAGACCATCCGGGTCTTCTTCGAGGGCCGCGGACGGGTGTTCGACACCGCGCCCAGCTACTCCAATGCCGAGCAGGTCCTGGGTGCCCTGTTGGAACAAGGCGGTTGGCGCGACCAGTGCTTCCTGGCCACCAAGCTCGCCGCCGACGACCGCGAGGCGATGGAGGCGCAGTGGGCGGCATCACTGCGCAACCTGCGCACCGACCGGGTCGAGCTGCTGCAGGTCCACAACATGCGCGCCTGGCAGGTCGGCTTGCCATTCGCGCGCGAGCTCAAGGAACAGGGCCTGGTGAAGTACATCGGCTTCACCCACGCCAGCGACGCGCAGCACGATCGCATGGAGCAGCTGATGCGCGAGCAGAAGCCGGACTTCATCCAGGTCAACTACTCGGTGATGGCGCCCAACGCCGCGCGTTCCCTGCTGCCCGCGGCGCGCGACCAGGGCGTGGCGGTGCTGATCAACCGCGCCTTCAATGACGGCAAGCTGTTCGAACGTGTTGCCGACCGGCCGCTACCCGGCTGGTCCGCCGAAGTGGGCGTGGACTCCTGGGCGCAGATGTTCCTGAAGTTCGCCATCAGCCATCCGGCGGTCACCGCGGTGATCCCTGCCACGGGCAAGCCACACCGCCAGGCCGACAACCTGAAGGCCGGTACCGGCCCCCTGCTCGACCAGGCCCAGCGCGACGAGCTGGTGCGGATGTTCGCCTGAGGCCGGGCCCATGAACCGCGGCGCCGCCTGGCGGTCGCGCGCGCTCGCGCAGTGCAACAAGGGTGGAGCCGGCGAACACTGAACCAATCGGCACTCAATGATTGCGCAAGGTCCCGATCGGGACTATCGTGGATCCGTGTCCAAATGGAGCCCCGAGATGAGCGCCGCCGTCCACGCCCTGCCCTCCGCTTCGCGCCGGGAACTCGCCGGGCCGGCGCTGCGGGCGTTTTTCAACATCACCGGCCTGTGGGACTTGAGCGCCGAGCAGGAGCGCGTGCTGCTGGGAAGCCCCGGGCGCTCTACCTTCTTCCGCTGGAAACGCGATCTCAACGGCGCACTGCCGCAGGACGTGCTCGAGCGCATCAGCTACCTGCTGGGCATCTACAAGGCGCTGCAGATACTGTTCCCCGAGCCGGCGCAGGCCGATGCATGGGTGAAGAAGCCGAACCAGGCGCCGCTGTTCGGCGGCCGCAGCGCACTGGAGCGCATGCTCGGCGGGCAGGTCGCCGACCTCTACGTGGTGCGCCAGTACCTGGACGCGCAGCGCGGTTGGGCGTGAGCGCAATCCCCCGCCGCAAGCTTGCCTGGCGACCCTCATACCGGATCGTCGCCAGCCGCTTCCCTCCCGTCGGGCTCTTCGACCGCATCGCCGCGCCGGAGGACCTGGAAGCGGTTTTCGAGCTGGAGTCGCTGACCAATCCGCGATTGCGCCAGGAATGGGGCGACCTGTCGCTGGTGCCGCCCTCGCGGCGGATTTCCGGCCCTGGCACCACCCCGATCATGGCTGCGTTCACCCACGCCAACCCGCTGGGTTCGCGCTTCTCGGACGGTACCCACGGCGTGTACTACGCCGCGCGCGAGCGCGACACCGCGATCGCCGAGACCGTCCACCACCGGCAGATCTTCCTTCGCGCCACCAGCGAGCCCGCCACGGTCCTGCAGATGCGCTGTTACCTGGCCGACGTGACCGGCACCCTGCATGACATCCGGGGCGGCTGGCCGGAACTGCATGACCCGGACAGCTACGCCGCGAGCCAGGCGGCGGCCCGTGAACTGCGCCGCGCCGGCAGCGATGGCGTGGTGTACGACAGCGTCCGCAGGCGTGGCGGCCAGTGCGTCGCGGCCTTCTACCCGGACCTGGTCGCGCCGGCAGTGCAGGGTCCGCACCTGCTCTACCACTGGGACGGCGAACGGATCTCCCACTTCACGGTAGTGGAGGAGACCGGGACGGTGGACTCGCTGCAGCGCTGAGCACTCGCGCCACGGGATGGCTCCCGTCCGCAAACACCGGTCTTCACGGCCGCTTGCGCACGATCCGCCACATGAGCCCGCTCGAACTGACCCCGGAACACCTCCAGGCCATCGTGCCCTTCATCGTGGTGGGCTTCCTTGCGCAGCTGATCGACGGCGCGCTGGGGATGGCCTTCGGGATCATCACCAGCACGATGCTGGTCGGCGTGCTCGGGGTGCCGCCGGCGCGGGCATCGGCAAGCGTGCACCTGGTGGAAGCCTTCACCACCGCCGCTTCGGGCATCAGCCACATCGTCCACCGCAACGTGGACTGGCGGCTGTTCGCGCGTCTGGCCCTGCCCGGCATGGCCGGCGGCATCGCGGGGGCGTACATGCTGTCCAACATCGACGGTAGCGTGGCCCGGCCCTTCGTCACCGGTTACCTGGTGCTGGCCGGGCTCTATCTGGGCTGGCGGGCGTGGCGCATGCGCAGCAACCTCCCGGGCAGGCGTCCGAAGGTGGTGGCGCCGCTGGGACTCGCCGGCGGGTTCCTGGATGCCGCCGGCGGCGGTGGTTGGGGACCGGTCGTATCGTCCAACCTGCTGATCCAGGGCACCGATCCGCGCACCACCATCGGCACGGTGAACGTGGCCGAGTTCGTGCTCACGCTGACGATCTCCATGACCTTCCTGGCCACACTGGGTCTGACCGCCTTCACCACCGCGGCGGTCGGCCTGATCATTGGCGGGCTGCTGGCGGCACCGCTGGGCGCGGTGCTGGCAAAGCGGGTTCAGCCGCGGCTGTTGCTCGGTGCAGTGTCCGTCGTGCTGGTGCTTACCAGCGGCTTCGGCTTCGTTCGCTCCCTTGGCTGAGCACGGCTCGCGCACCGGGTCAGTCGCGGCGCATCAGCCACCAGGCGGCCAGGCCGATGCCGCCGACCAACAGCGCCGCCTTCGCGGGCGAGCGCCGGAGATCGCCCGCCATGCCCTCGACGATGTCGACCCGGTCGGCGCCCATCAGCATCAGCCAGTGGCGCAGGTCGTTCTCGCTGTAGCGGAAGGCGGCGCGCCGGATCATGCCGCTCACTCCCTTGGGCGGCAGCCGGGTGCCGAAGGTGCGCGAGTGGTCCGGGCGCTCGATCGAGCGCAGGATCTCGACCGTCATCGGCTGGCGGGGCGGCGGATCGTCCCAGGGCACGTCCAGGCGCGGTGGCGTGCGTTCCATCGGCACCGCGGGCCGGTTCTCACGCGGGAGATCCGAGCCCCAGCCGGGAATGTCGGGATGCGGTCTGGCGGTGTCCATGTTCGTGCTTCCCTGGTCGGTGCCGGCCATCACGCAGCCCCCTGCGCCGACGGCGGAATGAGGACCGGCTTGATGCAGTTGTCGCGCTTGTTGACGAAGATGTCGTAGGCGTCGGCGACGTCTTCCAGCGGGATCCGGTGGGTGATGATCTCGCGCGGCGAAACGTGCCCGGCACGGATGTGCTCGATCAGCCGTGGCAGGTGGCGCTTCACACTGGCCTGGTTCATCCGCAGCGTCAGGCCCTTGTTCATCGCGTTGCCGATCGGGATCGCGTTGAAGGTCGGGCCGTACACGCCGACGATCGAGACGCGCCCGCCCTTGCGCGCGCTGTTGATCGCCCAGTGCAGGGCGATGGCCGATCCACCCTGCAGCATCATCAGCTTGCCGGTCAGGCTGTGCAGCAGGCTGCCGGTCGCGTCACAACCGACCGCGTCAATGCAGACGTCGGCGCCCAGCCAGTCGGTCATCTTCTTCAGGTGCACCGCCATGTCGTCGACTTCCTTGAAGTTGACGGTCTCGCAGTGGGCGAATTTCCGGGCGAACTCCAGCCGGTAGTCCTCGCAATCAACCACGATCACCCGCCCCGCGCCGAAGAACCACGCGCTCTTGGCCGCGAACAGCCCGACCGGGCCGGCCCCGAACACCACCACGGTGTCGCCCTCCTCGATGTCACCCATTTCCGCGGCCTGGTAGCCCGTGGGGAAGGCGTCGGTCAGCATCACCGCGTCCTCGATGTGGATGTCGTCCGGGATCACCATCGGCCCGACGTCGGCGAACGGCACGCGCACGTACTCGGCCTGGCCACCGTCATAGCCGCCCGCAGTGTGGGTATAGCCGTAGAAGCCGCCCACCGCGCTGGATTGCGAGTTGGCGTTCTGGCAGTTGCCATACAGCTCCTTCTGGCAATAGAAGCAGCTGCCGCAGAAGATGTTGAACGGCACCAGGACCCGATCACCGACCTTGAGGTTCTGCACCGAGGGGCCGACCTCCTCCACCACCCCGACGAATTCATGGCCGACGATCTGCCCCACCCGGGTGTCCGGCACCAGACCGTTGTAGATGTGGATGTCGGAACCGCAGATGCAGGTCCTGGTGACGCGGATGATCGCGTCGTTGGGATGCTCGATTTCCGGTTCGGCGACGTTCTCGATGCGCATCCTGCGCGGGCGACGGTAGGTCGTGGCCAGCATGGGGTTCTCCGGTGGGGCGGATGGCGCCGTGGGGCGGATGGCGCCGCGGCGGCGCAGGACCCCGACCTTGGCGGGTAGGCCGTTAAAGCGATGCGTGGATCACGTCGCGACCGCGTGCAAGGCCCCAGGCCGGGGGCCAGCCAGTAGAATCGGCTGCTTGTCCGCTTCCAGCGCACGAATGGCCGCCACTGCCCCTCCGGACCTGCTCTCGGTCGTGCCCGACGGCGTCTTCGGCCCCCTCGCCTCGCCCAACCGCCGTCATTACTGGCGGTTGCTTTGCCGGCTGTTCGGGGAGTTTTTCGGGCCGGACGCACCGCTCCCGCCCAGCACCGGCCTTCCCAGGCGCGAGATCACCGCCGCGCTGGAGCGCTATCTCCTGACCGACGACCCGTGGGAGGACGCCGAGGGCGAATCCCCGGACACGCCGCTGCCGGTCCGGGTGGCCGGCATCTACGAGCGCCTGCGGACCGCCGGCTGGCTGCGCCAGGAGCGGATCGGCGCCCGCGAGATGGTGTCGATGACGCCGGTCGTGGCACGGCTGCTGGCCACGCTGGTGGAGTTCAGCGAGCGTGGGCCCGCCTTCCTGGGCGCCAAGGTGCGCTCGATCGAGCTGCAGTTGCAGCAGGTCGTGGACGGCAAGGCCGGCGGCGACACCCTGGACGAGGCCGCCGACCAGGCGCGTCAGCTGCTCTCGCACGTTTCGGCGATCGGCGTGCAGGTGCGCGACCTGATGCCCGAGCTCAGCCGCGCCGAATCGACCGCGCAGTTCGCCCGGCAGCTGTTCGAGCGCTACGTCGGCGAGCTGTTCGTCGGCGACTACGCCGAGCTGCACCGGGCCGACCACCCGCTGGCGCGCCGCACCGCGATTCTGGCGATGGCCCGGCAGCTGGCCCAGGACCCGCTTCGCGAGCGGTTGCTGGAGTGGTACCGCGACAAGGCCACGCATGGGGATCCCGAGCGCGCCGCCCAGCGCCTGGAGCGCAGCCTGCGCCGGCTGCAGGAAATCGACCGTATCGACGAGTTCCTGGCCCGGCTGGACGACGACATCCGCCAGGCCAACCGGCGTGCACTGGCCTACCTGGACTACCGCCTCCGCGCGCCCGACCGGCTCGACACCCTGCTCCGGCGTGCCTGCCGCGGGGCACTGGCGGCGCCCGCCGATGAGCTGCGCCTGCCGGCCGCGCCCGGCGGCCTGATGGACGAGACCCGCCTGCGTCCGCCGCGCAGCCGCCCGCGCCCGATCCCCCGCACGGCCAATGCCCAGCAGGCACCCACGCCGGAACAGCTGGCCAGGCTCAACCTGCGCCGTGCGATCCAGCGCGCGCGCCTGGTGCTGCCCGACGACCTCGCCCGCTACGTGGACCGGCATCTGGACGGGCGCGAAGCCGTGTCCTCGGACGCGCTGTCCACCGGCAGCATCCAGGATCTGCGCGCCTACCAGACCCTGGCGACGCTGGCCCTGCGCAGCCACCGTCCCGGCGGCCTGCGCCGGGATGACCCGATCCGCCGGATGCTGCGCGGCTTCAGCGTCGAGCTGCTGCCCGGCACCCGCAGCGAACACCCCCACCTGCACTCGCCGCGCTTCACCCTGCGCCGCACGAGGAAGACCGCATGAAACGCTCCTGGGCCACGCTCAGCCAGCTCTCCGGCGGGATGTATGTCCCGCAGGACTTCGAGCGCGCCGCCTACCGGCTGGTCACCGAGCAGGTGCTATATGCCGCCGACCGGCGCTCGCGCAATGCCTATCACCTGGTGGAGACGTACCTGGGCGATTTCACCGCCGCGCTGGAGCCGCTGGGCATCCGCCTGGAGCGCAACGCCCACTACCGCTACGTGGTCGCCCTGCCCTCCCACGGCGAAGGCCTGCCGGTGACGCTGGAGGAAACCCTGCTGGTGCTGGTCCTGCGGCAGCGCTACGACCATGCCATGCGCGAGGGCCAGGTGGAGGAGCACGGCGAGGTCCTGGTCGAGCTGCCCGAGCTGCAGGAAGCCTGGCAACACATGACCGGCCGTGCGATGCCGGACACCGGCAGCCTGCGCTCCCTGCTGCGGACCCTGCGCCGCTGGTCGCTGTGCCGCGAGGTCGACAGCGAACCCGACGACCCGCAGCCGTTCCGCATCCTGGTGCGCCCGGCGATCGTGGAGATCGCCGGCCCACAGTGGCTGCAGCGGCTTGACCAGCACAACCTGGACGAAGTGG
>Ga0079224_100003737_pt1 | contig 19351 bp, 19 predicted proteins | sample Stecom2015_FD_80414 | JGI IMG/M metagenome (GOLD analysis project Ga0079224, IMG submission 80414) | Agricultural soil microbial communities from Utah to study Nitrogen management - Steer compost 2015 | ecosystem: Environmental > Terrestrial > Soil > Agricultural land | place: USA: Utah... | reverse complement strand
GGGCTGCTCACCGCGATCCATCTCATGGCACGGATGGCGGCGACCGGGCGGACCCTCGCCGACCTGGCGAGCATCCTGCACAAGGTTCCTCAGGTCATGGTGAACGTCCGGGTGCGGGACAAGGCGAGCGCCTGCGCCGACCCGCAGGTGCTGGCGGCCGTGGCCGAAGCCGAGCGGGCCCTGGGCGAGACGGGGCGGGTGCTGCTGCGCCCCTCCGGCACCGAACCATTGGTCCGCGTCATGGTGGAGGCCCCGGAAAAGGAGATCGCCGAGGCCACGGCCGAGCGTATCGCCGGGGTCGTACGGTCGCTGGGCTGACACGGTCTGGCCCGCCGGTCCGTGACCGACTTGCGGCGCCCTCGGCGGTTCGTCCATTGCCGGACCACTGCAGGGTGTATGTCCAGGTGGGGTTGTAGCACCGCGCGAGACCTGGCACGATTCGCCATCGTCGTGCTCCCCGGCCGACTCGCGGCCTGCGGGCAGCCAGTCGGCCCACTGAGGGAGGCGTAGTGCAACCGGGCGATCAGCCGGACACATTGGACGCGCATGCACCGGCGAGCCCGCCGAGCGAGGCTACGATCCCGCAGCAGCCCGTTCCCGTGGAGCAGCCACCGGAGCCGTCGACGCAAGGCGCCTACGCCTACCCGCAAGTCCAGTACCCGCAGGTTCAGTACCCGCAAGCCCAATACCCGCCGACGCCGTACGGACAGGCCCCGTACCCGCACGCCCCCTACGCCTATGACCCGTACCCTGGCGCGCTCTACCCCGCGCCGCACCCACCGGCGCCCGTGCGCAAGCGCAGTCGGTTGCGTCCGCTGTGGATCGCCCTGGCGTACCTGGTGCCGTTCGGCATGCTCCTCGGCGCGGCCGCCGTGGTGACTCCGATCGTCTTTCCGGCACCGATCGCGAGCCAGGTGCGGCTCGAAGGCCCGGCAACCGCCGAGGAGCTCGCCGACCTGTTGCAGGCGCCGGCCGGGACCGCCGAGGGGGAGCCGGAGGTGCTGCAGCTCGCCGACGAGGCCACGGATCTGGACGGCGGAGCTCTCGGCCGCGCGCGCGTCGCCGAACGCGGTTACCGCTGGTCGGTGCGGCTGCCATGGACGGGCACCGATGGCAGTGAGGGATGGTTGCGGCTGGTCCAGTTCCGCACCGTCGAGGGCGCCCAAGAGCACCACTGGGTGCTGTTCGCGCATGCGGCGGATCGGACGCACGGCGAGGAGTGGTCGGTGCCCGACGCGCCACGGGCGTCCGTCTTCACGTACGACACGTTCGCCACCGGCTACGTCGCGCATGCCGTGTTCGGGAAGGGCACCGTGGCCGCCGAGGCGTTGATCAGTCACGCCACCCGGGACGCTCACGAGGACCTGATGGCGCTCGTCTATGACGTCATCGCCGACCTGCCGGGCGACCTGTGGGAGGCCAACCGACTTGAGGTCCAACCGGTGGACGTCGCGGACTTTATGATGCCGCCGCCCGATGGGATGCGGCTCTCGCGGCCGGTACGCACCATCGGGCTCGTCGAGACGTCCAAGATCCTCTATGCAGATCCCGAGGGTGCCGAGGACTTCCTCATGGCGTTGGGGCACATGCGCACCGTCGACGCGGAGTTCCGCCGCGGTGCGAATGAGTACGTCTACGTCACGATCATGCGCTTCAGAAGCGACCGCGGGTCGCGCGGGTGGTTCAACAACGACAGCCACGGTATCGCGGAGTTCGACCCGTACCGGACCGGTGATATCCCCGAGATGGTCGACGGCGAGTACTTCGTCTTCCGTACCGGCGGGGTGATCACGCACGGGTACGCCATCTTCCGCAAGGGCCACTACGGCGTCCAGATCTACACCGTGGGGGCGCGCACGTCCACATCAGACAAGCTGGTGTCGCTCGCGCAGACGCAGTTCGATCTGCTACCCGCGTAGCCGCTGTTCGCGTCGCCCCGCGTCGCCGCGTGTTAGGAAGGGGCCCTTATACCGCGTTAAGCGTTAAGAAGGTGCCCTTGCATTCAGGCGCTTTACGGCTTCGGTGAGCACCTCCGGACGCTTGCAGAACGCGAAGCGCACGAGGTGGCGTCCGGCCTCCACGGTGTCGTAGAAGACCTGCGCCGGGATCGCCACGACACCGCTGCGCTCCGGCAACGCCCGGCAGAACTCGATGCCGTCGCCGGCACCGAGTCCGGAGATGTCGACCGTGATGAAGTACGTGCCCTCTGGGCGCAGCACGGTGAGCCCCGACTCGGCGAGGCCGCGGGCGAGCAGGTCGCGCCGCTCCTGCAGGTCGTCGCGGAGCCGGTCGTAGTAGGCGTCGGGTAGGCCGAGTGCCACGGCGACCGCGGGCTGCAGGGGAGCACCGTTGACGAAGGTCAGGAACTGCTTGACCCGCAGCACCGCCGAGACCAGCGCCGGCGGCCCGCTGACCCACCCGATCTTCCAGCCAGTGCACGAGAAGGTCTTGCCGGCCGAGGAGATCCGCAGGGTGCGCTCACGCATGCCGGGCAGCGTCGCCAGCGGGATGTGCGGGCCGGATGCATCCCGGTAGACCATGTGTTCGTAGACCTCATCGGTGACGGCGACCACGTCGTGCTCCCGGCACAGGTCGGCGACAAGGTCGAGCTCGGCCCGGGTGAAGACCTTGCCGGTCGGATTGTGCGGGGAGTTCAGGAGCACCAGCCGGGTCCGCGGGGAGAAGGCGCGGCGTAGCTGGTCGGGGTCGAAGACGTACCGCGCGGAGCCCTCACCGTGCCCGGTGTCGGGACGCAGGGTCACCGGCCGCCGTACCGCCTGCGCGAGGGCAATGCTCGCGGCGTACGAGTCGTAGTACGGCTCGAAGCACACGACCTCGTCGCCGGGTTCGCACAGCGCGAGGATCGACGCCGCTATCGCCTCGGTGGCGCCCGCAGTGATCAGGATCTCGCCGTCCGGGTCGTACTCCAGGCCCCAGAACCGGCGCTGGTGCTCGGCGACCGCCGCCCGTAGCTGCGGGATGCCTGGCCCCGGCGGGTACTGGTTGTGCCCAGCGGCGATCGCCTCCTGGGCGGCCGCAAGCATCTCGGGCGGACCGTCGGTATCTGGGAAGCCCTGGCCCAGGTTGACCGATCCGGTGCGCACCGCGAGGGCGGACATCTCGGCGAAGATCGTCGTGCCGAACGGGCGCATGCGCTCGACGAGCGGGTCGACGGCGGGTGGTGTGGCGGTCACGTCGCCATCATGCCCCTTGGGCAACCGCAGGCGGCAGGCCCCGTGAGGGAGCCCCATTTCGCGCAGGTGCCAAGTCGTTTCGCTCAAATGGGCTGCACAAAAGTCGGCCTTCTGCGCAGCGGACTTGAGCGATCCTGGGTTACGCTCTCCGACATGTGCGGAATCGTGGGGTATGCGGGCGCCCGACCGGCGCTCAGTATCGTGCTGGACGGCCTGCGGCGCCTGGAGTACCGCGGTTACGACTCGGCCGGTGTGGCGATCGTCGGCGCCGGCGCGGGGTCCGGCTCTTTGCTGATATGCAAGCGTGCCGGCAAGTTGGCCAACCTGGAGAAGGCGCTGGCCGAGGAGAGCGCCGGGGAGGACTCGCCGCTCGCCGGGATCGACTCCGGCACGACGGGCATCGGCCACACCCGGTGGGCCACGCATGGCGCCCCGACCGACCGGAACGCCCACCCCCACCCCTCACGCCACGGCGACCTCGCCGTGATCCACAACGGGATCATCGAGAACTTCGCGCGGCTCCGAGCCGAGCTCGAGGCGGACAGCGTCGAGTTCCGCAGCGACACCGACACCGAGTGCGCCGCACACCTGCTGGAGCGGGAGCTCGCCGGCGTCCGGGCGGAGATCGCCGCGCGTGGCGGTGACGGCCTCGACGCCGAGGTGCGGGCGGAGGCCCTGGCCGAGGCGATGCGGCGGGTCTGCCGCCGGCTGGAGGGCGCATTCACGCTGCTCGCCGTGGACGCGGCGACCCCGGACGTGGTGGTCGGAGCCCGGCGGAACTCGCCGCTCGTCGTGGGCCGCGGCCAGGGCGAGAACTTCCTCGCCTCCGACGTCGCCGCCTTCGTCGAGCACACCCGCGACGCGATCGAGCTCGGTCAGGACCAGGTCGTGCTGATCACGCCGGAGCGCATTGAGATCACCGACTTCGACGGCAAGCCCGCCGCCGGCAAGGACTTCCACGTCGACTGGGACGCGAAAGCTGCCGAGAAGGGCGGCTACGACTGGTTCATGCTCAAGGAGATCCAGGAGCAGCCGCAGGCGGTGGCGGAGACGCTGCTCGGCCGCCTCACCGAGTCGGGCGAGATCATGCTCGACGAGGTCCGGCTGACCGACCAGGACCTGCGGGCCGCCGACAAGATCTTCATCGTCGCCTGCGGCACGGCCTATCACGCCGGGCTCGTCGCGAAGTACGCCATCGAGCACTGGACGCGGATCCCGTGCGAGGTGGAGCTCGCCAGCGAGTTCCGCTACCGCGACCCCGTGCTCGATCGCTCCACATTGGTCGTCGTCATCTCGCAGTCGGGCGAGACGATGGACACGTTGATGGCGCTGCGCCACGCGAAGGAGCAGAAGGCCCGGGTGCTGGCGATCTGCAACACCAACGGCTCCACGATTCCGCGCGAGTCCGATGCCGTGCTCTACACCCACGGTGGGCCCGAGATCGCGGTGGCGTCGACGAAGGCGTTCCTGACCCAGCTGGTCGCGTGCTATCTCATCGGCCTGCACCTCGCGCAGGTGCGGGGGGTCAAGTTCGCCGACGAGGTCGCGGCCGTCGTCGCCCAGCTGCAGGAGATGCCGGCGAAGCTGCGCACGCTCCTCGACCGGATGGAGCCGGTCCGGGAGCTGGCTCGGGAGCTCAAGTCGGTGCCGACGGTGCTGTTCATCGGCCGTCACGTCGGCTACCCGGTTGCCCTGGAGGGCGCCCTGAAGCTCAAGGAGCTCGCGTACATCCATGCCGAGGGGTTCGCCTCCGGCGAGCTCAAGCACGGGCCGATCGCCGTGATCGATCGCGGGACGCCGGTGGTGTGCATCGTGCCGTCGCCGGCCGGGCGCGGGCTGCTGCACGACAAGATGATCTCCAATATTCAGGAGGTACGCGCGCGGGGGGCCCGCACCATCGTCATCGCCGAGGAGGGCGACGAGGCGGTCCTGCCGTACGCGGACCACGTCATCTTCGTTCCGCCGACGCCCACCCTGCTGGCACCGCTCGTCACCACGGTGCCGTTGCAGGTCCTCGCCGCCGAGATCGCCTCGGCTCGCGGTCACGACGTGGACCAACCGCGAAACCTCGCCAAGTCGGTGACAGTGGAGTAGCGCTGGGTACGCTCCATTCGTGATCGTCGCCGTGGGCATCGATGTCGTGCTGGTCGACCGCTTCGTCCGGGCCCTGGATCGGACGCCCCTGCTGGCGGCGCGGCTCTTCACCGAGGCCGAGCGTCACACCGCGTCCGGGAATCCGCGGCCACCGGAGTCGCTAGCGGCGCGGTTCGCGGCGAAGGAGGCGGTCGCCAAGGCGCTTGGCGCGCCCGCCGGCCTGCACTGGCACGACTGCGAGATCGTGACCGATCCGGACGGCCGACCGTGGCTGACCGTCGCCGGCACGGTGGCCGCCGCCGCTGCGGAGCGAGGGGTGAGCCGGTGGCACCTCTCCCTGTCCCACGACGGCGGCATCGCGTCGGCGATGGTGGTGGCCGAACGAGACAGCCTGGCCGATGCTGGGGGACTGGCATGAGGGCGGCATGGTGCGTGGCCGATATCCGGGCCGCCGAAGAGGAGCTCATGGCGAGGCTCCCCGAGGGAGTGTTGATGCAGCGCGCCGCCGCAGGGCTGGCGCGGCGCTGTGCGTCCCTGCTCGCCGACCGCGGCGGGGTGTACGGGAGCAGCGTGCTGCTGGTGGTCGGGGCCGGAAACAACGGCGGAGACGCGCTCTTCGCCGGTGCCCGGCTGGCGCGGCGCGGCGCGACCGTGCGGGCGCTGCTGGTCGCCCCGGATCGCGTCCATGCCGCCGGGCTAAGTGCGCTGGTCCGAGCCGGTGGCACCACCGTCACCGCGCCACCGCCCACTGTGGACCTCATCGTGGACGGCATCGTGGGGATCGGTGCGCGCGGTGGTTTGCGCGGCGTCGCGGCGCATGCCGCCGAGATCGTGGCGGACCTGCGCGACCGCGCGACTGACCCGCCGGTCGTGGTGAGCGTCGATGTGCCCAGTGGCGTCGATGTCGACACCGGCGCCGTAGAGGGACCCGCGATCCGGGCGGACGTGACCGTCACCTTCGGCTGCCTCAAGCCGGCGCTCGTGGTCGGTCCAGCCGCGGTGCTCGCCGGTCAGGTCGACCTTGTCGACATTGGACTCCCGTGGCTCGACGCCAGACCGGCCGTCTGGATACCGGAGGCGACCGACATCGCCCGGTGGTGGCCGCAGCCGGCGGCGAACTCGGACAAGTACAGCCGCGGGGTCGCTGGGGTTGCGACAGGTTCCACCGCCTATCCCGGCGCGGCGCTACTCTCGGTGGCCGGTGCACTGGCCGGACCGGCCGGGATGATCCGGTACGCCGGGCCGGTCGCGGCGGACGTGGTGCGGGCTCACCCCTCCGTCGTGACCGCGCCGCGGGTTTCGCAAGCCGGCCGGGTTCAGGCCTGGTTGTGCGGGTGCGGCAGCGGTACGGACGAACGGGCTCAGGACGAGCTGCGCGCGGTCCTTGGCTCGTCCGTGCCGGTTGTCCTCGACGCGGACGCGCTCACCCTGCTAAGCGATTCGGATCTCGCGGGCTGGCTGCGCCGCCGCGATGCGCCGACGGTGGTGACGCCACACGATCGGGAGTACGCCAGGCTCGCCGGCGACCACGTGGGGCCCGACCGGTTGGATGCCGCACGCCGCCTCGCCGCGCGGCTCGGTGTCGTGGCCCTGCTCAAGGGCGACCGTACGGTCGTCGCGACGCCCGACGGGACGGCGTGGGCCAACCCCACCGGAACCTCCGCGCTCGCCACCGCCGGGACCGGGGACGTGCTTGCCGGCCTGCTCGTCTCCCTGCTCGCGGGCGGGCTGGCGGCCGATCGGGCGGCCGTCGCCGCGGCCTACGTCCACGGACTCGCCGGTCGCTGGGCCGCGAACGGGCCGGATGGGCCCGTCCCCGTCACCTCCGTCGACGTGGCTGCGGTGCTGCCGAAGGTGGTCGGCTCGCTGGCCACCGCGGGTGCCGCGGACGGGGGTCTCGACGGGGCGGAGGCTCGACCGGTGGTCTCCTCGTGAACCTACTCGCCAGTTAAGCTGGGGTCATGTGGCAGGCGCAGGTTCGGGTTGATTTGGGAGCAATCCGGGCAAATGTGACGCGCCTGCGCGAAGGCACTTCGGCCGAGGTCATGGCCGTGGTCAAGGCGGACGCGTATGGGCACGGGATGATCCCGGCGGCCCAGGCCGCGCTCGCGGGCGGAGCCACCTGGCTCGGTGTGTGCACCCTCGACGAGGCGCTCACCCTGCGGCGCGCGGGGATCACCGCGCCGGTGCTCGCCTGGTTGCTGGCGCCCGGGCTTGAGCTGCACGAGGCGGTCAGCGCCAATGTGGACCTCTCCGCATCGGACCTCCAGCTGCTGTCTGAGATCGTTGCTGCGGCGCGGCGAGCTGGCCGACCCGCTCGGGTCCACCTCAAGGTGGATACCGGTCTGGCGCGCGGCGGTGCCACCGCCGACGACTGGCCGGCGCTGTGCGAGAGTGCGGCGAAGGCCGCCTCCGGCGGCGACATCGAGATCGTCGGCGTGTGGAGCCATTTCGTCTATGCCGACGTCGTCGGCCACGAGACAACCGATCGGCAGTTGGAGGCGTTCCACTCGGCGCTCGCCGTTGCCGAGAAGCTCGGGATCTCCGCGCCGTACCGGCACATCGCCAACTCGGCGGCGACGCTGACCCGGCCGGATGCGCACTTCGACCTCGTCCGCCCGGGCATCGCGGTGTACGGGCTCTCCCCGGTGCCGGGGGAGCGGTTCGGGTTGCGACCAGCGATGACGGTTGCGGCGCGGGTGATGCTGACGAAGCGGGTGCCGGCCGGGCAGGGCGTCTCGTACGGGCACACGTACCACACCTCGCGGGAGACGACACTGGCGGTGATCCCCGTCGGGTACGCCGACGGCATCCCGCGTGCCGCGAGCAACGCCGGCCCGATCCGCCTGGGCGGCGTGAACCGCCGCATCGCCGGGCGCGTCTGCATGGACCAGGTGGTTCTCGACTGCGGGGACGACCCGGTCCAACCCGGCGACGTGGCGGTCCTTTTTGGACCAGGTGACGACGGGGAGCCGACCGCCGATGACTGGGCCGCGGCGGTGGACACGATCAACTACGAGATCGTGAGCAGGTTCGGCAGTGTGCGGGTTCCCCGAGTGTACGAGGGCGGGGCCGACGGGTGAGTTCGCCGGATTCGGACGGATCGCCTGCTGGGCAGGCCATCCAGCGGCGGCGCAAGGCGGGGATCATCAGTTCCATCATCGGTGCCGCCGCGGCAGGAGTGGCTGCCGGCGTCACCGCCGACCGGGTGGTCTTTCGACGCCGGCGGCGCGGCACCGAGATAGACCCGTACCGCGACGAACCGTTCGGGGAACTCCCGTCCGACGAATACCTGACGGTCGAGACGGATGAGGGCATCCCGCTGCACGTCGAGATCACCGGCCCCAAGAAGGCGGCGCTCACGGTGGTGTTCGTCCACGGGTTCTGCCTCGACATGGGCACGTTCCACTTCCAGCGCCTAGCGCTCAGGGACATGCCGGGGATCCGTGTGGTCTGCTATGACCAACCGGGGCACGGCCGCTCCGGCCGTCTCGAAAAGGGTGAGTACACCCTGGACATGCTGGGCGACGCGCTGCGCAAGGTGATCCGTACGGCGGCGCCACGCGGCCGCATTGTCCTGGTAGGACACTCGATGGGCGGCATGGCGATCATGGCGATGGCCGATCGCTGGCCCGAGATGTTCAAGCCCGAGGGGCGGATCGCCGGTGTCGTACTGATCTCGACGTCCGCCGGGGAGCTGAGTGGCGTCACGTTCGGGCTGCCCCAGATCCTGGTGCGGTTCCGCAAGCCACTGCTGCCGCTGATCAGTGGTGCCGGCTGGGTCACCGCCGGGATGCTTGACCGGGCGCGGGATGCCTCGACCAACCTGGCGTGGCTGCTCACCCGCCGGTACGGCTTCGGCTCGGCGAAGCCCAGCCCGTCGCTGGTCTCCTATGTGGAGCGTATGAACTCGGCGACCCGTACCGATTCGGTCGCCCGCTACCTGCGTACGCTGTACACCCACGATCGCGTGATGGCGCTCGGTGCCCTGTCCGAGATTCCGGTGCTCGTCATCTGCGGTGAGGAGGACTTGTTGACCCCGGTCGAGCACTCGCAGGAGATCTGCCGCGCGCTGCCACAGGCGAAGCTCGTGGTGGTCCCCCGGGCCGGGCACGTCGCCCTGCTCGAGTACAGCGACGTCGTCAACGCCGTCCTGCTGCCGTTCATCCAGGGGTTGGTGAAGTGACGGCACCCTCGGTACGGGTGGAGCTGCCTACGGCCGCGGATACCAAGCGCTTCGGGCGCCGGATGGCCGCCATGCTGCGCGCCGGCGATCTCGTGATCCTCGACGGGCCACTGGGTGCCGGCAAGACGACCCTCGCTCAGGGCATCGGCGAGGGGCTCGGAGTGCGCGGTGGCGTCACGTCGCCGACCTTCGTCATCGCGAGAGTCCATGCTCCAGATCCGCAGCGGGGCGGGAAGCTGACCATGGTGCATGCGGACGCCTACCGGCTCGGCAGCGTGGCCGAGGTTGACGACCTGGATCTGGACGCGAGCCTGGAGGAGTCGGTCACCCTGGTGGAGTGGGGTCGCGGGCGGGCCGAGCAGCTCGCCGACGAGCACCTCTGGGTTCGCATCGAACGCCGTGACGACGACACCCGGATCGTTGAGCTCACCGGCTACGGCGGAGACTGGACCCGGCGCCTGGCCCAATTCGGCAGCAGCTCCGGTGGCAACGGGATCGGTTCCGCGGCCGGGCCGGGATCGGCGAACGCCGCGTCGCCGGACTCCCGGTAGCGCCGGAGGACCACGGCGAGCCAGCTGCAGCGTAGCTGCAAGATCTGCTTCTCCGGTTCGAACCCGACACATTCGGTGCGGGTCGTACCGCGGAGTCAGTTCATAGCGGGATGCGGCGGAACCCGTAGCGCACCACGAGACTCCGGTCACCGAGAGCCGCTCCACGAGAGCCCGGCCGGCGAACGGGACACGGGCGCGCAGGAGTCACGTCGGGCGCCGGGGCCACACTACGGTGGAGCGGTAAGCCACGCCCGGCGACGAGGTACGGAAGGGAGAGCGGTGGCCGGTCAGGCGACGCCCGCCACGGCGCTGCTGGTCAAGCAGCGGGTGGCGCACCAAGTGCATCCGTACGCTGTCCCAGCGGATACCCCAAACTATGGCGCCGCCGTGGCGGATGCCCTCGGAGTCCCGCAGGAGCGGGTCTTCAAGACCCTCGTCACCGAGGTCGACGGCAGTCTCGTCGTCGCGGTCGTGCCGGTGAGCGGCGACGTCGACCTCAAGGCGCTCGCTGCGGCGGTCGGTGGCAAACGTGCCACCCTGGCCGATCGCCAGGTCGCCGAGCGGACGACCGGCTACGTTCGCGGTGGGATCAGCCCGCTCGGGCAGCGCAAGGCCCTGCCCACGGTCGTCGACTCATCGGCGTGCGCATTCGACACCATCTACGTCAGTGCCGGCCGGCGCGGGCTGCAGGTCGAGCTAGCGCCGGCTGACCTTATCCGGCTCACCCGCGCCACTCAGGCAAGGATTTCGGGATGAATGTACGGGTCATCGCCGCGTCGGCCGTCGTACTGGCACTGATCGTCGGCGCCGTCCTCTTTGTCGGCACCTATTTTGGCTTCTTCTTCACCAACCCGTCCGTCACCGCTGGCGAGCCGGTCGAGGTGCCGCCGGCGGCTGTCAGCACCGTCGCGAGCAACCTCGAGGCGCCGTGGGGCGTGGCCTTCTTGCCCGACGGCACCGCGCTGGTCACCGAGCGCGACACGGCCCGCCTGCTCTCCATCGATCCCAGCGGCACGGTCACCGAGGTGCAACGGATCGCCGAGGTCGTGCCGGGCGGTGAAGGCGGGTTGCTCGGCATCGCCGTTCCGCCAACGTACGAACAAGACCCATGGGTCTACATCTACTTCACCGCCGCCGACGACAACCGCGTCGCCCGGCTGCGCCTCGGCGAGCCACCGCAGCCGATCTTTACGGGCATTCCCAAGGCCCGCAACCACAACGGCGGTCGGATCGCCTTCGGCCCGGACGGCATGCTGTACGTCGGAACGGGCGACGCCGGCGATCGCGGTCGCGCGCAGAATCTCGACTTCCTCGGCGGGAAGATCCTGCGCCTCACGCCCGATGGGCAACCCGCACCAGACAATCCGTTCCCCGGCTCGCCGGTCTACTCGTACGGCCATCGCAACGTCCAGGGCCTCGCCTGGGATCAGAGTGGCCAACTCTTTGCCTCGGAGTTCGGCCAGAACCGCTACGACGAGCTGAACCGCATCGAGCCGGGCGGCAACTACGGCTGGCCCCTCGTCGAAGGAACCGGGGACGACGAGCAGTTCCACAACCCCGTCGCCACATGGTCTACATCGAACGCATCGCCGAGCGGCATCGCGATTCTCGACGATCGCGTGTACCTCGCCTGCCTGCGTGGCACCAAGGTCTACCGCATCGGCACCGACGGTCAGGGCGCCGAGTCGCTGCTGGCGGACGAGTACGGGCGCATCCGGGACGTGGTCGTGGCGCCCGACGGTTCGCTGTGGATACTGACCTCAAACCGGGACGGGAGGGGCTCGCCGGCCGAATCGGACGACCGCGTCCTCCGCCTCGACCCGAGCCAGATCTAACGCTTCCCGGCGGCGACCGCGACTCGCCGGCCGAATTACTCACCGGTCCACGGGCGAGAAGTCCCACGAGTGGGGCGGCCGCGTGATCAGGTGGGCCGGAGGGTCCTTGAACGGTTCCGGGTTGCTACGCCACTTCGAGATCACGACGAGACGGAAGTCCGGCGAGGAGAAGACCTCGCTCGAGATGTGCAATGGGTTGACCTCGATCGCCGGGAGCGCCACGTCACAGACCCAGCTCAGCAGGTCGGTGAAGTTGCGCTGCTGTGCCCGTACCTCCCACATCCGCACGATCACGCCATGACCATGACGCACGAGTGACCGCTGCGCAAGCAGCGACCTAACGGACGATGGTCGTGACCGGCAGGGCGGAGTCGGCGGCGAGGTCGAGCGGGCTCGCCGGCACCCCGGACTCCACCAGGTGCGAGCCGAGCGCCGCGACCATCGCCCCGTTGTCGGTGCAGAGCCGCGGCCGCGGAATCCGCAGCGTGATGCCATGCCGGTCGCACCGCTCCTTCGCCAGCGCCCGGAGCCGGGAGTTCGCCGCCACGCCGCCGCCGATCACCAGCGTCCCGACACCGTGATACCGGCAGGCGTCGACCGCCTTGGCGGTCAGCACGTCACACACGGCTTCCTGGAAGCTCGCCGCCACGTCGGCCACCGGAATGGGCTCGCCGGCCCGTTCCCGCGCCTCCACCCACCGAGCGACCGCCGTCTTCAGCCCGGAGAACGAGAAGTCGAACCGGTGCTCGGCTTGGTCCCGTGGTGCGGTGAGCCCACGCGGGAAGGCGATCGCGGAGCCATCACCGTCCTGGGCGGCCCGGTCGATGGGCGGCCCGCCCGGGAACGGCATGCCGAGCAGCCTCGCTATCTTGTCGTACGCCTCGCCGGCTGCGTCGTCGATGCTGGCGCCGAGCGGCGTCACCCCACGGGCGAGGTCCTCCACGAGCAAGAGCGACGAGTGGCCGCCGGAGACCAGCAACGCGACCGAGGGCTCCGGCAGCCGGCCGTGCTCCAGGGTGTCGACGGCGACGTGGGCGGCGAGATGGTTCACCCCGTACACCGGCTTCTCGGCCGCGATGGCGTACCCCTTGGCGGCCGCGACGCCGACCAGCAGCGCGCCGGCGAGCCCCGGGCCCGCCGTGACCGCGATAGCATCCACATCGGACAGGCTGACGCCGGCACGATCTAGGGCGCGGCGCATCGTCGGCACCATCGCCTCCAGATGTGCCCGGCTCGCCACCTCCGGCACCACCCCGCCGAACCTCGCGTGCTCGTCCACACTGGATGCGACCTCGTCGGCGAGCAGCGTGGTTCCTCGCACGATGCCGACCCCGGTCTCGTCACAGGATGTTTCGATGCCGAGCACCAGCGGCTCGTCGGTCATGACTCAACCCTCCGCAGGACCAGTGCGTCGGTCCGGCTCGTCTGGTAGTACCCCTTGCGCACGTCCACGACGTCGAACCCGTACTGGTCGTAGAGCCGTTGCGCCGGGCCGTTGTCGGCGGCCACCTCCAGCAGCACCTGCCGGGCACCGGACTTCCGGGCGACCTCGAGCAGGTGCTCCAAGAGCGACCGACCGATACCGCGGCGCTGCCGGTCCCGGCGGACCGCGATGTTGTTGATCCAGGCCTCACCGCCCGCTCCGGCTGACGCTGGTACCACCACCAGGCCGGCGTAGCCCACCACCTCGCCGTCGCCCGCGTCACGCGCGCCCTCCTCGACGGCGACGACGTAGTAGTGGCCGTTGGCGAGCTCGTTCCAGAACATCGGGGCGGTCCACCGCTCGGCACCGAAGAGATCCTCCTCCAGCGGGAGGATCTGCTCGATGTGCCACCAGCGCATCGGTTGGATCGACACCCCGGCCCGCTCGGACGGCACGAGGGCGGACGACCTCATCGCTGCCGTGCTCCTGGCCCGACCGGCTTGGGGCGACCCGGCTCGGTGGCATCTGGGCGGCGCAGGTAGAGCGGCGTCAGCACCTCGCTCGGCTTGCCAGAGACGACCCGCTCCGCCGCGAGCCGTGCCAGCATCTTGAGCTCGGGAAAGCTCGGTCCGTCCACTACGGGCAGTCCCAGCGCGTCGGCGTACCGCGTGGCGGCCTCTCCGGCGACACCGCTCGCTCCCGCGGCCCGGGCCTGCGCACCCACAAGCTCGGGGCGGCCCACGCCAGGCCCCGCCACCCGGGTGCCGTCGACGTACCGTGCCCAGTACACCTCCTTGCGGCGGGCGTCGGTCGCGACGAGCGTGTGGCCGGTGGTGGCGGCGCCGATACCGTCCAATGAGCACACCCCGTACGCCGGGATGCCGAGCGCCTGGCTCATCGCGGCCGCCGTCACCAGTCCCACCCGCAACCCTGTGAACGGGCCAGGTCCAGTGCCCGCCACGACCGCTGCGAGCTCACCCGGCCCGACGCTTGCCTCGTCGAGGACCTCCTTGATCGCCGGGCCCAACAGCTCACCGTGGGCACGGGCATTCACCACGCGCCGCCACGCCAGCGGTTCCGCGTCGCCACGGGTGAGGCGGCACACGGCGGCTTGGACGGCCGGTGTTGCGGTGTCCACGACAAGCACGAGCACGGGGCAACACTAGTCGGTCTCGTTCCCGCCCCGTGACGCGTTGGTCGTAGTGGCGCGGTCTGGCCAGTTGGTCATGGTGGCGCGGTCTAGCAGTCATCCCGGGACGGCATGGCAGAGCAGGGCCGTCGGCCGTTGCCCGAACCGGGCCAGCACGAGGGTCGCTTCGCCCGTGCCCCCCAGCCGCAGGTCCCGGCGCAGCTCGTCTGGGTCAACGGCGAGGCCGCGCTTTCGGATCTCGAGCCGCCCGATGCCCCGTCGCCGCAGCTCCACCCGCAGGTGCTTGCGCCCGAACGGCAGCTGTTCTCGCACCTCGAAGCACCGGGCGAACGGGGTGTGGACCGGCGAGTCGGTGAAGACATAGGCGATGCGGTGGTCGGCGAGGCGCCCGTTGACCGACTCGGCCAGCTCGCCGAGCAGGTGCGCCCGGAGCACAGCCGCGTCCGGGTCGATCAGGTACCGGCCGATGTCTCCGACCGGGGCGGTGCGCGTGCCCGATCCGGTGAGCTCGTGCACTGCGCCGTCGCGGATGATGGCGGCGCGCCGGGGTACGCGGGCCAGCGGGCCGCACCACAGCGTCGCCTCGACCAGGTCACCGGCGACGCTGACCCACTCCGCCTCGGCTCCCTCGGGCAGCAGTGCGTGGTCGAAGCCCGGCGCCGCCTTGACGACGGTGGCCGGGACCCGTTCGGGTAGGCCACGGACGAACGCCCATGGTGGCGAGTACGCGGACGGGTCGAAGATGCGCCGCTCCCGGGTCGGTCCGGAGACCCGCCTCGCCGGATCACAGAACACGGCGTCCACTCCGGATAGATCCACAGTGGTCGCATCGGCGCAGCGCACCTCGATCCGATCGGCCAGGCCGAGCGACCGAGCGTTGGCCGCAGCGATCTCGGCAGTGACCGGGTCGATGTCGACCGCTAGCACCTGCAGGCCGGCCCGGGCCAACGCGATCATGTCGGTCCCGATGCCACAGCCGAGATCGGCGATCCGCTGCACCCCCGATCCGGCGATGCGTTCTGCTCGCCGGTCGGCGACCACCCGGCGGGTTGCCTGCTCCAGCCCGGCGGCGGTGAAGTACATGAGGTCGGCGTCGTCGCCGACCTTCGCTCGCGCACGCCGCCGCAGCCTGGCCTGGGTGAGCGCGGCCGACGCGACCTGCGCCGCGAAGCCCTCGGCCCGCATGGCGGCGGCGTTGGCCAACGGATCGTCGCCGGCCGCCAGCAGGCTCGCCGCGACCGTCAGGGCGCGCTGGCCTTCGGCGTCCCGCAGTGGCCCGAGTCCGGTCGCGTCCACCCCTGCATCGTGCACTGGTCCTGAATCACGCGGCCGTCTCGGGGTGGACGCGTCCTAGGTGCAGTCGGCGACGACCGAGGAGACCGCGCCTGGCTTGCCGCCGGGCTGGCTGAGCACGGTGAACTCGTAGCTGCGGGAGTTACTCCCGCCGGTCTCGGTAACGATGACCTTGGTCCGCGTCGCGTCGATCGGCTCCGAGGTCGCCGAGTAACCGAAGGTGCACGTCAGTCGGTTCGCGACGGTCTGGTTCGACAGCCGGATGACCCGGTGGGTGTTCCCGTCGGCGTGGGCGGTGAGCAGCGTGTTGACGTACGACACCGGGCTGCTCGGATACTCCGTACGGTCCAGCAGCGCGGCGGTGACGGCGTTGTGATAGCCCACCTGGGCGTCGATGAGGGTGATGGTGGCCTGGTCGCCGTGCGAGTTGCGGAACACGCAGTCGGTCGACCCGTACGTCTGCGAGGCGCCGCAGCTGATGTACGTCCAGTCGGGGCTGGGATTGCCGCCGTAGGTGATGCTGTCGCGGATCTGCTGCACCGTGGCCGGAGTGCCCAGTTCGGAGAGTCGGTCGTAGTCCGGCTTGGCCCAGGCGCGAAGAAGCGCCTCCGCGTACGCCCGCGCGGTTGGTGGGTACTGGACCTCGGGCGGCTGATCGGCGCCCCCGCCGGTCCCACCGCCGTTACCGCCACCGCCGGCCCCGCCGCCGCCCCCGCCGGGCTGCGATGCCGGCGGGCCGGACGCATCCGGCGCCGCGGATGCATCCGGCGCCGCGCCAAGCTGGCCCGTGCCGGCGTCCTCCGGCCCGGCCGGCGCATCCGCACCGCAGCCGGCGAGCGCCAGGGCACCGAGGCTGACCACCATCACAGCGAAGCGCCGCCACGCCCGCGCCACCACCATGACGTCCTCCTAGGCACTGGCCGGCGGTCCGTCGACGGACGCCGGGTGCCCCGAAGGTAGGGCGCGGCGCTACGAGGTGATCACCTGAGTCGGAAAGCCGACCGGCCGGGTGTCCTACTTGGCCGGTTCGGGCTCCACCACTGCGTCGGGGCCAGGGAAGATGAGGGACTCCTGCCCATCCGGGAAGCGGACCAGGTACGGCGGCGCGCCGTCCTGGCCGCGCACCTCGACGATGGTTCCGACCCGGTCCTGGGCGCCGACGGTGTGGCTGTGCACATGCAGCCGATCGCCGACGTTGGCACGCATCGAACGTCACCTCCTGGGTGGTTGGTCTGCGATGGTGTGGTACCGGTTGACCATCTCTTTCGACCATCTCTCCCGACCTTGCCGCAAAGCGACTGCCACCGCAGCCCAAACGGTGATGATCAGGCGTTGGGCGTGACGCGTTGGCACTCTCCTTGACGGAGTGCTAGCGCCGGCATAACGTGTGCCTTAGCACTCTCACCTCGAGGGTGCCAGCGCCCACGGGGTCGAAACCCGCGACGACGGCACCGCCGGGCGACAGGTGAAGCAGACCAGATACCCCAGGAGGGTATGCCAGTGACTACCGCGACCAAGGTTGCGATCAGGCCGCTCGAGGACCGGATCTTGGTCCAGGCTAACGAGGCGGAGACCACCACGGCGTCCGGCATCGTGATCCCGGACACCGCCAAGGAGAAGCCGCAGGAGGGAACTGTCCTGGCGGTCGGCCCCGGTCGGTTCGACGACAAGGGCAACCGCATCCCGCTCGACGTCAAGGTGGGCGACACAGTCCTCTACTCCAAGTACGGCGGCACCGAGGTCAAGTACGGCGGTGAGGAGTACCTGGTGCTCTCCGCTCGTGACGTCCTCGCCGTTATCGAGAAGTGACCACCTAACTCCAACGACACCTGACAGCAGAACAACAGCGGCTACCGCCCCGGTACCGGTCCCACCGGACCGGGGCGGTTGCGCGTGAAGGGACTACGACACATGGCGAAGATCCTGAGCTTCTCGGACGACGCCCGGCACCTGCTGGAGCATGGTGTCAACGCGCTCGCGGACACGGTCAAGGTGACGCTCGGTCCGCGCGGTCGCAACGTCGTCCTGGACAAGAAGTTCGGCGCCCCGGCCATCACCAACGACGGTGTGACGATCGCCAAGGAGATCGAGCTCACCAACCCGTACGAGAACCTCGGCGCCCAGCTCGTCAAAGAGGTGGCGACGAAGACCAACGACGTCGCCGGTGACGGCACGACGACCGCCACCGTGCTGGCCCAGGCCATGGTTCGCGAGGGCCTGCGAAACGTTGCCGCTGGGGCGAACCCGAACGCCCTCAAGCGCGGCATCGACGCGGCCGTGCAGGTCATCAACGACGCCTTGCTCGAGAAGGCCGCTGAGGTCAAGTCGCGCAAGGACATCGCCCACGTGGCGACGATCTCGGCCCAGGACTCCGCCATCGGGGAGATGATCGCCGAGGCGATGGAGAAGGTCGGTCGCGAGGGCGTCATCACAGTGGAGGAGGGCTCGACCCTGTCGACCGAGCTCGAGGTCACCGAGGGCATGCAGTTCGACAAGGGGTACATCTCGCCCTACTTCATTACCGACCCAGAGGCCGGCGAGGCGGTGCTGGAGGACGCGTACGTCCTCGTCACCACCCAGAAGATCAGCGCGATCGAGGACCTGCTGCCGGTGCTCGAGCAGGTCGCCAAGGCGAACAAGCCGTTGCTCATCATCGCCGAGGACGTTGATGGGCAGGCCCTGTCCACTCTGGTCGTGAACGCCATCCGGAAGACCCTCAAGGTCGCCGCCGTGAAGGCGCCCGGGTTCGGCGATCGGCGCAAGGCGATGCTGCAGGACATGGCGATTCTCACCGGCGGCGAGGTCATCTCGCCGGATCTCGGCTACAAGCTCGAGCTGGTCAACCTGTCGCAGCTGGGGAGGGCCCGCCGGGTGGTCGTCACCAAGGAGACGACCACGATCGTGGATGGCGCTGGTTCCGCCGCCGACGTCAAGGCGCGCATCGAGCAGATCCGCAAGGAGATCGAGGCGTCGGACTCCGACTGGGACCGGGAGAAGCTCAACGAGCGGCTCGCGAAGCTCGCCGGAGGTGTCGCGGTGATCAAGGTGGGCGCCGCGACCGAGGTGGAGATGAAGGAGCGCAAGCACCGCGTCGAGGACGCCATCTCGGCTACCAAGGCCGCGGTCGAGGAGGGCGTCATCCCGGGTGGCGGTACGGCGCTCGTGCAGCTCGCCGGCAAGCTCGCCGACGGGCTCGGCAAGACCGGCGACGAGGCGACCGGCGTATCGATCGTGCGCCGGGCGCTCGACGAGCCGCTGCGGTGGATCGCGCAGAACGCCGGCTTCGACGGGCACGTCGTCGTCGCCAAGGTCAAGGAGAAGAAGTTCGGTACCGGCCTCAACGCCGCGACCGGCGAGTTCGTCGACCTTGCGAAGGTCGGCATCATCGACCCGGTGAAGGTGACCCGCAGCGCGGTCGCCAACGCCGCCTCGATCGCCGGGCTGCTCCTCACGACCGAGAGCCTGGTGGTGGAGAAGCCCAAGGCGCCCGAGCCTGCCGAGAACGGCCACGGCCACGGGCACGGGCATGCTCACCAGCACGGGCCCGGCTTCTGACCGGACCGTCCGCTCGTCACGAACGGCGCCTCCGAGGCCAAATGTCTCGGGGGCGCCGTCTTTCTCGGGG
>Ga0079224_100003736_pt1 | contig 19353 bp, 13 predicted proteins | sample Stecom2015_FD_80414 | JGI IMG/M metagenome (GOLD analysis project Ga0079224, IMG submission 80414) | Agricultural soil microbial communities from Utah to study Nitrogen management - Steer compost 2015 | ecosystem: Environmental > Terrestrial > Soil > Agricultural land | place: USA: Utah... | reverse complement strand
TCGAGCTCGGCCCGGCGGGCCACGATCATGTCGGCCATCCCCACGCTCGTGAACGGGAACACCGGCGCCGACAGGAGCGCCACCGCGCCGGTGAGGCGCACGATGACGAACGTGTAGAGGCTGGCCAGCGCGACGGCGACGAACCGGGGCCGCAGCGCGTCGGTGGGAGCCCGGCGGACGACGATCGCCGCCCCCGCCCCCACCCCGGCGACGAGGCCGGTGACGGCGTCGCCGGCGACGGCCGACACGGGGATGCCCACGAGCAGGCTCAGCCCCATGCCGCGCGCCGCGGCGCCGGGGGCGGAGGGGTGCTGGGTGAGGAAGGCGCCGGCCACGAACACGAACGGCAGCAGCGCGAAGCCGAAGGCGATCGCGGCGCCGGCATGGGGGCCGGTGTCGGCCTCGTCGCCGACCGCCACGAGCCCGGCCAGGATCGACCAGAACGAGGGCACGACGAGCAGGGTGGTGAGGATGATCGCCCGCCACAGCCGATCGGGGGCGAGCGGGGCCATCCCCGCAGGGCCCGAGGCCGACGCCCGCCGGCCTCGCCCGGAGCGGGGGCTCATCCCTTGACGGCGCCGGCGGTGAGGCCTCGGACGAAGTACCGCTGCAGGGAGAAGAACACGGCCAGCGGCAGGGCCATCGTCACGAAGGCCGCCGCGGTGAGCACGTGCCAGTCCTGGCCGCGGGCGCCCGAGAGCATCTGGAGGGCGATCGTGACCACCCGGTTGTCGCTCGTGCCGCCGAGGAACACGTAGGCCACGAGCAGGTCGTTCCAGACCCAGAGGAACTGGAAGATCGTGAACGCGGCGAGGGCCGGCACCGACAGCGGGACGATCAGCCGGGTGAAGATCGTGAAGTGGTCGGCCCCGTCCATCTTGGCCGACTCGATGATCGACGACGGCAGCGAGCCGATGTAGTTGCGCAGCAGGTAGGTGGCGAGCGGCAGGCCGAAGGCGGTGTGGGCCAGCCAGATGCCGAGGAACGTGCCGTTCAGGTCGAGGTCGGGGAACACGGTGATGCCGAACAGCTCGGCGCCGCCGTTGTAGAGCCGCAGGATCGGGATGAGCGCCATCTGCAGCGGCACCACCATGAGCGCCACGACGACCACGAACAGGACCTGCCGGCCGCGGAACTCCATCCACGAGAAGGCGTAGGCGGCGAAGGCGGCCATCGTGATCGGCATCACCGTGGCCGGGATGGCGACGGCGAGGCTGTTGAGCAGCGCGTTGTTGAAGCCGCTGGCGTCGAGGACGGTCCGGTAGTTCTCGAGCGTCCACTGGGCGGTGTCGAACGGCTTGGTGATCGTCGTCCACCACCCGGAGGTGTTGGCTTCGGCGGCGGGCCGGAACGAGGTGACGAGCACCCCGAGCGTGGGGAACAGCCAGATGAAGCAGACGACGAGGATCGTGCCCTTGACGAACCAGCCGGCCTTCTTGTTCGCGCCGACGCTCATCGGATCGCCTCCTCAGCCCGGAAGCGCCGCACGTTGGCGATCATCACCGGGATCACGGCGATGAACAGCACGACGGCGACAGCGGCGCCGTAGCCCTGGTTCTGCCGGGTGAAGAACCAGGTGAGCATGCGCTCGGCCACCACCTCGGTGCCGTTGTTCTCCGGCGCGCCCATCACGAACACGATGTCGAAGACCTTGAGGGCGTTGATCACCATGTAGGTGGTGACCACGGTGATCGTGGGCAGGATGCTCGGGACGGTGATGTGGCGGAACACCTGCCACTCCGAGGCGCCGTCGATGCGGGCCGCCTCGATGATCTCGTCGGGGATCGCCTTGATGGCGGAGGACAGCACGACCATGGCGAAGCCGGTCTGCATCCAGATCATGATCACCATCAGCAGCAGGTTGTTCCACGGTCGTTGCGTGAGCCACGCGACCGGCTCGTTGCCGAGCGCCGTCCAGATGGCGTTGAGCACCCCGACGTTCGAGCCGAAGCCCTCGGGGCGGTAGCTGTAGATCAGCCGGAAGGTGACGGCCGCGCCCACGAACGAGATCGCCATGGGCAGGAAGATCACCGACTTGGCGATCGACTCGCCCCGCTGGAGCCGGTCGGCGAGCGTGGCGAAGAGGAGGCCGACGACGAGCGCCACCGCTGGGACCACCACGATCCACATCGCGGTGTTCCGCAGCGACCGCAGCATCGACGGGTCGGTGAAGACGAACTCGTAGTTGTCGAGCCCGACCCAGCGGTCGCCGCGGCGATCCTTGAACGAGATCAGGATCGTGTTCACCACCGGGTAGATGAGGAACACGGACAGCACGGCGACCGCGGGCCCGACGAACACGTAGGGCCGGACCGTCTCCCGCCAGCCGCGGGGCAGGCGGTCGACGATCTGGTCCATCACCCAGAACAGGGCGAACACGCCCAGCACGCCGAGCGCGATGGCCACCGCCACGATGGCGAGGCGGTTCGCGTCCCGGCTCTTGGTGAAGTCGAACGCCCAGCTCACGAGGAGGGGCAGGACCACCACCACGACGACCGCCACGACCGCACGGAACAGCTTCTCGAAGTCCCCGCCGTCCACGGGCCGCTCCGTGCGAGGGGCGAGGCCCACCGCCAGGAGGGCGAAGAGCCCGAAGAGCAGGCCGAGCGCGAACCACAGCCTCGGGCTGCGGCCTCGCTCGGCGGCCAGCCACCCGGTGAGGAGGGCGGGCCCGAGCCAGAGGCAGAGGTAGATCGTGAGCAGCAGCGCCACAGTGGATCCTTCAGGTGACCGCAGGGCGGAGGGCGCCGCGCCCTCCGCCCTGCCCGATGGTCAGATCAGCTCCAGGCCGCCTCGATGTCGGCCAGGACCTTGTCGAGCACGCTCGGGCCACCCCGGACGTACTCGATCATGCCGGTCCAGAACTGCGAGTTGACCTCCGGCGGCATCATGTCGGAGGCATCGAAGCGCCCGGTGTCGTTCTCGAGCGCGTCGATCAGCACCTCCGAGGCGTCCGCCAGGATCTGGTTGGCGTAGCAGTCGGGGCCGACGTTGGTGTTCGGCGAGATCCGCGACGAGGCCTCGTCGCTGCCCATGGCACACTGGACGTCATCGGCGATGAACCGGTCGAGGAAGTCCTTCACCTCGGGACGGTTGCTGCCGACGACGGTGAACTCACCGGCGAAGAGCGTGCCCTCCTGGTCGATCGGGGGCAGCGGGAACCAGTCGTAGTCCACGCCGGCCTCGAGCCCCTCGGCGAAGTTGCCGAAGAAGGCGTTGATGAAGCTCGCCTGACGGTGCAGCCAGCACCCGGGCGGGTCCTGGAACATCGGGCCGGGGGCGTCGCCGAAGGCGAGGTCCGCGGAGGCCGCGGCGCCGCCGAGCACGTAGCCGTCGGTGAAGAGGATCTCCCCGAAGCGCTCGGCCGCCGTCTTGATGGCCGGGTCGTCGAAGGGGATCTCGTGGTTCACCCACTGGTCGTAGACCTCGACGCCCGCGGTGCGCAGGACGAGGTCCTCCATCCAGTCGGTGGCCGGCCAGCCGGTGGCGCCCTCGGACTCGAAGCCGACGCACCACGGGGTGCCGCCGTCAGCGACGATCTGGTCGCTGAGGGCGATCAGCTCGTCCCAGGTCTCGGGGACCTCGTAGCCGGCGGCGTCGAAGTCGTCCTTCGGGTACCACACCATGCTCTTCAGGTTGATGTTGGTGGGCATGCCGTAGTGCTTGCCCTCGTACTCCCCGAGCGACAGGTAGTACTCCCCGAAGATCTCCTCGAGCTCGTCGATGTCGAAGCCGAGGTCCTCGAGGGCGACGATGCTGCCGTCCGCGGCCAGCTGCCGGACCGCGCCGGGCTGGGGCACCGCGGCCAGGTCGAGGGTGCCGCCCTCGGCCCGGATCTGCAGCTGCTCCTCGAAGTTGCCGGCCGCCTCCACCTCAGCGGTGTAGTCGACCTCGCTGTTGATCATGTCGTCGAGGACGGCCTGGACGGCGTCGACCTCCTCCGGCTCCATGGCGGTGAGCAGCACCACCCGGCCGGTGTCGGAACCGCCCGTCGCGCCGCCGTCGCCGCCGTCGCCGCCGGCGTCGTCGTCATCGCCGCACGCCGCCGCCACGAGGGCGAAGGCGAACAGCGGGATCAGCAATCGTCGCATTCGCATGGTCATCTCCTTGTCGCCGTTGGGTGACATCACTCCGTGCCGTTGGCGGCGCGGTCACGGATCGCCGACCCGGTGGCCGGGTCGAAGAAGTGCAGGGCGTCCAGGTCGACCACGAGCTCGACGGGATCGCCCTTGCGCACCTGGGTGCGCGGGTCGAGACGGGCCAGGATGGTCGTGGAGCCACCCTGGGCTGCGGCTTCGATCTCCTCGACGGCCTCGGCGCCGATGTCCGCCTGGAGCTCGCGGGCCTCCTCGGTCATCGCCGGCGGCGCGTCGATCGTGCAGTGGATCACCACCTCGTGGCCGAGCGCCTCGCGCAGGTCCACGCTCGTGCGGATCCGGTGATCGGCGGGCGCGTCCGACTGGAGCGCCGCGTCCTCCATGCTCTCGGGACGGATGCCGAGGACGACGGTGCGGCCCGCGAACGACCGCAGCGCCGGCCGCTCGGCCAGCTGCTGCGGCGGGACCGGCAGGCGGAAGCCGCCGAACTCGACGGCCAGGCCGTCACCGGCCTCCACCACCGTGGCATCGAAGAGGTTCATCGCGGGGGAGCCGATGAAGCCGGCCACGAAGATGTTGTCCGGCCGGTCGTAGAGGGTCTGGGGCGCGTCGACCTGCTGGAGCATCCCCTTGCGGATCACCGCCACCCGGTCGCCCATCGTCATGGCCTCGGTCTGGTCGTGGGTGACGTAGATCGTGGTGACGCCGAGGTCGCGCTGGATGCGGGAGATCTCCGAGCGCATCTGAACCCGGAGCTTGGCGTCGAGGTTCGAGAGCGGCTCGTCCATCAGGTACGCCTTGGGCTTGCGGACGATGGCCCGACCCATCGCCACGCGCTGCCGCTGCCCGCCGGAGAGGGCGGCCGGCTTGCGCTTGAGCAGCTCCTCGAGGCCGAGGATGCGGGCCGCCTCGTGGACCCGCTCGGCGATCTCGGCCTTGTCGACCCGCTGCAGCTTGAGGCCGAAGGCCATGTTGTCGAACACGCTCATGTGCGGGTACAGCGCGTAGTTCTGGAACACCATCGCGATGTCCCGCGCCTTGGGCGGCATGTCGTTGACGACCTGGCCGTCGATCGAGATCGTGCCCCGGGTGATCTCCTCCAGCCCGGCCACCATCCGCAGGGCGGTGGTCTTGCCGCAGCCGGACGGGCCGACGAACACGAGGAACTCGCCGTCGGCGATGTCGAGGTTCAGCGCTCGGACGGCCTCGGTGCCTCCGGGGTAGATCTTCCACACGTCGTCGAGGACGATCTGGGCCATCAGGCGGCTCCTCTGTGGGGCACGGCGGTGGTGGTGCGGATGACGAGCTCGATGGGCAGCTCGGTGACGCCGGGTGTGAGCCGCTCGCCGCTGACGAGCGCGTCGAGCAGCAGCCGCCCGGCCAGGTAGCCGCTGTCGAAGAGCGGCTGGCGGATCGTGGTGAGCCCGGCGTAGTGGGCCAGGTCGATGTCGTCGTAGCCGATCACCGACAGCTCGGCGGGGACGGTGCGGCCGAGCTCGGCCGCCGCGGACAGGGCGCCGAGGGCCTGCACGTCGGAGCTGGCGAAGATCGCGGTGGGCGGCTTGGGGCGGCGCAGCAGGTCGAGCGCCATCGCCTTCGCCACGTCGTGGTCGTGGGGGCCGTGGCGCACGAGGCTGGGCCGGTAGCGGATGCTGTGCGCGCGCAGCACCTCCCGGTACCCCTCCTCGCGGTTGGACGATGCGGTGAACCCGAACGCGTTCTCCGGGTCCTCGCCGATAAAGGCGATGTCGCGATGGCCGAGCTCGACGAGGTGCTCGACGGCCAGGCGGCCACCGGTGCGGTCGTCGCTCACGACCACGGTGACGCCCTCGGCTCGGCTGTCGACGAGCACCACGGGCACCCGGGCCCGGGCCAGGCGCTCGAGGTCGTTGGGCGGCACCGGCAGCGACATCACGAGCAGCCCGTCGGCGCGGTGCGGGCCGGTGAGCGTGTGGAACGGCTCGTCGGGGTGGAAGGGGGAGGCGACGTTGAAGAGCACGAGGTCGTACCCGCTCCCCTCGAGCGCGGCGACGACGCCGCGGAGGCGCTCGACGGCGGAGGGGTGGGTGAAGAACGGGACGATCACGCCGACGGTGTGGCCCCGGCCCAGCGACAGGCCCCGGGCCAGCGGGTTCGGGCGGTACCCGAGCTCGTCGATGGCGGCCTGCACCTTCTTGCGGGTGGCGTCTCGGACCTGGGGGCTGCCGTTCAGGACGCGCGACACGGTGCCCAGGCCGACCCCTGCCTTTTTCGCGACATCGGCGATCGTGACCATGGCCTCCCCCCGGGAGCGCGGCCCGTCTGCATGGAAGCGCTTCCACGGGACGGCGTGAACGTACGACGGGTCTTCGGGGGTGTCAACCAACTCGGGACCAAGGTCCCCCTAGCCTGGGGCGATGGACCTCCCCGTGATGCTCCGCGAAGCCCTCGAGCTGCAGATCCTCGAGCAGGACCCGGAGGCCGCGGCCGGCGTGCTCGGCACCGGCGTGAGCGAGCACGGCGCCACCGAGGTGGCCCAGGTCCTCCTCGAGGCCACGGCGGTGGCGCTGCGGCGGATGGTGTCGATCACCGACGAGGCCTTCGACCTGGCCGAGCTCCTCACCCAGCTGGCCCTCGACGGGGCGGTGCCCGAGCACCGGCTCGAGCTGCTCACCGAGATCCTCACCGCCGCCGCGGCCACCGCCGGCGGGATCCGCCCCTCGATCGACGCGATGGCCCAGCGCCTCGGCGACCAGGACCTCCTCTTCGGCGCCTGGCTGGGGACGCTCACCGGCCTGCGGGTCGTGGCGATGGCCACCGAGGTCACCGAGGCCGAGCTGGCCGAGGACGTGCTGCTGGCCTTCGAGGTGTACGGGCCCGACGGCGAGGGCGCCGAGGGGTAGCGGCCGGCCGGGTCAGGCCCGGCCGGCCAGCTGGCGCAGCACGTAGTGGAGGATCCCGCCGTGGCGGAAGTAGACCGCCTCGGTGGGCGTGTCGATCCGGCACCGCACGTCGAAGCGGTGCTCGCCGGCCTGCACCGGCAGCTGGGCGCCGATGAGGTCCTCGGGCTCGGCGCCCTCGATGCCGGTGATGTCGAACACCTCCTCGCCGGTCAGCCCGAGCGAGGCGACGGTCTCGCCCTCGGGCAGCTCGAGGGGCAGCACGCCCATGCCGACCAGGTTCGAGCGGTGGATCCGCTCGAAGGACTCGGCCAGCACGGCCCGGATCCCGAGGAGCGCGGTGCCCTTCGCCGCCCAGTCCCGAGACGAGCCCGAGCCGTACTCGAGCCCGGCGAGGACGACGAGCGGCACGCCCTCGGCCTGGTAGCGCTGCGCCGCGTCGTAGATCGACAGCTGCTCGCCGCTCGGCAGGTGGCGGGTGACGCCGCCCTCGGTGCCGGGGGCCAACCGGTTGCGGAGGCGGATGTTGCCGAAGGTGCCCCGCAGCATCACCTCGTGGTTGCCTCGGCGCGCCCCGTAGGAGTTGAAGTCCGCCGCCTCCACGCCGTGCTCGAGCAGCCACCGGCCGGCCGGGCTGTCGGCCCGGATGGCGCCGGCGGGGGAGATGTGGTCGGTGGTGATGCTGTCCCCGAGCACGGCGAGGGCCCGGGCCCCGCGGATGTCGGTGAGCGGGGCCGGCTCGGGGGCGATCCCCTCGAAGAACGGCGGCTGGCGGACGTAGGTGGACCCGTCCTGCCACGCGAAGCGCTCGCTGCCCTCCACCGGGAGCGCCCGCCAGCGCTCGTCGCCGTCGAGCACGGCGGCGTAGCGGGTGCGGAACATCTCGGTGCCGAGGCTGTCCCGCACCACGGCGGCGATCTCCTCGGTGCTGGGCCACAGGTCGCGCAGCATCACGTCGCTGCCGGGGATCGGCTCGGCGTAGGGGTCCCAGTCCATCGTGCCGGCGAGGGCGTAGGCCACCACGAGCGGGGGCGAGGCGAGGAAGTTCATCCGCACGTCGGGGTTGATCCGGCCCTCGAAGTTGCGGTTGCCCGACAGCACCGAGGCCACCGCGAGGTCGTGCTCGTCGACGGCTCGGGAGATCTCGGGCGGGAGGGGCCCCGAGTTGCCGATGCAGGTGGTGCACCCGTAGCCGACGAGGTGGAAGCGCAGCGCCTCCAGCGGCTCGGTGAGCCCGGCTCGCTCGAGGTAGTCGGTGACGACGCGGCTGCCCGGCGCCAGCGAGGCCTTGACCCACGGCTTGGTGGCCAGGCCGGCCTCCACGGCTCGCTTCGCCAGGAGCCCGGCCCCCACCATCACGTAGGGGTTGGACGTGTTGGTGCAGCTGGTGATGGCGGCGATGACGACGTGGCCGTCGTCGATCGCCACCTCGGTCCCGTCGGCCAGGGTGACCGGGACCGCCCGCGACGGGGCGGCCTCGGGTCCGGAAGCCTGGTGGGCCGGCTCGGGCGGGGCCTCGGCCCCGGCGGTGGGCTTCGGCGGGTCGCTGGCCGGGAACGTCCCGACGAGCGCCGCCTCGCGGCTGCCCTCCTCGACGCCGGCCGGGCAGTCGTCGTCCTCGTCGCTCGCGCCGGGCAGGGCCACCGCGGTGCCCGAGGCCTCGAGGAACGCGCCCAGCTCCTCGCGGAAGCGGTGCTTGGCCTCGTCGAGGGAGATCCGGTCCTGCGGGCGGGCCGGCCCCGCGATGGCGGGGACGACGGTGGAGAGGTCGAGCTCGACGTGCTCGGAGTAGCGGGGGGTGCGGTCCGGGTCGTGCCAGAGCCCCTGCTCCTTGGCGTAGGCCTCGACGAGCGCCACGAGGTGCTCGTCGCGCCCGGTGAAGCGCAGGTAGCGCAGGGTCTCGTCGTCGATCGGGAAGATCGTGCAGGTCGACCCGTACTCGGGCGACATGTTCCCGATCGTGGCCCGGTCCTCGACCGGCACGGAGCCGACCCCCGGGCCGTACACCTCCACGAGCTTGCCGACCACGCCGTGCTGGCGGAGCAGCTCGGTGACCCGCAGGACGAGGTCGGTGGCCGTGGCGCCCTCGGGCAGCTGGCCCTCGAGGCGCAGGCCAACCACCCGGGGCGTGAGCATCGACATCGGCTGGCCGAGCATCGCCGCCTCCGCCTCGATGCCGCCCACGCCCCAGCCGAGCACGCCGAGGCCGTTGACCATCGGCGTGTGGGAGTCGGTCCCGAGCACGGTGTCGGGGTAGGCCACGCCGTCGTCGTCGACGAACACCACCCGGGCGAGGTGCTCGAGGTTGACCTGGTGGCAGATGCCGGTGTTCGGCGGCACCACGAGGAGCCCGTCGAAGGACTGCTGGCCCCACTTGAGGAAGCGGTACCGCTCCCCGTTGCGCTCGTACTCCCGGGCCACGTTGCGCTCCAGCGCATCGGGCGTGCCGGCCACGTCCACCTGCACGCTGTGGTCGATCACCAGCTCGGCGGGGACGAGCGGGTTCACCCGCGACGGGTCGCCGCCCAGCTCGACGATGGCGTCGCGCATCGCGGCGAGGTCGACGATCGCCGGCACCCCGGTGAAGTCCTGCATGAGGATCCGCGCCGGGCTGAAGCTGAGCTCCCGGGTGGAGGTGGCCCCCGGGTCCCAGGCCGCCAGCGCGGCCACGTCCTCCTCGGTGGTGGTGCGCCCCACGTGGCGAGCCACGTTCTCGAGCAGCACCTTGAGGGCGAAGGGGAGGCTGTCGACGTCGCCACCGAGCTTGGCGAGCGGGACGTACCGGTAGTCGACGTCGCCGACGCGCAGGTTCCGTTGTGCGATCACGCCCACCATGCTGCCCCACTCGCGGCGGCCCAAACCCGACGATGTACGCTCTGACGGGTCGTCAGATCTGAGGGGGACGCGATGACGGCAGTGCGAGGAGGCAGCCTCTGGGAGCTGGTGGAGCGCCGCGCCAGGGCCACACCCGACGCCCAGGCGGCGGTGGACGAGTCCGGCCGCACCCTCACCTGGGGGGAGGTGCGCATCGAGGCGGAGCGGGCCGCCGCCGGCCTCGCCCGCCTCGGGGTGGGCCCGGGCACCGTGGTGTCGTGGCAGCTCCCCACCTGGATCGAGTCGAAGCTGCTCGTGCTGGCCCTGGCCCGCCTCGGGGCGATCCAGAACCCGATGCTGCCGATCTACCGCGAGCGCGAGGTCGGCTTCATCGTCCGCCAGGCGAAGCCCCGGCTCCTCGTCGTGCCGTCGACGTGGTCCGGCTTCGACTACGAGGCCATGGCCCGGCGGATCGCCGAGCAGGTGGCCGCGGAGGGCGGCACGCTCGAGGTGCTCGTGGCCGACCGGGCCCTGCCGCAGGGGGACCCGGCCACCCTGCCCCCGCCGCCGGACCCGTCCGAGGACCCGGTGCGCTGGTACTTCTACACCTCGGGGACCACGTCGGACCCCAAGGGGGCGCAGCACACGGACCGCACGATCATGGCCAGCGCGGAGGGGATGAACGCCTGCCTCGAGGTCACGCCCGAGGACCGCAACGCCGTGGTGTTCCCGTTCACCCACATCGGGGGCATCGGGTGGCTGTTCTCGGCGCTGCTCGTCGGGTTCCCCACCGTCTACATCGAGCGGTTCGACCCGGCCCGCACGATCGGGCTGATCCGCGAGCACGAGGTGACGATGGCCGGGGCCGGCACCCCGTTCCACATGGCCTACCTGGCCGCCCAGCGCCAGCTGCCCCCGGGGGAGCGCCTGTTCCCGAAGGTGCGGGTCTACTGCGGCGGCGGTGCGCCGAAGCCCCCGCAGCTGCACTACGACATCAAGGCCGAGATGGGGGGCGTGGGGATCGTGTCCGGCTACGGGCTCACCGAGGCGCCGATCATCGCCATGGGCACGGTCCACGACACCGACGAGCAGCTGGCCCACACCGAGGGGCGCGCCACCGGCACCACCCAGCTGCGGGTGGTCACCCTCGACGGCAAGGAGGCCGGCATCGACGAGGAGGGCGAGATCCGGGTCAAGGCCCCGCAGGTGATGAAGGGCTACCTCGACCCGTCGCTCGACGCCGACGCCTTCGACGAGGACGGCTGGTTCCGCACCGGCGACCTCGGCCGCATCGATGCCGACGGCATGGTCACGATCACCGGGCGGGTGAAGGACATCATCATCCGCAACATGGAGAACATCTCGGCCAAGGAGGTGGAGGACGTGCTGTTCGCCCACCCCGACGTGGCCGACGTGGCCGTCATCGGCGTGCCGGACCCGAAGACCGGCGAGCGGGTGTGCGCGGTGGTCGTCCCCGCCGACCCGGCGAGCCCGCCGGACGGGGTGTCGCTCGTCGAGCACTGCCGCGCCGCCGGGCTGATGACCCAGAAGCTGCCCGAGCGCATCGAGGTCGTCGAGCAGCTGCCCCGCAACCCCACCGGCAAGGTCCTCAAGCACGAGCTGCGGGCGCGCTACGGCGCCGCGGCCGGCTGAGCCGATCCCGCCACGACCCACCCCACCACCTCAGACAGGAAGGCACGATCCCTTGGCACTCCTCGACGGCAAGGTCTGCATCGTCACCGGCGCCGGGCACGGCATCGGCCGGGCCCACGCGCTCGAGCTGGCCCGCCACGGCGCGTCGGTCGTGGTCAACGACCTCGGCACCTCGGTCACCGGCGACGGCGCCGACCAGAAGGCGGCCGACCTCACGGTCGAGCTGATCGCCCAGCGGGGCGGGACCGCGGTGGCCAGCTACGACGACGTCGCCGACTACGACGCCGCCGGCCGCCTGGTCCAGCAGGCGGTCGACGCCTTCGGCCGGCTCGACGTGCTCGTCAACAACGCCGGCATCGTCCGCGACGGCGCGATCTGGAACATGTCCGAGGCCGACTTCGACGCGGTGATCCGGGTCCACCTCAAGGGGACCTGGGCGCCCTCGCACCACGCCGCCCGCCACTGGCGGGCCCGGGCCAAGGCCGGCGAGCGCTTCACCGGCCGGATCATCAACACCACCTCCGGGGCCGGTCTGGTGGGCAACTTCGGCCAGTCCAACTACGCCACGGCCAAGGCCGGCATCGCCGGGCTCACCCAGACCCTCTCCCTCGAGCTCGCCAAGCTGGGCGTCACCGTGAACGCCGTCGGACCGGCCGCCGCCACCCGGATCACCGGCACGATGCCCGGTGCCCCGGCGGTGATCGAGGCCGACGAGGTGCCCGAGGACGAGTGGAACCCGATGGACCCGGCGGTGTCCTCGCCGCTGGTGGCCTGGCTGGCCAGCGACGAGAGCCAGCACGTCACGGGTCAGGTCATCCGGGCCGTGGGGGAGCAGATCGTCTGGATGCGAGGCTGGAGCGAGGGTCCCTCGATCAGCAACGGGGGCCGGCGGTGGGACGCCACCACCCTCGGCCAGCAGCTGAACACCGACGTGTTCGGCACCCGGGCCCCCGGGCTGCGCTACTAGCGGCCGCGGCCCGGGCGCGAGACGGCCCCGGCGGGGAGCCGGGGCCGTCGGTGCGGTTGCGGTGCGGGGTGGCTCAGCGCCAGCCGAAGCTGCGGGTGCAGGCCGGCCAGTGCTTCCAGCCGCCCTGCTGCCAGAGGCGCTTGCCCATCGCGATCTGGGTCTCGCGGCTGTGCTCGTGCGGGTAGCCGGTGCCGCCCACGCCCCGCCACGAGGCCAGCGAGAACTGCAGGCCGCCGTAGTACCCGTTGCCCGTGTTGATGTGCCAGTTGCCGCCCGACTCGCACTGCGCGAGGCGGTCCCAGCTGGCCGGGTCGTTGGGGTCGCCGGCGCCCGTGGGGGCGGGGGCCGGGGCGGGGGGCGGGGTCGGCGCCGGGGCCGGCGCGGGGGCGGCCGTCGTGGGCGGGGCCGCGGCAGCCGCGGCCTCGGCCTGCTTGGCCCGCTCGACGGCCGCCGCGTAGGCGATGGCCTGGGCCTGCTTGGCCTCCTCGACCTGGGCGGCGTAGGCGATGACCCTGGCCTGCTCGGCCTCCTCGGCGGCCTTGGCCTCGGCGAACTCAGCGGCCTGGCTCACCGCCTGGGCTCGGACGAGCTGCAGCTCCTCGACGATGGACGAGGAGGTGATCCCCGCGGCGTCGGTGCGGTCGTCGTCGGGACGGACGTCGGCGGCAGGGGCGTCGCCGGAGCTCGTCCCCAGGACGGCGGCGGCGGGGGCGGCCACCGCGCCGAGCACGGCGGCGGTGGTGAGGAGGGCTCGGCGCGCGAGGCGCGGCGAGCCGTGGGTACTCGGGGGCTTGCTCCCGGACATGTTGGGGTGTCCTCCTGTCGAGGGCAGGCTGGGGGCGCGCGCCGCCGACGGGGGAAGGTCGGGGGGAGACGGCGCACACAAGGGGCCCCAGCGGCGGGGCCGCGCACTTGGCGGCTCTGGTCAGTTACGAAAGCGTAACCAGACTTCGTCACAAAATCGCAACAATCCTGCCTGTGAACCTGGGCACAGGGGATCTGACCCCTCGTCAGGACGAGGCGGTGCGGCGAGCGGCGACGCCCACCCGCCTACCCGAAGGGGTGGCCGGCGCAGACCGGCGGCGCGCTCAGCGATGGCGGGGCAGCCCCAGGCCCCGCCCGGCGATGATCTCGCGCTGGATCTCGCTGGAGCCGCCGTAGATCGTCGTGACGACGGCGTGGCGGAAGGCGTGCTCGACCCGGCCGGCCACTGCGGCGCCCGCCTCGCCGTGGCCCCGCACGAGCCCCGCCGGGCCGAGCACGTCGAGCAGGTCGGCGGCGGCCCGCACGAAGGCCTCGGTGATGTGGAGCTTCGCCATCGAGCCCTCCACGTGGGGCAGCTCGCCCTGCGCGGCCAGCCAGGCGGTGCGCAGGAGCAGCAGCCGCCCGACCTCGAGCTCGGTGGTCCAGCGGGCCAGGGACTCCTGCACCCGCGGATCGTCGAGGGGGCGGCGCCCGTCGGCGCCCGGGCCGCGGGCCCAGGCGGCCACCGCCTCGACCAGCGCGTCGGGCTCACCCCAGTTCGCGGAGCCGCGCTCGTAGACGAGGGCGGCGTGCATCACCGACCAGCCGTCGCCGGGCTCCCCCACCCGCCAGCGGTCGTGGACCCGCACGCCGTCGTAGAAGGTGATGTTGGTGCGCTCGCCGCCGAGGGTGGCCACCGGTCGCACCTCGATCCCCGGGGTGTCCATCGGGACGAGGAACATCGTGAGGCCCCGGTGCTTGGGGGCGTCCGGGTCGGTGCGGGTCAGCAGGAACACGTACTGGGCCTCGTGGGCCATCGTCGTGAACATCTTCTGCCCGTCGATCACCCAGCTGTCGCCGTCGCGGACGGCCCGGGTGGTGACCGCGGCGACGTCGGAGCCGGCGTCGGGCTCGCTGTAGCCGAGGCAGCAGAGGACCTCGCCGGCGAGGATGCGGGGGAGGACCTCGCGCTTGTGCTCCTCGGTCCCGCACACGAGGAGCGTGGCGCCGACCATCGCCGCGATGTTGAGCCCGTCGATCGGGGCGCCGGCCGCGTAGAGCTCCTGCATCAGCAGGGTCTGCTCGATGGCGTCGCGCCCGAGGCCGCCGACCTCGGTGGGCCAGCCGGCGGCCAGGTAGCCCCGTTCGCACAGCGCCCGGTGGAAGCCCCAGTCGTGCATCGTGCCGGTCTCGTGGGCCCGGGCGATCACCTCGGGGGTGAGGTGCTCGGCCACGAAGCGGCGCACCTCGGCTCGGAAGCGCTCGGTCTCGGGGGCGAGCCGGAAGTCCATCCCCGCCCGGGTGGGGCGAGCGGTGGCCGCCTCGGCCAGCGCCTCCTCGCTCGGGGCGTCCGCTCCCCACCGGCGCTCGGCGATGCGGGGCAGCTCGCGACGGGGGTCGCCGGCCAGCAGTCGCGTGGCCTTGGCCCGCCGGAGGTGCAGCTGCACGTCGTACTCCAGCATGAAGCCGTAGCCGCCGTGCACGTGGAGGCTGAACCCGGCCGCCTCCTCGGCCACCTCGCCGCACCACCAACCGGCCTGCGCGGCCCGCAGGGGCGCCGACGGGTCGTCCTCGTCGAGCGCCCAGACGGCCTCGTAGGCGAGGAGCCGGGCCCCCTCGGCTCGGGTGTGGAGGTCGGCGAAGCGGTGCTGGAGCACCTGGAACGACGCGATCGGCGTCCCGAACTGGTGCCGCTCCTTCGCGTAGGCCAGCCCCACCTCGAGCGTGGCCCGGGCCAGGCCCGCCTGAGCCACGGCGGTCAGGGCCCGCCACTCGTCGCGGGCGCGCGCCGCCGCCGCGGCCACGGCCGGGCCGCGCGCCACGGTCGCCGCCCCGGAGGGCTCGGGAGGCACGGCGGCGGCGGCCAGCCCGGCCAGCGTGGCGAGCGGGGGCCCGCCTGGGCCGTCAAGCACGAGCAGCCGGTCGCCGGCGACGGTGACCACGAGGTCGGCCACCGCCGCGAAGGCCACGGGGACCGCGCCGTCTTCCTCGGCCGCCCGCAGCGCCGCTCGAGCGCCGTGGACGACGCGGTCGACGAGCTCGTCGGCGCCCGCCGCGGCCAGCAGGCGGGCGGCCACCGCCGTCTCGACGAGGGGCACGAGGCCGGCGTGCGCGCCGTGCACCTCGACGGCGGCGGCGAGGTCGGTGAGGGTGGCGCCCGCCCCGCCGGCCGCCTCGGGGAGGGCCATCGTCGGGAGCCCCATCGAGCACACCCCCTCCCAGAGGTCGGGGTCGAAGCCGTCCGGCTCGAGCTCGCGGACGCGCTCGCCGTGGGAGCGGGCGCCGTAGAGCCGACCGACGGCCTCCGCCAGCGCGTCTTGGTCGGGGGTGAAGGAGAGGTCCATGCCACCTCGGCGAGATCTGACGGGGCGTCAGATCGTATGCCATCATCCTCGCTCGATGGCTGTTCGGCCCATCTTCCTCCACGAGGTGGTCGACGTGGTGGGCCGTGGCGGCCCGCCGTACATGGCCCACGTCGTCGGCTTCGACGCGGCGGCCGCGGCCGACCGGGGCCTGGCGCTGCTCGGGACCTGGGAGGTGGCCGGCTCCACGGGCCGCTGGCCCCAGGTGGTGAACGTCTGGGAGGTCGACGGCTGGGACGGCTGGGCCCGACTGGCCCAGCGCACCAACGTGGCCAAGGCCGCCAACCCGGCGCTGGCCGCCTGGTGGGACGAGGCCCACCGCCACCGCACCGGCGGCGTGGACCGGCTGCTCGCCGGCGCCCCCGGCTGCCCCACCCGGGCGTCGCTGGTCGCGGACGGGGTGCGGGGCTCGTGGTTCGTGCACGAGCTGTCCGAGGTCCGCCCCGGCGCCGGTCCCGAGTACCTCGCCGCCACGCTCGAGCTGCGGGTCCCGGCGATGGCCGAGCGCGGCATCCGCCTCGTCGGCCTCTACGAGGCCGTGCTGTCCGACACCGAGGTGTGCACGATCTGGGCCACCGACGTGGCCGCCCACACGGCGCTCCTGCGCGACGGCGACCCGTGGCCCGCCACCGCCCGGCAGTGGTGCACCCGGTGGCGGGAGGAGCTCATGACCCCGGGGGCGGGCTCGCCCCTCGCCAGCGAGGAGATCCGGTGACCGCACCTCTCGAGAGCGTCCGCATCGTCGAGTGCTCGATGCTCGGCCCGGGCGCCATCACGACCACGCTCGCCGACCTCGGCGCCGACGTGATCAAGGTGGAGCCGCCGTCGGGCGACTACATCCGCCAGATGACCTGGCCGATCGTGGAGGGCGTCTCGCTCATGCACCTCCACATCAGCCGGGGGAAGCGCTCGATCACGATCGACCTGCGCACCGACGCCGGCCGCGAGGTGTTCATCGAGCTGGTGCGGGGAGCCGACGCCGTCATCGAGGCGATGCGGCCGGGCGGCCTCGACCGCCGCGGGGTCGGCTACGAGGCCTGCCTGGCCGTGAACCCGCGCATCGTGTTCTGCACGATCTCCGGCTACGGGATGACCGGCCCCTACCGGGACCTGCCCAGCCACGGCATCGCCTACGACGTGTGGGCCGGCCTCGTCGCCCCGGAGGTGACCGAGGACGGGTTCTGCGCCATCCCCGAGCACCCCTCGGTGGGCATCCACGCCGGGCCCCTCTTCGGGGCCCTCGGCGTGCTCGCCGGCATCACCCGGGCTCGGGCCACCGGGCAGCCGTGCCGCCTCGAGATCGCCCAGTCTGACGCCGCGGCCGCCATGGACTGGCTGCGCAGCGAGACCTGGAAGGCCTACGAGCGGCCCGAGGACGAGGTGACCGGCAACCCGGCCGACGGGTACGAGCGGCGCGCCCCCGGCACCGCCGGGATGCGCGACGGCGTCCGCTACCAGATCTACGAGTCGGCCGACGGCCACGTGCTGTTCATGGCCTCCGAGCAGGCGTTCTGGCGCAGCTTCTGCGAGGGGGTGGGCCGGCCCGACCTCTTCGAGCGCCACCCCGGCTCGCGCTACGCGGACCACGCGCGGGGCAACGCCGAGCTGCGGGCCGAGCTGGCCGCCATCTTCCGCACCCGCACCACGGCCGAGTGGGTCCGCTTCGGGGCCGAGGTGGACACGCCGATCGCGCCGGTGAACACCCCGAAGACCCTCGCCGACGACCCGCAGTTCCAGGCCCGCATGCCGTGGCTCCCCCGCGAGCGGGTGGGGACCGAGCAGCTCCCCACCCCGATCAAGGTGGTGGGGGAGGAGCTGCCCCTTCCGACGCGGGCCCCGGAGGTGGGCGAGCACACCGAGGCCGTGCTGCGCGAGGTGCTCGGCTACGACGACGAGCGCATCGAGGCGCTGCGGCGCACCGGCGCCCTCGGCTGATCGCGCCGGCGTCAGCCACCGGTCCGGGCTCGCAGGCGGGCGGCGTCGGTGGCAGCCCAGCCGAGGAGCACGAGCCCGGCTCCGGCGAGCGCCAGCGAGGCGGTGTCCGCGCCCGTGCGGGGCAGGCGGCCGATCGGCGCGGGCGGCGGGGCCTGGCCGGCCGCCACGGTGACCGGCGGGCGCGCCGCGGCGACCGAGGTGGTCGTCGACGACGGCGGGGCGGTCGTGGTGGTGGTCGTCGTGGACGTCGTGGTGGTGGCCGGCGGCTCGGTGGTGGTCGGGGGCGGGGGGACGGGCGCGTTCGGAACCTCGAGGTCGAGGGTCTGGCCCGGGGCCAGGTGGACGACGAGCGGCTCGGCCAGCGGTTGGTAGCCCGTGGGGGTGAGGTCCTCCCGCAGCTCGTAGCGGCCCGGCAGCAGGTCGGCCACCACCACCGGGTCGCGGGAGGAGAGCACCTCGGCCACGACCGGGTCGCCGGCGCCGTCGAAGGCGCCGTCGGCGTCCGCGTCGTAGCGCAGGGTGAGGCCGGCGAACCCGAGCGGATCGCCGGTGGCGGCGTCCACCTTGCGCAGGCGGATCTCGCCCCGCACCGCCCGGTCCAGCACCTCGAGCATGGCCACCTCGCCGGGCCGGACGTCGACGGTCCAGGGGCCCGCGGCGAGGTAGCCGGGTGGCGGCTCGACCTCGACCACCTGGTGGGGCCCGATCGGCAGCTCCACCTCCGGCGTTCGGCCGTCCTCGCCCACGACCAGCTCCACCGGCGCACCCCCGCCGGCCGTCACCACCGCGAACCGGGCGCCGGCGACGGGGACGTAGGCGGTCGCGTCGCCGGCCTTGTCGATGCGGAGCCGCCCGGTGCTCGGCGCCACTCGGGCGACGGCGGTCAGCTCGTCTCGGGTGGGGCGGGCCACCCGCTGGGCCGGGGTGGCGGTGGGGGCCCACGCGTCGACGGGCAGGTGCGGGACCACAGCGGCGGCGCGGACCTCGGTGGGGGCGCCGGAGGGTCCGAGCACCACGGTGGCGGTGCCGCGGGCGTCGGTGGTGAGCACCTGCGTGCGCCCCGGCCAGGTGAGCGTGACGGCCACGCCGCCCACGCCCTGGTCGAGGCGGTCATGGAGGCGGACGACCACCGGCCTGCGCCCGTCGGGCTGGGGCTCGCCGGCCGTCAGCGCCAGCGCGAGCGGGCCCCGCAGGTGGCGGTGGGCCAGGCCCTCGGCCTTCAGCTGGCGGGCCCGGTCCAGCACGGCGCCGGCCTGCGGGCCGAACCCCGCCGTGCGGGCCGGGGTGAGGCGGTCGACGTCCAGGCGCCCGGAGGGGTAGCGGGCGCCCATCAGGTCGTGGACGGCGAGCATCCCCGCGGCGTGGGCCACCGGGTCGGCGCCGTGGCCGTGGCGGCCCACCACCCAGCCCACGGCGGCCCGGACGTCCTCGGGGACCCCGGCCAGGTCCGTGGCGGCGTACCGGAAGGCGGGGTCGGGGGCCCGGCTGCCGTGATCGATGCACCAGCCGGGGCCGAGGTCCCCGAGCCCGTAGGACCCGTACCACGAGGTCCACCCGTCGACGGTGGCCCAGAACCCGTGGAGGCGGGTGACCGCCGCCGCGGCCGGTCGGGGCGCGACCAGCTGCAGCCCGGCTGCCGCGACGAGCAGGGCGACGGCCAGCCACCGTCGAGCCCTGGCCCG
>Ga0079224_100003735_pt1 | contig 19353 bp, 20 predicted proteins | sample Stecom2015_FD_80414 | JGI IMG/M metagenome (GOLD analysis project Ga0079224, IMG submission 80414) | Agricultural soil microbial communities from Utah to study Nitrogen management - Steer compost 2015 | ecosystem: Environmental > Terrestrial > Soil > Agricultural land | place: USA: Utah... | reverse complement strand
GATGCGTTCGGAGTGCCGACTTCCAGCACGGCCGGCGGGACTCGTCGCGCCGTTTGACGAAGCGCTCAGCGCTCGGTTATCGGCCTGTAGTCGCGCCGCGTGGGTCCGACGTAGAGCTGCCGCGGACGCCCGATGCGCGTGCTCGGGTCCGTGACCATCTCCCGCCAATGGGTGACCCAGCCGACGCAGCGGGCGATCGCGAACATCACCGTGAACATCGACTTCGGGATGCCGATCGCGCGGTAGATGATTCCCGAATAGAAGTCGACGTTCGGGTACAGGTTTTTCTCAATGAAGTACTCGTCCTTGAGCGCGATCTCCTCGAGACGCAACGCAAGCTCGAAGAGCGGCCTGTCCTTTTCCTTGCCGAGCTTCTCGAGCACGCGATGACACATCTCGCGGATGATGGCCGCGCGCGGGTCGTAGCTCTTGTAGACGCGATGCCCGAAGCCCATCAACCGGAACGGATCGTTCTTGTCCTTCGCACGGGCGATGTACTCGCCGATGCGGTCGACCGTGCCGATCTCCTCGAGCATGTTGATCACGGCTTCGTTCGCGCCGCCGTGGGCGGGGCCCCAAAGCGCCGACATCCCGGCTGCGATCGCGGCATACGGGTTCGTGCCCGAGCTGCCGGCAAGGCGCACCGTCGACGTGCTGCAGTTCTGCTCGTGGTCCGCGTGCAGGATGAACAAGAGGTCGAGCGCCTCGGCGGCGATCGGGTCGACCTCGTAGTCGTCCGACGGCACCGCGAAGAACATGTGCAGCAGGTTGCTGCAGTAGTCCAGCCGGTTCTGCGGGTAGACGAAAGGCTGCCCCCGCGAGTGCTTGTACGCGGCGGCGGCGATCGTCGGAAGCTTCGCGATGATGCGGTACGCGAAGATGTCCCTGTCCCGCGGGTTATGGATGTCCGTGCTGTCGTGATAGAACGCCGCCATCGACGCGACGACGCCGGCCACCATCGCCATCGGGTGGGCGTTGTGGTGGAAGCCGTTGAAGAACCGCAGCAACGACTCGTTGATCATCGTATGCGTGCGGATCGAGTGGTCGAACTCCTCGAGCTGCGCCTTCGTCGGCAGCTCGCCGTGGAGCAACAAATAGGCGACCTCGATGAAGCTCGACTTCTGCGCGAGCTGCTCGATCGGATAGCCGCGGTAGAGCAGGATGCCGGCCTCGCCGTCGATGTACGTGATGCTGCTTTCGCAGCTCGCCGTCGATGCATAACCCGGGTCGAACGTGAGCGTTCGACGCGCGGTGTAGAGCTGCGTGACGTCGACGACCTTCGGGCCGAGCGTCGGCTCGCGCACCGGAAGCTCGACCGATTCGCCCGACTCCGGGTCGGTGAGGATCCAATGCTTACCTGTCATCCATCGCACCTGGCAGTGGCTAATCTTAGTTATTTCCGGCCCCGTGCCAGGGCGGACTCGTCGGATGAGCGCGCCGGACATGTCCGTCCGCGCGCAGAGGGCACATTATATCAGTGCCGACTGGCCCTCCAAGTTCGATGGATGCGGCTACTTCGTGGCGGACAAGCCGTAACGGCGGCGGAACTTGTCGACGCGGCCGCCGGTATCGACGATCTTCTGCTTGCCCGTGTAGAACGGGTGACAGTTCGAGCACACCTCGACGTGCATGTCCTGCCCGTACGTCGACCGTGTCTTGATGACGTTGCCGCAGCTGCACGTGATCGTGATCTCGCGGTACTCGGGGTGAATATCTGGCTTCATGGAAGAAAAGGTCCTTATAAGGGGCGCGTGAGGATACTGTCCCGGCGGCGTGGACACAAGCGGCGGCCGACCGCCGCTCCCGTTACGCGATCCGTTATCCACAAATTCTGTGGATAACTTTGTGGAAACCGAGCGGACAGCGCGGCCTCGCAGGCTTGGCGCGACGCGATTTCTTTCAGTTTGGTTAAAAAACGATCATTCCTGCAATGTGCTTAACTTTCAGTGAGTTACAATCCCATATAAAGCACGAGTAATAGCTTTCGTCTGCAACGCGATTGATTTGGCGGAGCGCCGGCGGAGCTGTGCATAAGCGCGCCCGCAGAAGCCCGCCGGCTTCCTTCGAGTGCCACCCGCAGGCGCGGGTTCAACGTCCGCCGAGGCGCTCGCCGAGCGCCGCCACGAGGCTGCGAAACGCTGCGGCCCGATGGCTGATCGAATTCTTGACCTCGGGCGGCAGCTCGGCGGCCGTGCATCCGTGCTCGTCGACGAAGAAGACCGGGTCGTAGCCGAAGCCGCCAGAGCCGACGGGGGCGAGCGCGATCCGGCCTCGCCAGCTGCCGGTTGCGATCGTCGGCGCGGGGTCGTTGGGGCTCGTCATGGCGACCACGACGCAATGGAACCGCGCCGTACGCCGCTCGGGCGGAACGCCGGCGAGGGCGGCGAGGAGCCGCGCGATGTTCGCGCGATCGTCCGCGTGCGGGCCCGCGAAGCGGGCCGACCGCACGCCCGGCTGGCCGCCGAGCGCGTCGACGGCGAGGCCGGAGTCGTCCGCGATCGCCGGGAGCCCCGTGCGTTTCGCCGCGTGCCGTGCCTTGATCAGCGCATTCTCGACGAACGTCACCGCGGATTCGTCCGCGGCCTCGACGCCGAGCTCGGCCTGCGCGACGAGGTCGATCGGGAGATCCGCGAGCAGCGCGCGGATCTCGGCGAGCTTGCCGCGGTTGCCGGTCGCGACGACCCAGCGGCGCTCGAAGCTCATCGCTCGAGCACGGCCGACTGCGCCTCGAGGAGGACGCGCACGCCCTGCTCGGCGAGCCCGAGCAGCCGATCGAGCTCGTCGCGCTGGAACGCATGACCTTCGGCGGTTCCCTGGATCTCGACGAATCCGCCGGCCTCGTTCATCACGACGTTCATGTCCGTCTCGGCTTCGGCGTCCTCGGCGTAATCGAGATCGAGGACGGGCACGCCGCGATAGATCCCGACGGAGACGGCCGCGATCTGCCCGTGGATCGGATTGCGCTCGAGCTCGTTGCTGGCGCATAGGCGATCCGCCGCGAGCGCGAGGGCGACGTAGCCGCCGGAGATCGCAGCCGTGCGTGTGCCTCCGTCCGCCTGCAGGACGTCGCAGTCGATCGTGATCGTCCGCTCGCCGAGTGCGCGGCGGTCGACGACGGCCCGCAGGCTCCGTCCGATCAAGCGTTGGATCTCGAGCGTGCGGCCGCTCTGCTTGCCGCGAACCGCCTCGCGAGGCGTCCGAGTATGCGTCGCACCGGGAAGCATGCCGTATTCGGCGGTCACCCAGCCTTCCTGGCGGCCTTTCAAGAAGGCCGGGACTTTGTCTTCGACCGAAGCCGTGCAGAGGACGCGCGTCTCGCCGAACTCGACGAGGACCGAGCCCACGGCGTTGCGCGTGTAGTCGGCGATGAAGCGCACCGGCCGCATCTCGTCGGGCCTGCGTTTGCTGGGACGCATCGGTAAGGAGAACCTCGTTGGTCAGGGGGCAGGTGCGGCCCCGGGAAGTCGTCGATGCTGCCTGCCGCCGTCCGCTGCGGCAAGACCGAGAGACTATGGCGGCGCTCAGTCGCCGAGCCAGCGCAGCGCCGCGACGGTCGTATTGTCGCTATGCGGATGATTGCGCGCGACCGCTCGCTCGGCGAGCACGCGCAACGCCCGCTCGAGCGGCTGCGGCGACGCTGCGAGGGCGCCGATCTCCGCGTCGTCGAGCCCGGCCCACAGGCCGTCGGTGCACGCGAGCAGCACGTCGCCCGGAACGAGCTTCTTCCGCGCCGTGATGCTCATGTTCGGCAGCGGCGTGTCTCCGCCGAGGCAGCACTCGACGAAGTTGCGCATCGGATGGGAGCGCATCTCGCGCTCGCCGATCACGCCCTCGCGCCGCAAGAGCTCGACGTGGCTGTGGTCGCGAGTGCGCTCGCGGACGCCGCCGTCGCGCAGCAGGTAAATGCGGCTGTCGCCGACGTGCGCCCAGTACGCGCCCGCGTCCTGGACGAGGCACACGGCGCAGGTCGCGCGCGGCTTGTGATCGAGCGAGACGTCGCGACCGAGCTCGACGACCTTTGCGTGCGCGAGAGCCAGCGAGACGGTGAGAAACCCTTGCGGATCGAAGACCACGTCGCCTTCCTTCGCGAAGCACCGCTTCAGCGTCGCGACGGTCACTTCGGCTGCTTTCGCCCCTTCGGCGTGGCCGCCCATGCCGTCGACGACGATGAGGAGCGCCGATTCCGCTCGCGTCAGCACCTCGACGCGATCCTGGTTGTCCTGTCGGTTTCCCGGGAGGCTGAGCTTCGCGATCTCGATGCGCACGGCGATGTTCGCTCTTTATGTTATGGGTCGGTGTCGGCGGTTTTCCGCGGGAGGCGGGGCGCAATTCTGATCGGAATCGGTCGCTCGATTCCGTCGAATACTACGCGAAATTGCGATGCCGCCGGGCCCTCGTTCCGTACCGGCGGTGTGCGGGCTGCTAGACTAGGCCCCGCCAGTGGCTCACGACGGACGCAGATCTTGCCGCACAGCATGACAGGCTTCGCGGGCGCAGAGGCCGAGAGCCCGCCCTTCCGGCTGGCCTGGGAGCTGCGCAGCGTGAACCATCGCTTCCTCGATATTTCGCTCCGCCTGCCGGACGAGCTTCGCGCGCTCGAGGCCGCGTTCCGCGACATCCTCGCGGAGCACGTCCGCCGCGGAAAGGTCGACTGCACGCTGAAAATCACGGTCGCCGACGATTCGACCGGCGCGCCGGAGATCGACGCGGCGGGCCTCGGCGCGCTCGCGGCGCTCGAGGCGCGCGTGAGGCAGGCGTTCCCGCACGCTCGGCCGCTGACCGTCAACGAGGTGCTGCGCTGGCCGGGCGTGCTGAAGGAGCGCGAGCTCGACGTCGCGACGCTCGCGGAGCCGGCCCGGCAGGCGCTGCGGGAGGCCGCGGCCGCGCTCGAGGCGACGCGTGCCCGGGAAGGGGAACGGCTCGCGGCGCTCGTCGAGGAGCGGCTCGACGCGATCGTCGCGCGGCTCGCCGCCGTGCGACCTGCCGTCCAGAGCGCCGAGGAGCGCTATCGGCACAAGCTCGCCGAGCGGCTCGCACGGCTCGACATCCAGGCGCAGCCCGAGCGCCTCGAGCAGGAGCTCGTGCTCGTCGCGCAGCGGTTCGACGTCAGCGAAGAGGTGGATCGGCTCGGCGCGCACGTCGCCGAGGCGCGCGAGGTCTTGAAGCGCCGCGAGCCGATCGGCCGGCGGCTCGATTTCCTGATCCAGGAGATGAACCGCGAGGCGAACACGCTCGGGTCGAAGGCGCAGGACGAGGAGCTCACGCGAACGGCCGTCGATCTCAAGGTCCTGATCGAGCAGATGCGCGAGCAGGTCCAGAACCTGGAGTAGGGATGAGCGAGGGTCGTCACGCACGCGGACGTCTGATCGTGCTCGCCGCGCCGTCCGGCGCGGGCAAGACCACGCTCGTTCGCGCGTTGCTCGAGCGCGTGCCGAATCTGCGTTTCTCCGTGTCTTACACGACCCGTCCGCCGCGGCCCGGCGAGCGCGACGGCGTCGACTATTTTTTCGTGAGCCCGGAGCGGTTCGACGAGATGGTCCGGCGCGGCGAGTTCCTCGAGCACGCGCAGGTGTTCGACCACTGGTACGGCACGTCGCGCGAGCACGTCGACGCGCTGCTCGCGTCCGGGGCGTCGGTGCTGCTCGAGATCGACTGGCAGGGCGCGCGCCAGGTGCGCGAGCGGGCCCCGGACGCGGTCACCGTGTTCATCCTGCCGCCGTGCGTCTCCGCGCTCGAGACGCGGCTCAAGCACCGCGGCAGCGACCCGCCGGAGGTCATCGCGCGGCGGCTCCGGGACGCCGTCGCCGACATGATGCACTGGAACGAATTCGGCTACGTCGTGGTCAATGACGAGCTGGAGCGCGCCGCCGACGAGCTCGCCGAGATCGTCACGGGCGGCGGCGCGCGCCATCGCACGGATGCGCCGGGTGTCGCGGAACGCGTCGCGAAGGTGTTCGAGGACGCCGGCAGCGCGCCCGGCACCGCTCGGCCCGCGCCTGCGGCTCGGGAAGTCCCTTAGTCCCGCGCCGCGCGCTTGGAGTACACTGTTCCGTCCCTCAAGGAGGTGAGAGATGGCCCGAATCACGGTCGAGGATTGCACGCGGCACGTGCCGAACATGTTCCAGCTCGTGCTGGTCGCCGCAAAGCGCGCGCGCCAGCTCGCGAACGGCGCCCATCCGATGGTCGAGTGGGAGAACGACAAGCCGACGGTCGTCGCGCTGCGCGAGATCGCGGAAGGTTATATCGATACCCGGATCCTCGAGGAGCGGGATCAGCCGGTCGACGACCTGCTCGAGCTCGACAAGACGCCCCCGGCGCTGATTCCGGACGACCTGCTTTCGCCGCGACCGCCGCTCGCAGGCACCGAGTGACGCGCATCGCGAAGCAGGGCGGCTGGCGATGAGGGTCGCCGATGATAGGAGGCGCGATTCGCGAGAGACGGCTTCCGGTCGTCCGCCGCGCTGACGACCACGGTTTCGGCGAGCTGTTGACCCGCCTCGCTGCCTATTTGCCCGAAGAAGACCTCGAAGGGATCGTCGAAGCCCACGATTTCGCCGCGAAGGCGCACGAAGGCCAGAACCGCCGCAGCGGCGAGCCGTACATCTCCCATCCGATCGCGGTCGCGCAGATCCTCGCGGGTCTCAACCTCGATGCGGGCTCGATCAAGGCCGCGCTCCTGCACGACGTGCTCGAGGACACGCCCGCGACGCTCGCCGAGATCAAGGCCCGCTTCGGCGATGACGTCGCGCTCCTCGTCGACGGCGTCAGCAAGCTGGATCAGCTCCGCTTCGACAGCGCCGCCGAGGCGCAGGCGGAGAGCTTCCGCAAGATGCTCCTCGCGATGGTGCAGGACCTGCGCGTGATCCTGGTGAAGCTCGCCGACCGCACGCACAACATGCGCACGATCGGCGCGCTGCCGCGCGAGAAGCAGCGGCGCATCGCCCGCGAGACGCTCGAGATCTACGCGCCGATCGCGAACCGGCTCGGTATCTACAGCCTGAAGGTCGAGCTCGAGGATCTCGGCTTCAAGACGCTTTACCCCTTCCGGTACCGCGTGCTCGAGCGGGCGCTGCGCCGCGCACGCGGCACTCAGCGCCAGCCGCTCCGCCGGATCGAGAGCCGCTTCGAGGACGAGCTCGCGGCGAACGGCATCAAGGCGCGGGTCACGGGGCGCGAGAAGCACCTTTACAGCATCTACAAGAAGATGCAGCGCAAGCACGCGCATCTCTCGGAGATCGTCGACGTGTTCGGCATCCGCATCGTCGTTCCGGACGTCGACAGCTGTTACCGCGTGCTCGGCCTCGCGCATCAGCTCTACAAGCCGATGCCGGGCCGCTTCAAGGACTACATCGCGATCCCGCGCGTCAACGGCTACCAGTCGCTGCACACGACGCTGTTCGGCCCGAACGGCGTGCCGCTCGAGGTGCAGATCCGCACCGACGAGATGGACAAGGTCGCCGAGCGGGGCGTCGCCGCGCACTGGCAGTACAAGGCCGTCGACAAGCACACGTACAGCACCGAGGAGCGCGCGCGCGAGTGGCTCGCGGGGCTCATGGAGATGCAGCACTCGGCGAACTCGGAGGAGTTCCTCGAGGCGGTCAAGGTCGACCTCTTCCCCGACAAGGTGTACGTGTTCACGCCGAAGGGCGACATCATGCGGCTGCCGCGCGGCGCGACGGCGGTCGACTTCGCGTACGCCGTCCATACGGACGTCGGCAACCGCTGCGTCGCGGCGAAGATCGATCGGCGCCTCGTGCCCCTCAAGACGCCGCTCGGCAACGGCCAGACGGTCGAGATCATCACGGCGCGGGGCGCGCGGCCGAATCCGAACTGGGTCAACTTCGTCGCGACGGCGAAGGCGCGGAACGCGATCCGCGCGTATCTGAAGAACCTGCGGCGCGACGAGGCGCGCGAGCTCGGCCGCAGGCTCCTGAGCCAGGCGCTCAGGCCTTACTCGATCAGCCTGCGCCGGCTGCCGAAGGCGCGCGTCGCCGCGCTCCTTCACGAGCTCGGGCTCGAGGACATGGGCACGCTCTACGAGCAGCTCGGGCTCGGCGAGCGGCTTGCGCCGGTCGTCGCCGGCATGCTCGCGCAGCACGACGGCGACGACACGGAGCTCGCGCAGAAGAGGAAGCCGCTCGAGATCGCCGGCACCGAAGGGCTCGTCGTGACCTATGCGCGCTGCTGCTATCCGATCCCGGGCGACGAGATCATCGGCTTCATGTCGAGCGGGCGCGGCATCGTGATCCACCGGACCACGTGCGGCAATCTCGCCGAGTACCGGAAGCAGCCGTCGAAGTGGATTCCGGTCAACTGGAAGAACAACGTCGAGGGCGAGTTCCTGTCCGAGATCCAGGTTCGCACGCTCGACCGGGTCGGGCTCCTCGCCGAGGTCGCCGGCAAGATCTCCGCGACGCATACGAACATCGACCACGTGCGCGTCGATACCGAGGGCGACTCGTCCGTGCTGCTTTTCAGGCTCAAGGTCAAGGACCGCAAGCAGCTCGCGCACGTGCTGCGCAGCATTCGCACGATCCCCGGCGTCGTCCGCGTGACGCGTGGGACAGGGTGAAGGACGGAGCATGGCAGAAGACAAAGAAATCATCTCCACGCCGCGGGCGCCCGCCGCGATCGGCACGTACAGCCAGGCGGTGAAGACCGGCCGCATGGTGTTCCTGTCGGGGCAGATCCCGCTCGATCCGAAGACGATGGAGCTCGTCGACGGCGACATTCGCGCGCAAATCCGGCAGGCCTTCGAGAACCTCGCCGCGGTCGCCGAGGCAAGCGGCGGGTCGCTCGCCGACGCGGTCCGGGTCACGGTGTATCTCACGGACCTCGCGCACTTCCCGGCAGTCAACGAGATCATGGCGCAGTATTTCGCGGAGCCTTACCCGGCACGGGCCGCGATCGGCGTTGCGGCGCTGCCGCGGGGCGCGGCCGGGGAGGTGGACGCGATCCTCGCGCTCGCCGGATGAGCGGTGGCTCGGCCGCTCACCGTCGAGCTTCATCGGCTTCGGTGGGTGCGGTGAGCCGGGCATCGTCGCGGCGGACGCCGGAGCAGGAGCTCGAGAGGCCGATCGCGACGCTGCACGGTGTCGGCGCGACGCTCGCCGCGCAGCTCAAGCGCCTCGGCATCGAGCGGATCGGCGACGCGTTGCTGCTGCTGCCGCAGCGCTACGAGGACCGCACGGAGATCCGTCCGCTCGGAAGCGTCCGTCCGGGCGACAAGGTGCTCGTCGAGGGCACGGTCGCGCTGACCGAGGTGGCGTTCCGTCGGCGGAGGTCCTTGCTCTGCCGGATCACGGATCGCACGGGCGCGCTGACGCTCAGGTTCTTCCACTTCAACCAGGGACATCAGCAGCGGCTCGCCCGCGGCACGCGGCTCCGCTGCTTCGGCGAGGTCCGGAGCGGCCCGACGGGCCTCGAGATGATCCATCCCGAGTGGCGCACGATCGGTCGGGAGGACGAGCCGGCGGAGCGGACGATGACGCCGATCTATCCGTCGACCGAGGGACTGCGTCAGCAACGCTTGCGGCAGATCGTCGGTCAGGCCCTCGCGATCGTCGAGCGCAATCCCTTGCCCGACCCGCTCGCGGGGCTCCTGCCCGCGGGGTGGCCCGCGCTGACCGACGCGCTCGTGTCGCTGCATCGGCCGCCGCCCGGCGCGGATTTCGACGCGCTTGCGGCCGGGCGTCACCCGTGGCAGCGGCGGATCGCGCTCGAGGAGCTGATCGCGCAGCGGCTCTCCCTGAAGCGCCTGTCCCAGGACGCCGAGGGCGAGCGAGCGCCGCCGATCGAGGACGTCGACGCGCGGCTCCCGCGCTTCGAGGCCGTGCTGCCGTTCGCGCTCACGCGCGCACAGCGGAAGGCGCTCGACGAGATCCTCACGGACCTCGCGCAAACGCGGCCGATGCACCGGCTGCTGCAGGGCGACGTCGGCTCCGGCAAGACCGTCGTCGCGGCCGCGGCGGCGCTCGTCGCGACGTCGGCGGGCTTCCAGGCGGCCGTGATGGCGCCAACGGAGCTCCTCGCCGAGCAGCACTTCGCGAGCTTCTCGGCGTGGCTCACGCCGCTCGGCGTCGAGTGCGCGCTCCTGACCGGATCGCTTGGCGCGGCCGCGCGCGCCGATGTGCTTTCGAGGATCGAGTCGGGCGACGTCGCCGTCGTCGTCGGCACGCACGCGCTGTTCCAGCAGAGCGTGAGCTTCGCGCGGCTCGCGCTCGTGATCGTCGACGAGCAGCACCGCTTCGGCGTGCGCCAGCGGCTCGAGCTCAAGAAGAAGGGCGAGGCGGGCGGCACCGTGCCGCATCAGCTGATCATGACGGCGACGCCGATCCCGCGGACGCTCGCGATGACGGCGTACGCGGATCTCGACTGCTCGATCATCGACGAGCTGCCGGCCGGGCGCCGGCCGGTGCGAACCGTCGCGCTGCCCGAGAGCCGCCGCGCGGAGCTCGTCGAGCGGGTCGGCGCCCATTGCCGCGCCGGACGGCAGGCGTATTGGGTCTGCCCGCTGATCGACGAGTCCGACGCGGTCGAGTCGAGCGCCGCGAACCGCCTCGCCGACGAGCTTGCCGAGGCGCTGCCCGACGTGCCGATCGGGCTCGTCCACGGCCGGATGAAGGCCGCGGAGAAGGAGGCCGTGATGCGCGCGTTCAAGAAGGGCGACGTCCGCCTCCTCGTCGCGACGACGGTCATCGAGGTCGGCGTCGACGTGCCGAACGCGACGCTGATGGTGATCGAGAACTCCGAGCGCATGGGGCTCGCGCAGCTGCATCAGCTCCGCGGGCGGGTCGGCCGCGGCCAGCTCGAGTCGAGCTGCGTGCTGCTCTATCGCCCGCCGTTGTCGGACGTCGCCCGCGAGCGGCTCGATCTGCTGCGCCGCTCGAACGACGGTTTCGAGGTCGCGCAGAAGGATCTGGAGCTCCGCGGTCCGGGGGAGGTGCTCGGCACGCGACAGACCGGCATCGTGCAGCTCAAGGTCGCGAACCTGCTGCGCGATGCGGATCTCCTGCCCGACGTGATCCGCATCTCGGATCTCTTGCTCGAGCGGCATCCGGAACGGGCCGACGTGCTGATCCGCCGCTGGGTCCACGGCGCACGCGAATACGCGAAAGTGTGACGGCGTGCAGGTTCGCGCGCGGACATCGCGGCCCGACTCCGGCAACATTGCGGGGCCGAGGAGGGGGGCGGCACGATCGCGCCTGCCGCGCCCGCCGACCGCGGCACATTCTTCCGATCGACTCGCTGGTGCACCTTAGAATGACGGCCCGATGAAGACGCGGACGGACGGGGAGGCGACGATGCTCTCGGCCTGGCACCGGGCGGGCCTCGCCGTGCGCCGCCTGATGCACTGGGTCGAGCTGATCCTCGAGCACTACGGCAAGTACGGCCGTCTGATGCGGCTGCACCGGCCGATCGGCATCTGGCTGCTCCTGTGGCCGACGCTCTGGGCCTTATGGCTCGCGGGCAACGGCGCGCCGGACCCGAAGGTGTTCATCGTGTTCGTGCTCGGCACGATCGTGATGCGCTCGGCCGGTTGCATCATCAACGACTTCGCGGACCGCAACATCGACCCGCACGTCCGCCGCACCGCGGATCGGCCGCTCGCGGCCGGAGACGTCGCGCCCGGCGAGGCGCTGATCCTGTTCTTCGGGCTGATGCTCGTCGCGCTCGGCCTCGTGCTGACGCTGAACCGCCTGACGCTGTGGCTCGCGATCGCGGGCGCCGTCGTCGCCGTGATCTATCCGTTCACCAAACGCTGGTTGTCCGCGCCGCAGTTCGTGCTAGGGATCGCGTTCTCGTGGGGTGTGCCGATGGCCTACGCGGCCGAGCTCGGCGCGATCCCGCGGATCGGGTGGCTCCTCTTCGTCGCGACGATCGTCTGGGTCGTGATCTACGACACGGAGTACGCGATGGTCGATCGCGAGGACGACCTCGCGGTCGGCGTGAACTCGACGGCGGTGCTGTTCGGCGACATGGACCGGACCGCGATCGCCGGAATGCAGGTGCTGTTCCTGATCGCCCTCGCGCTCGTCGGCCGCAACGCGGAGCTCGGCGTCTGGTATTTCGGCAGTCTCGGCCTCGTGCTGCTGCTCTTTCTCTATCAGCAGTTCCTGATCCGCGACCGCGAGCCCGAAGGGTGCTTTCGCGCCTTCCTGAACAACGCGTGGGTCGGCGGCTGCGTGTTCATCGGGATCCTGCTCGACTACGTGTTCCGCGGAGGAGCGCCGGGCAGCGCATAGCGGACGCCCGGCACCGGGCGCTCCTTGCGCCCCATGTGCTCACGGGCGCCTCGCGCTCCTCTCCGCCGGCGAAGCCGTTCGCCGGACTTCGCTCTCCTCGTGCGAAATCGGCCGCAGCGTGCGCACCGTGCGCGCGATGGCCCACGCTTCGACGCGGACCGCGCCGGCGCGCTTGAGCTCCGCCGCGAGCGCGTTCACCGTCGCACCGGTCGTGATCACGTCGTCGACGATCGCGACCCGCACGCCGGTTAGATTCGCGTCGACCTTGAATGCGTGCTCGACGTTCGCGGCGCGCTCTCGCGCACGCAGCCGCGACTGCGGAGCGGCCGCCTCGGCCCGGCGGACGACCGCGGGCCCGAGCGGAGCGCGAAGCACCGCGGACAACGTTCGCGCGATCTCCGTCGCCTGGTTGTACCCGCGCGCGAGCAGGCGACGGCGATGGAGCGGCACCGGCACGAGCAGCTCCGCGCCGGGCGCGTCGCCGCCCGTGGCGACGGCGGGCGCGACGAGCAGCGCGAGCGCACGGCCGAGCATTCGACTCTTACCGAACTTGAGCGCCTGCAGGAACGCGTCGATCGGCGGCGCGTACTCGAACGGCGCGACGACCCGGTCGACATGCCACGCGACGACTTCACGCGGGCAGCGCCCGACCGGGCGAGGCAGGCCGCACGTCGAGCACGGCATCGCGACCGACGGCATGTCGAGGCGGCAGCCGGTGCAGAATCCCGAGTCGGTGTGTCCCCCGCACGACGGACAACGCTCGGCGAGGCAGAGACTCGCGAGCGCGGCGGCGAATCGCGTTGCGGCGCTCAAGTTGACACCCTCTGATCGCGTCCAGATACTGCCAGCCTCTCGCGACACGGTGCACGGAGCCACGCACGAATGTCCCCGATCGAACAGGAAATTCGCGTCAACGGCCTATCGATCGGGACGGCGCCGCGGACGGACTGGCGGCTCGACGAGGTGCAGGCGTTGTTCGAGCTGCCGCTGTTCGATCTCCTTTTCGTCGCGCAATGCGTGCACCGGCGCCACTTCGATCCGAACGAGGTGCAGGTCTCGACGCTGTTGTCGATCAAGACCGGCAGATGCCCCGAGGACTGCGCGTACTGTCCGCAGAGCGTGCGCTTCGACACCGGCGTCGACGTCCACGACCTGATGCCGCTCGACGAGGTGCGGCGGGCCGCGGAGCGGGCGAAGGCCGCCGGCGCGACACGCTTCTGCATGGGCGCGTCGTATCGCGGTCCGAAGGACACGCAGCTCGAGCCGATCCTCGCGATGATCCGGGAGGTGAAGTCGCTCGGCCTCGAGACCTGCGCGACGCTCGGCCTCCTGCGCGACGGGCAGGCCGAGCGCCTTGCCGAGGCCGGCCTCGATTACTACAACCACAATCTCGATACGTCCGAGGCGTACTATCCGAAGATCATCACGACGCGGACGTTCGCGGACCGTCTCGACACGCTCCGCCGCGTGCGCGCCGCGGGAATCAAGGTGTGCTGCGGGGGCATTCTCGGCCTCGGCGAGAGCCGCGCGGACCGGATCGCGCTGCTGCATGCGCTCGCGACGCTCGATCCGCATCCGGAGAGCGTGCCGATCAACAGGCTCGTGAAGGTCCCGGGCACGCCGCTCGAGGACGCGGAAGACCTCGATAATTTCGAGTTCGTGCGCACGATCGCGGTCGCGCGAATCCTGATGCCCGCGTCGCACGTTCGGCTGTCCGCGGGCCGGACCGAGTTCAGCGACGAGATGCAGGCGCTCTGTTTCCTCGCCGGTGCGAACTCGATGTTCTACGGCGACAAGCTGTTGACGACGGAGAATCCGAGCATGACCCGCGACGACGCGCTGCTCGCGCGGCTCGGGGTCCGGCGCGAGGCCGCGGCGGCTACCTAGGCGCCCGTCCCGAACGCGAACTTTCCGCGCGGGCGCGGGCCGAACTCTCGGCACACGGGCGGCTCCGTGGTGCCGGTGAACCGGCGGACGCGACGAGCGATGACCAGCGATCCTTTCTCGGCCCTTCCCGAGCCTCGCGCGGCCCGGCGGGCATTCGACCGCGCGGCGCGGACGTTCGCGGCCGCGAGCGTCGTGCACGACGAGGCGCGGCAGCGTCTGCTCGAGCGGCTCGATTACATGCGGATCGACCCCAAGCTCGCGGCCGACGTCGGCGCCGGGCTCGGCAGGGGCGGCGCGGAGCTCGCCGCCCGGTATCCGCACGCCCGCGTGATCTCGATCGACTCGAGCGTCGCGATGCTGCACGCGGCGCGCACCCAAGGCGGCGCGACGGCGCCGATCGCCGCCGATGCCGAGCGGTTGCCGCTCAAAGATGGCACTCTCGACCTGATTTTCGCTAATATGCTGCTCCCGTGGAGCAGGCCGGAAGGCGTGTTCCGCGAAGCGGCGAGGACGATGACGAGCGGCGGACTCTTTCTGTTCGCAACGCTCGGCCCCGATTCACTCGAGCAATTGCGCCGCGCCTGGGCGGCCGTCGACGATCGCGTGCACGTGCACGCGTTCTACGACATGCACGATCTCGGCGACCTCGCCATCGCTTCTGGGTTGGCCGAGCCGGTCGTCGACGTGGACCGGATCGAATTGGCGTACAGGGATGTCGACTCAGTGATCCGTGACCTGCGTTCCACCGGTGCCGTGAACCTCGCCGCGGGCCGACGCCGCTCGTTGACCGGCCGCACGCGCTGGGCCGGCTTCGTCGCTGCGCTCGAGCGCGAGCGGCGGGGCGACCGGATCCCGGTGACGATCGAGCTGATCCTCGGGCATGCGTGGGCGCCCGCCGAGCCGCGGCGCGCACGGCGGCCCGATCCGCGCGAAGCGGCCGTTGCGGTTTCCGCGATCGGCCGCCGGCGAAGGTCGCCGCAATGACCTTTCGGGGCGGCCGCCATAGCGCGACGGCGCGCTCGGTCACCATATGGGAAATCCGTAGCCCGGCGGGGGAGGCGTGTCTGGTAGAATTCGCGCGCCCGCCTGCTGTTCAACTTTGCTTCTGAAATCATGCAAATGAACCGAAAAGTTGGCGCCTATGCCGCCGCGCTCTCAGTGCTGACGGCGTTCATGAGTTCCCCGGCGTGGAGCGACTGGCAGCTGAACATGCCTCAGGGGGTCACGACGATCAGCCGCGAGGTCTACGACCTGCACATGCTGATCCTCTGGGTATGCGTGATCATCGGCATCGGCGTCTTCTCCGCGATGATCGTCGCGATCGTGAAGTTCCGTAAGGACGCGGGCGTGCAGGCGGCGAAGTTCTCCCACAACACGCTCGTCGAGGTCGTGTGGACCGCGATCCCCGCGGTGATCCTGATCGCGCTGGCCGTGCCCGCCGCCGAGACGCTCGTCCGCATGGAGGACACCACGGAGTCCGAGCTGACGGTCAAAGTCACGGGCTATCAATGGCTTTGGCACTACGACTACATCGACGACGGCGTGAGCTTTTTCAGCATCCTCGACCGTGAAAGCAACGCCGCGCGCCGTCTGCGCTCCGGAATCGATCCCGCGACGGTCGAGAACTACCTGCTCGAGGTCGACAACCCGCTCGTCGTCCCCGTCGACACGAAGGTTCGCTTGCTGATCACGTCCGCCGACGTGCTGCACGCGTGGTGGGTGCCGGCATTCGCCGTGAAGAAGGACGCGATACCGGGCTACATCAACGAGGCCTGGTTCCACGCGACGGAGGTGGGCACGTACCGCGGCCAATGCGCCGAGCTCTGCGGCAGGGATCATGGCTACATGCCGATCGTCGTCAACGTCGTGAGCCGCGAGGAATTCGACGATTGGCTCGCCGAGAACAGACGGCCCGCGGTGACGCAGGCGGACTGAGCGCACGGGAACGCGCTCGAAGTTAAGGAGAGCTTTTGCGATGAGCACGACTGCGATCGACGTCCACGCCGGCCATCATCCGAAGGGCGTGCTGCCCTGGATCATGCGTTGGATCACGACGACGAACCACAAGGACATCGGCACGCTGTACCTGACCTTCGGGTTGCTGATGTTCTTCATCGGCGGCGTGATGGCGCTCGTCATCCGCGCGGAGCTGTTCCAGCCGGGGCTGCAGTTCGTCGAGCCCCACTTCTTCAATCAGATGACGACGGTCCACGCGCTGATCATGATCTTCGGCGGGATCATGCCGGCGTTCGCCGGGTTCGCGAACTGGATGATCCCGATGATGATCGGCGCGCCGGACATGGCGCTGCCGCGTCTCAACAACTGGTCGTTCTGGCTGTTGCCGTTCGCGACGGCGCTGCTCCTGATCACGTTCTTCATGCCGGGCGGCGCGAGCGCGTCCGGCTGGACGATGTATCCGCCGCTGTCGCTGCAGACCGGCGCGGCGCTGCCGTTCTCGATCTTCGCGATCCACCTGCTCGGCCTGTCGTCGATCATGGCGTCCATCAACATCATCGTCACGGTGCTGAACATGCGGGCACCGGGCATGTCGCTGATGAAGATGCCGATGTTCGTCTGGACGTGGCTGATCACGGCGTACCTGATGCTGCTCGCGATGCCGGTCCTCGCCGGCGCGGTCACGATGCTGCTCACCGACCAGTTCTTCGGCACGAGCTTCTTCACCGCGAGCGGCGGCGGTGACCCGGTGATGTATCAGCACATCTTCTGGTTCTTCGGGCATCCCGAGGTCTACATCATCATCCTGCCGGCGTTCGGCATCGTGTCGCAGGTGATTCCGGCCTTCTCGCGCAAGCCGCTGTTCGGCTACGCAGCGATGGTGTACGCGACGGCCGCGATCGCATTCCTGTCGCTGATCGTCTGGGCGCACCACATGTTCACCGTCGGCATGCCGCTCGCCGGTCAGCTCTTCTTCATGCTGACGACGATGCTGATCGCGATTCCGACGGGCGTGAAGGTCTTCAACTGGACCGCGACGATGTGGCGAGGCTCGATGACCTTCGAGACGCCGATGCTGTTCGCGATCGGCTTCCTGTTCATGTTCACGATCGGCGGGTTCTCGGGACTGATGGTCGCGATCGTCCCGGCCGACTTCCAGTACCACGACAGCTACTTCGTCGTCGCGCACTTCCACTACGTGCTCGTGCCCGGCGCGTTGTTCGGCGCGTTCGCGGGCGCCTACTACTGGCTCCCGAAGTGGACGGGTCACATGTATGACGAGCGCCTCGGCAAGCTGCACTTCTGGCTGTCGACGATCTTCGTGAACATCACGTTCTTCCCGCAGCACTTCCTCGGGCTCGCGGGTATGCCGCGCCGCATCCCGGACTACGCGGTGCAGTTCGCGGACTTCAACATGATTTCGAGCATCGGCGCGTTCGGCTTCGGCCTTGCGCAGCTGATCTTCGTGTGGCTCGTGATCAAGGCCGTGCGCGGCGGTCCGCAGGCGCCCGCGAAGCCGTGGGAAGGCGCCGAGGGCCTCGAGTGGACGGTGCCGTCGCCGGCTCCGCACCACACGTTCGACACGCCGCCGGTGATCAAATGAGCTACGTGATGGCGCCCGCGCACGATAACGACGGGCAGCGGCCGCGCGACGATGCAGGCGTCGAGGAGCGCCGGGCGCGCGCGCGCCGCACGGCGGTGCTGCTCGCGCTGCTCGCGGCCGCGTTCTACGTCGGCTTCATCGTGCTCGGCGCCGTGAAAGGCTTTTTCTGAGGCGGTAGCGATGAGCCCGAATCGTCTGCTGACGCTGAAGCTCGTGGCGCTCTGCGCCGGCATGTTCTGCTTCGGTTTCGCGCTGGTGCCGCTGTACGACGTCTTCTGCGCGATCACCGGGCTCGGCGGTCGCACGTCGAGCGAGGCGCAGCAGGTGACCGAGAACGTCGACCTCGACCGGACGATCCGCGTCGAGTTCGTCGGTGCGCTCGCGGCCGGAGCGCCTTGGGAGTTCCGGCCGACGGTGAGCCATATGGTCGTCCATCCGGGGCAGCTCTACGAGACGCACTACTTCGCGCGCAACCTGACGGGCAGCACGCTCGTCGGTCACGCGACGCCGAGCGTCTCGCCGGGCAGCGCAGCCAAGTACTTCAAGAAGGTGCAGTGCTTCTGCTTCACGAGCCAGGAGTTCGCGCCGCACGAGGGGCGGGAGATGCAGGTGCTGTTCATGATCGATCCGGATCTGCCCGCGCACATCGACACCCTGACCCTCGGCTATACGTTCTTCGCGCTGGATCAGCGCTCGTAGAGTCATCTATCGGAGTTCGAACGCAATCATGAGCGCCGCGACGCATCCATCCGACCGCTATTACGTGCCGCACGGCACGCGTTGGCCGATCCTCGGCTCGATCGGCCTGTTCCTGCTCGCCTCCGGCTTCAGCATGTGGCTGAATCAGGTCTCCGCCGGATCCGTGATCGCGTGGATCGGCGCGGGCGTCCTCGCCGTGATGATGTTCGGCTGGTTCGGCACGGTCATCCGCGAGAGCGTCAAGGGCTTCTACAACGACCAGGTCGACAAGTCGTTCCGCTGGGGCATGGCCTGGTTCATCTTCTCCGAGGTCGTGTTCTTCGGCGCGTTCTTCGGCGCGCTGTTCTACGCGCGGCAGTTCGCCGTGCCCTGGCTCGCCGGCGAAGGCAATAACTTCTTCACGAACGTCCTGCTGTGGCAGGGGTTCGAGAACGAGTGGCCGACGTCGGGACCGGCCGGTGCAGAGTTCGAGACGATTCCCGCGTGGGGCGTGCCGGCGCTGAACACCGCGATCCTGCTGACGAGCGGCGTCACGCTGACGATCGCGCACCACATGCTGCGGCACGGCAATCGGCTCGGCGTGAAGATCTGGCTCGCCGCGACGTTCCTGCTCGGTTTCCTGTTCCTCGGCTTCCAGGCGGAGGAATACATCCACGCCTATCAGGATCTCGGCCTGCGCCTCGATTCGGCAGGCATCTACGGCTCGACGTTCTTCATGCTGACCGGCTTCCACGGCTTCCACGTGCTGGTCGGCTCGATCATGCTGCTCGTTGTGTGGCTGCGCGTGATGCGGGGCCATTTCACGCCGGAGCGGCATTTCGCGTTCGAGGCCGTCGCTTGGTACTGGCATTTCGTCGACGTCGTCTGGCTGGGTCTCTTCATATTCGTTTACTGGCTCTGAGCGGCGTTGACGTGATGCCTCGTTGGCCGCGTCTGCCTTTGGGCGGCGCGGCCGCATCGTTC
>Ga0079224_100003734_pt1 | contig 19358 bp, 17 predicted proteins | sample Stecom2015_FD_80414 | JGI IMG/M metagenome (GOLD analysis project Ga0079224, IMG submission 80414) | Agricultural soil microbial communities from Utah to study Nitrogen management - Steer compost 2015 | ecosystem: Environmental > Terrestrial > Soil > Agricultural land | place: USA: Utah... | reverse complement strand
CTGTTCCAGGCACCTCCCGCCCCCATCGCCCCACCCGTCGGGTCGGGTTCCGCTCCGGGGAATTCCGCGCCCAGGAACAACAACCCCAAGGGCGGTAACCCCGGCAACAACGGCTCCGGGAACAGGAACAACCGGAACAGGGGCGGATCGTCCCGCCGCTCGTCACGGTCCCGCCGTTCCAGGCAGCGCCGCTGAATTCCCGGCCTCCGTCGGTCGCTTCCCCGTCCTCCCGTCGGCCGTGAGCCCTCGTTGGCCGTGAGTCCGCGTCGTGGCCCCGCGTTCGTTTTTCGCGGTCATGTCGGTCGAGGACCGCAGGACGTGATTCCCACCGTCCTCGTTGTTTTCACCGAGGGTTCTCCCCGCGTTCCCGAGATTTAGTCAACAGTGTTCGTGGAACGCGGTGGAACTCATCTGATGGTGCGGTTCGTCATCACGCGTGTTCGCGGCTTGTGTGGCCGTTGAGGCCGCTGTGGCACCCATCCGGCGGCACCACTGTTCGTGGAAAGAAATTCATATTTCGGGTGGATCATTCCCCGCATTCACCCAGAAAGCAGCTTGCCCTGACACTCTCGGTGCGGGTTTCATCACATTAAGGACACGAAACCATACAAATCCGCGAAGGAGGACACCCGCGCCCAGTGCACCGAAACCGCGGTCGGTCTGCGTGGCCGGCACGACTGTGGGGAGTGACCAGTGCCCATTTTCGGGATCGACATCTCACATCATCAGGGCAGCTTCGATGTGGAGCGGGCGGCCCGTGAGGGCATCGACTTCTTCATCTTCAAAGCCACCGAGGGAAGCGGGTTCACCGATTCCCGTTTCGCTGAGAACGTGGCGAAGGCTCGTAAAACCGGAAAACCTTTCGCCGCATATCACTATCAACGCAGCGGTATCAGCGCTGCGGCGCAGGCGGCGCACATCAAGAAAGTGGTGTCGCGCGATATCCCCGTCATACCGGACGTCGAGACCAACAGTGGGGGAGTCGCGCTCACCCGCGACATCGTCTCCCGGCTGCGGTCGGCGGGATACTCCGTGCCGCTGCTGTATCTGCCGCGGTGGTACTGGCAGCAGCTCGGATCGCCTTCCCTAGTGGGCCTGCCGCCGCTGTGGTCGTCCCGGTACCCCGACAACGAGGTCGGCGACATCCGTGACGAGTACGCCGACGTTCCCGCCCACTACTGGGACGGTTACGGCGGTCTTCGGGTCGTCGTGCTGCAGTTCACCAGTTCGGCCCGGGTGGCCGGGCGTTCACCCATCGACGGCAACGCTTTCCGAGGCACTCTCGCGCAGTTACGCGCCCTGTTCCACTCCACTGGTGGAGGTGGCGCCCCGTCGACCCCGCAACAGGAGGACATCATGCCTGTGAAGTTGCCCATGGGTACCCATGCCCAGAGCTTCCAGATCCCGGAAGGCGCCAGCAAGCTCGCCATCAACTGCCCGCACGGTGAGATGAAGATCAAGGCGTTGCTGTTCGTCGGGAACGGCTACCCCAGTGGAAAAGAGCCGGACGGTCTGCCGAAGTTCGACTTCAAGGGCAATCCCACGCCGGACGGCGGGAAGACGATCCACCGTTTGCGGCCGTGGCGGGTCGAGATCCCCAAGGGCGCCACCAGTGGCGCGCTGTACTACGAGTATCCGAAACCCGACAGTCGCTACGAGTACTACGGCTCACTGGACTTCGTGTATTGATTCTCGGGGGTGGACGGGGCACGACGGCTTTCCCGCTGTCGTGCCCCGTCGTGTCAGGGTTCAGTCCGGGGCGTGGCCGGACGCTGTCGTCGAGCTGGATGTTTCTCCGGGCGCCGGTGACTTCCGTGCGAACGGTCCACGTCTTGGTCTCGGCAAGCTGCGGCACCGGAGGCGAGTACGCAGATCGCCGGGGGCCTTCCGGCGTGTTGCTGTGTTGCTCGGGGCGCTATCTGCCGTGCAACATGCCGACTTTCGGCTGTGGCTCGCCGTCGCTGGGTTCCTCCACTCGGTAACCCAGTTGTCGAAGCACGTCAGCGGCTACCGCAGGCGAATCGCGTACGATCGCCTTGGTCTGGTAGGTGCGCCATCGCTCACGGCCGGCTTGTACAGCCTTTTTCCAGCCGGGGCGTGTGTCGATGTTGAACTCAACGATCAACATCTCAAGGAAGTCCTCCAGGCATGGGCGGTAGCGGGTCCCGCCGACCGGAAGATGGACCTTCGACAGAAGTCCTTGGTGTTTCGGGTTGCATCGTGTCAACAACACGGAAGTGGCGCCGCGCTCGGCGTGAACGTTCCAATGAGCGGCTGGGACCGAGTGGGCGTCGTACGCGTAATCGAATCTCAGCAGTGGGGTGCCCTCCTGCAGTGAGTGCACTTCGAACTGAGATCTCCGAACCGCGAGGTAGGAGCGGGACTGATCGGGCACGCACCTGTAGTAGATGCCCAGGTTCGCCACGTGCGCGCCGTTGTGCAGCAGGGGAATTCTGACGGGTTTCTCGGCGGTGCCAGGGCGGATCGACCGCCAGTCTTCCTGGCGGATGACGGTGATCCGTAGCTGCTCATAGTCTCCGTCGGGTGCCGGTAGGACCGCGAGGAGAAGATCCTGAATTTCTTGTGCGAATGCGGTGGTTGATTCGTCGAGGTCGAACGTCACGCCTGCTCGCCCAGAAGAAACGCGATTTCGTCGAGACGTTCCAACGCTACTCGTTCCTCGGCGGTGGCTGTCTCGTTGGCGACTCGTTCACGCAGCTCCTCCGGCGACAAGCGAAGACGCTGTAGCAGCGACTCCCTGCTACGCAGGAGGTCCTCCTTCGTGACATCAACTACGGAGACCGTCATTCTTACCTCCCTTCTCTGCATACATCTTCCTCCAGTGGGCGACGTTTGTACGTACATCGGGCTGTTTGACTACCCGGATGGAGCACGATGAACCTCTTGACCTTCGGTTGCTCCCCTCCTGTTGGATAGGTGTCTGAACGGACCGGCGGCTACCCGACCCGAGGGGATTCGGCTGACGCGGAGAGGTCGAAGCCGGACGGACCGATCCGCGCCGATCGGGAGGTCTGTAGCTGCCGCAGCCCTTCCAACGCTCGTCCGGAAGCGGGGTGTCGGTGTTTCGGCGGCGTGGGGCATGACGAGGCGGGACAGCGGTTGCCGTGACCGTCGCTGACCGGAAGTCTGGATCGTTGTCGAACTGATGCCGGGACTCGAACCCACACTGGCACGGACTTCAGCATGGTCCTCAACCCCGCCTTGGAGGTCGGCGATCCTATCGAAATCACCTATGGAACCGACGGCACCGCACAGACGCATGTAATCGACACGCTCACCCTGCCCCTTGGCCCGACTCTCCGATCACCGCGACTACCCGAGCGATCCGATTCGAGTAAAAGGGGAGGGGCGCGTGTGGATTTAGGTCTGCTACTAGGCGATATCGCCCAGAGCAGCGGCGACGGCATTGCCTTCCATACCGGCGTGATCACCTCATGGGACGAGCAGACCGGCAACAACACGGTCACCGTATCTGGCGCCAACATGAGGGACTCGCCCGTGCTGTCTCCCTCGCCCACCCTCGGGTTACGTGCCGGCCTCACCGTCGGGTGCTTCGGGTCAGACTCGCTTCTTCATTCTCGGTAAGAGCTCCGCCCCTGGCGCGGGGGCTCTTTTTGCTTCAGTTGGAACCCGGTCGACGCGGGGTGCGGATGGGGAAGAGTCTTCCCGCGTCGACCGGGGAGTTAGGCGACCCCTACTGGGGCGAAATCGTGGAGGTCACCGTCCGGCTGTTTCGGACCAGCCGGTGACCGCTGACTGTGCGTGGTTCCAGCGGTCCTTCCACCGGGGACATGGTGGGTCGGTGCCCCCGGTAGCTAGTGGGGTACCAGGTTGCGTAGTCCGGCGAGTACGGATTCGAGCACCGGCAGCGTGGGGCATTCGCAGGATCGCAACGCGGCGCGGGCTTCCATGATGATCTTGGGATGGTTGTCGGGGTCGGTGTCGGGCCACTGCCACAGGCCGGCGATACACAGTTGCGCGGTTTGTTCGGCCGGGATGCTGTCGAAGGTTCGTAGTGGCACGGTCCGTTCGGCGGGGAGTTCGTCGGGCGGGGCGTATACGGCGATGGGCGAGTCATACATCAGGGGCTGCTTCGATAGTGGATGGCTGGTCGGTGTCGTCGGTGCGAGCGGTTATTTCGCGGCGTCTGTCCATGCGGTGAGTAGGCGGCGAGCCTCGCTGCGGGTTATGTCGAGTGCTGTGGCGAGCAGGGCAATGTCGGCGTGGGTCCAGTGGAAGGTTTGGACGAGTTGGCCGAGTTCGCCGTCATTCCAGTTCATCGCCCGTGCGAGGAGAATGGTGCAGACCTGACATGCGGGCGCGAAGCACGTGCCCTTAACGGTGTCGCCGTCGTCCGGGTGAGGGGTGACAGTCGTGCTGCACAGGGCCGTGAACGCCGTGCCGGTTTCGGGGCGGCGGTTGTTGTTCCGGGCGGTGTCACACACATGGCGCCGGGGCACGCCTCGCTTGTCGCGGGCTTGCTGCCAGAAAAACCGTGCCCAGACGTACCGTTCCACCTGCATGACGGTCCCTTCGTGTTGGCTACTCACGGACCGTATGGGTGCAATCACATGAAAGGTTTCCAAGCGGGAAAACTCGCAGGTAAATAGCAGGTACTGTCGTCAACATGAACACCATCGGGGCAACTATCCGTCGGCTACGACGCTGGCGTGGCCTCACGATCGAGCAGGCTGCCGGGCTCGCTGGGATCACCAAGGGTTACTTGTCAAAGATCGAAAACGGCCGTGTGGCAGTCGATAAACGCAGCACCCTCGTCGCTATCGCGGACGCGTTGCGGGTGAGCCTTGTCGACATCACCGGCGACGGATTGGAAATCCGTGACCCCGAAGCTGATAGCACCGTGCCGGCGATCCGCGCTGCTCTGCTTGACAGCGATTTCGATGACAGCCCGGCGAGAGGTGAGCTGTCAGCGTTGGTTGCTGAAGCCCAGTTGGTGGCTGCCATGCGGCAGGCCAATCAGGTGGCTGAGGCCGGTCGTCGCCTGCCACCGTTGATCACCGCGTTACACACGCATACGCGGCAGGCTGAGGCGTTGCGTGCGCTCGTCAGCGTCGCGCACACCACCTCGCTTCTCGTGAAGGGATTAGGTGCGCCCGATCTTGCGTGGATCGCCGCTGACCGTGGCCACGAAGCCGCTGAACGACTCGGTGATCCGCACTGGATCGCACTGGCCGCGTTCGCTCGCACGCAGGCACACGCTGGCCTTGGCGCGCACCGTCGCGCTGGAACGATCGCTCGTAACGCGCTGGAGATCGTGCCCGATGATGCGGTCGACGTCCGCGGCGCACTCACTCTCACCACTGCACTCACGGACTCCGTGGTCGGCAGTGATCCGTCCGCCGCACTCGATGAGGCCGAAGGACTCGTTGCCCACGTCGAGGATGGAAACCGGCATCACCTGCTGTTCACCGCGCCGAACGTGGTTCTGTGGCGCATGGCCACCGCGCTTGAGCAGGGTGACTATGCGAGAGCCGCCACACTGGCGGAGTCGATCCATCCGACCGAGCTGGAAATCAACTCGCGGCGTACCACGTATTTCATCGACTATGCCCGTGCTCTGTGGGGGCTGCGACGACCCGACGAAGAAGTGGTTGCGCTACTGACTCAGGCCGAGAAGCTTGGGCCAGTGCGCACTCGTAGCAACGCCTTCGTGCGCGAAATCGTGTCCACAATGGTGGAACGTGCGCGACACCAAGCCGTTGCCCGAGAAGCACGCGGCCTGGCCTCCCGCATGGGTTTGTTGAAGGCAGGCTGACAGCACAGCAAAGGCTCTTGGCACCCCACCGTGCCGGGGCTGTTTCGCCTATGTAGAGCGAGAAATGCGAGCTGCGTAGTTCACCCGATCGGCTGACTCCCTCCCTGTTGGCCTGATTGGCGTGAGATCGCTGGCAGCGTGGCACTGAACCACGACGAGAGAGGACTAGTTTGCGTCATGACCTGTCTCGCCACGTTCGCCCGTGAGCCGGTCGCCCCGTACAGCGCGCAGTTTCCGCTGCCTGCGGCCCACCGCCCGTTCGGTGTCAGCGACGTCCTGAATCCCGGGCTGTTCGCCCGATCGACGAGGGTGTGAGTTGGGTCTCACGAGGGTGTGTCCTCTCGGGCAGGACGCCTCCGTTTTCGGGGGTTTGCTGCATTTCTGCTGTACGCGGCCCGAAGGCCGCGTTTCCGCTGGTGTGTTTGTGCAGCTAGAAACGTGTCGGGTGGGCCCGGTGGGACTCGAACCCACACTGGCACGGACCTAAACCGTGTGCCTCTGCCAATTGGGCTACGGGCCCGACACGTGCAGCCTAACGCCTGGCCCCGAGGGCCCGTGTGGGCGGTAAGGCATTGGTGAGCCAGCACGCTGTCGCTGTCGATCGGGTCACACACTCGTCGGCGTGGCCGGTGAGGCGTCTGCCGCCGTGGTGATCTACCGTGACAACACTGCGAACAGTGCTTTTCAGGGAGGACACGTGGCGCGCGACCCGGAAACGATCGAACGCGACATTGAGAAGGCCAGGGAGGCGCTTGCGGCCACCCTGGACCGCATCAGCGAGAAGGCGGATCCGAAACAGCTCGCCGACTCGGCGCGGAGCACTGTCCAGGCCAAGCTCGACGAGCCGAAGATCAAATACCCGCTGATCGGTGCGGGGCTGCTACTCGGTGTTCTGCTGCTGCGCAAACTCTTGCGCTGAACAGCGGTGAGCCGGGCTGAGACGTCACGACCGGCTGAAGTGACGTCTCAGCCCACGTGCGCATAGTCGTGACGTGCCGCTTCCTCTGGGCTGCGGCTCAGTTCCTTACGCGGAACCGTCGGAGTCACCGCAGGAGCGGTGCCTTCCTGGCCCTCCTGGGCTTCAGCGGTCACCAGGTTCCCCTGGTCCGTCGGGTTCTCCCGGTCCCCCTGTTCTTGTTGGGCCTGGTACGCCTGGTCTGCCCGGCTCTGCTGCCCGGCCTCGTCGGCCGGGGCCTCGGTGCCGGCGGTGTCAGCGGCCTGTGTCCGGGACGCTTCGGCGTGGGCCTGCTTGTCGGTGCCCTCGGCCTCTTCCGCCGTCTTGTCCTCGTTGCTGTGGTACAGGCGCGCGGTCATGTAGGCGGAGGTGAACTCGTAGGCGCTGCCGTTGAGCAGGTGCACCACCGTCGGCTGGGTGCCCTCCGGTGCGATCTGCTCCACGAGCTGGTCGGCTCGATCCCTCGCCGCGATGAGCCCGGACGCTTCTCCGTTCAGTGTCTTGCCGAGGCCGGACACGGTGACGATCCAGTCCTCGTCACGTCGTACGTATTGCGCGGTGATTGTCTGCGCCACCTGATTCATCCCCTCTCACGACAGGGCAGCGTTCAGCGGAACGTTCCCCTGGCGTTGTGACGATGACTCAAGTCTGTAACGGCGCCCGGGGCGCAGCAACAGGACTTGGCGGAAAACGCTACCCAGAGTGATAACACTCTCAATTGGTCGCCACAAAGAGTGAAGTTAATGTCTCGTAATGTCGCTCAGTGCTGCGAGAGGTGACGGAGGCCGCCCCACAGCAGGTTCATGGCATAGTCCGTTGCGGCAATCGGTGTGATTTCCTCGTTTTGCTCACACCAGATGGCCAGCCGTTCACAGCCGCCGACCACGAACTCCGCCATCGCCTGCGTGAGTGCGAGGTCCGAGACGTTCAGGTAGCTGCTCATGAGGTGCGCGATCAGGTCGGTCTGTTGCCGACGGGTGGCTTCGAGCTCCTCGGCGGCCGAGGTGCCGATCAGGCTCATCTCGTGGCGCAGCAGCGACCACGCCTGCCTGCGGTCGCGCGCGAAGGTGAAGAACGCCAAAAGGCCCTGGCGGAGCGCGTCTTCCGCCGTTGTCGTGCCCAGCACGGACTTCTCGGTGGCCTCGCGTAGCTCCGCGCGGGCGGCCTGGATGCAGGCGAGCAGTAGGCCTTCCTTCGACTGGAAGTACTCGTACAGCATCGGTTTCGAGACGCCGACCCGTTCGGCGATCTCGTCCATCGACGCGGCGGCATAGCCGCGTTCGGCGAACACGCTTTCGGCGACCTCGATCATCTGCCGCTCGCGTTCGGCGCGCGGCATCCGTTTGCGCCGCGCAGGGGGCTTTCCAGACGTGTTCACGATCGCTATCCTACTCCCAGTAACTTACCCTTGGTAAGGTGGACGCCGGGTAACACGAACCGTCGCATGGAGGCACGGACATGGGTAATCGCACCGAGACCGGTGTGGTCGTCGTCGGAACCGGATTCTCCGGCCTCGGCATGGCGATCCAGTTGATCAAAGACGGACGGGAGGACTTCGTCGTGCTGGAGAAAGCCGACGAGGTCGGCGGTACGTGGCGCGACAACACCTATCCCGGCTGTGCGTGCGACGTCCAGTCCCACATGTACTCGTTCTCGTTCGAACAGAATCCGCACTGGTCGCGCTCCTTCTCACCGCAGCCGGAGATCCTCGATTACCTGCGCGGCGTCGCGACGAAGTACGGACTCTACCGGTACATCCGCTTCGGTCAGGAGATGACGGGAGCGCGCTGGGACACCGACGAACACCGCTGGCACGTTACAACGGCGAGCGGTGACGAGTTCGTGGCCCGCTACCTCGTGTGCGGGGTGGGGGCGTTGCACATCCCGCAGATTCCCCAGCTGCCCGGGATCGAACGGTTCAAGGGGACGACGTTCCACTCGGCCCGGTGGGACCACGATTACGACCTGCGGGGCAAACGGGTCGCCGTGATCGGAACCGGCGCCAGCGCCATCCAGTTCGTGCCCAAGATCGCGGAACAGGTGCGGGAACTGCACCTGTTCCAGCGCACACCGCCGTGGGTGATGCCGAAGCCGGACCGTGCCATGCCCGAGTGGGCCAAACGTCTGTTCGAGCGTGTGCCACTCGCTCAGCGCGTCTACCGGGACCTGATCTACTGGTCGCTGGAGCTGCGGGCCGTCGGCTTCAACGGTGATCCGCGCATCATGAAATTCGCGCAGAAGATCGCGGAGCGCCATATCGAGAAGAGCATCTCCGACCCGGTGTTGCGGGCCAAGCTCACGCCCGACTATGTGATGGGCTGCAAACGTGTGCTGATCTCCAACGACTACTATCCGGCGCTGGCGCGCGACAACGTCGAAGTCGTCACCGACGGTATCGCCGAGGTCACCGAGACCGGCATCATCGACAAGGCCGGGACGGAACGCGAAGTGGACGCCATCATCTACGGGACCGGCTTCCGCGTCACCGACGCCTTCGACGACCTCGACATCGTCGGCGCGCATGGCGTCAACCTCGGCAAGCAATGGGCCGAGCAGGGCATGCAGACCCACCTCGGCATCACGGTCACCGGCTACCCGAACCTGTTCTTCCTCCTCGGCCCCAACACCGGGCTCGGGCACAACTCGGTGGTCTTCATGATCGAGCAGCAGATCCGCTACATCGCCGAGGCCATACGTTACGTGGAGGACCACGGGGCCGACGCCATCGAGGCCCGTGCCGACACGCAGGCCCAGTTCAACGCCGACATCCAGCGCAAGCTCGCGAAAGGCGTCTGGACGCGTGGTGGCTGCACCAGCTGGTATCTCGACTCGCAGGGCGTCAACCGCACCATATGGCCAGGCTTCACCTGGCGGTACTGGATGCGGACCCGCAAGCTCGAACCCGGTGATTTCCGGCTCCACCGGCGGGTCTCGGCCGCTACAGGGCGGCGGCTGACAGCTTCTTCAGCCGGGTGAGTAGCTCCTCGGTGCGTAGGCCACACAGCGCCGCGAGCTGTTCCAGCGTGGTCCGGTCGAATCGGACGTCCGCGGAGCCGCCCGCGGCGAGCCTGCCTCTCGCCCAACGGCGCAGTGGCAGGAGCTCGGGTTGTTCGTCCGCGACGACGTCGGCCAGGTTGACCCGCACCTGACCGTTCTCGTGGGCGAACAGCCTGTTGTGGACGCGAGCGAGCAGGTTCTGCGGAAGTTCGTCCAGCGCGAGACAGAGCTCGGCCAACCGGACCACCGAGCACTGTCGGGTGCCCAGTTCGTAGGTCGCCAGAGTCTGCAGTGAGATACCGCTCTGGAGCTTCTCGCCCAATTCCTTACGGGTCCAACCGCGCTCGGTCCGCAGCTTGCGCAGCTCCTCGCCCAGGATCCTCTGGTAAGCGTCGGTGTCGATCAACAGTGCCCCCTGCCCGTCTGGCTACGTCGTTCCTACGACATGTGAATGGGCGGGGAGCCCTTCGCTTACGCGGCGAACCCGAGAAAACCCCACTGACCCGCTATAGATCCTCCGAAAGGAGTATTCAACCGGCCGGTTCACACCAGTCCGAGTCGGTCGGAGTCACTCAGGGGTGATTAGGGCTCGGGAGTCAGTTCACACACGTCACACCATCGGCTGTGATCGGTTGTTCGGCCGCCTCCTCACCGGCTTGTCGAGGGGCTCCCGTCACCGAGGTCCCGGGTGTGTTGCCGCCTCCGGCGGGAGCGCCCGGCGTGGAGTTACCGTTTTGCTGATAGTCGGGGGCGAGCAGAACGCGTACGTGGCCGGGACTGACGTCCGGGTTCTCCTCCACGGCGATCTCCCTACCCAACGCCGCGGCCACCGCCTCCGCGGAGGACCGCTCACCGGAGGCGGACTGCACCACACTGCTTTGTCGCGGCGTGTCGTTGGCCACCTCGCCCTGCGTGAAACCCTGTGCGACCAGTGCCTCCGAGACACTGCTGGCCAGGCCTTGGATGTTCGACGTGTTGTAGATGTCGACGGTGATCTCCTCGGGGGCGGGGGTCGGTGACGCCTCGGCTTTCCTGCCGGAGAGCTTCGCCACGAAATTCCGCACCTCACTGGGGTTGATCTTGATGGCGAGTCCGTCCGGAGTCTCGAATTCCGGATTCTCGATCGGGATGGTGTGGAACTCGATCTGGCCACCGGTGAAATCCTTCATCTGTTGGGCGAACGACAGGATGTCCCAGCCCTTGTTCACCACAACCGATTTCTTGATGGCCTCGGTCAGTCGCTCCAACTTCCCCGGGTCCGTGAGCGTGCCCGCCGACAACACCTTGTTGGCCAATCCGGCCAGGAACACCTGCTGGCGTACGACTCGGTCGAGGTCTCCGCGTAGCAGTCCGTGTCGTTGTCGCACGAACGCCAACGCGTCCACTCCGGAGATCGACTGCCTGCCGGCCTTGAAGTTCGCGCCCGAATACGGGTCACGGGTCGCCTGGTTCAGGCACACCTCGACACCGCCGACGGCGTTGGTGATCTCGTAGAACCCCAACAAGTTGATCGAGGCGTAGTTGTCGACGGTCTGTCCCGTGAGCGCTTCGACCGTCGCGATGAGGGTCTTGGCGCCCTCCTGGTTGCTACGGACCTCGAGTTCCTGCTCGTCGGTGACGCCTTCCTGGCGTAACCGTTCCTTCGCGGCGGCCTTACCCCGCGCATACGCTGAGTTGATCTTGTGTTGGCCGAAGCCGGGGATGTTGACGTACGAATCCCTCGGCAGTGACAACGCCACCGCCTTGCGGCCGTCGTTGGGGATGTGCACCAGGATCAACGTGTCGGTGTTGAGCTCGCTGTCGGCGACACCGGCGTTCAGTTTGGCCAGCATGTCCTGCGGCAGCGGGTTGCCCTGTGCGTCGACCCGGCTGTCCATGCCGACGAGGAGGATGTCACGCGCCCCGTCCGCCGGTAGCTCACCCGTGTCCTCCCCGATGACGTCCGCCATCGTGAGGCCGTCCACCAAACCTTTCATGGCCGCCCAGGCGTAGCCGGTGATGGTCAACACCAGCACGGAGACCATGGCCAGGACGATCCGGGCCCCGGTCCCGCCCTTGCTGCGCTTCTGCTCCGAAGCGGGAACCGCCCTGACGGAGCTTCCGTCCGGTCGCCCGGCCCGACGTCCCCGGTGATCCCCACGCGTGCTCGTGGGACGACGTCGCACCTCGTCCGCCCCACGTGCTCCGGAGCGGGAGCGACCGCTGTCCCGGACCGGGGGAGAGGACCTGCGCCCCGACTGTCTGCCCCGTGCGCGGTCCGTGCCGCCGCGAGGCGGGACACGGCGAGTCGCGTCCGCATCGCGCCGTGTCCCTCGGCGCGGTGGTCGGGGATGGCGCGGGTCGTCTCCCGGCGGTCGTTCCACGCCAGCGGCTCCTTTCCGTCGCTGCTTTCCCGACGTGCCTGCACGGTCCTCTTACGGGAACAGACGTGTGGAAACGGGGTGCGGTTGTCGTAGGGTGCCACACGGGGACGTGAAGACACCGATACCCACCCCGCTTGTTGCGGTTTTTCAGACCTTCGCTCGCCGACCGGGCGATGTCAGCGCGGCCGCCGTCGTCACGGCAGCGGCGGCAGCGGCAAGCAGGCAGGCTGAGGTGTGCACGGCTAGGCCGAGTGTGTCGGGAGAGGACGTCGCGGTCACCGACAGCAACGGTGGAATGCAGGCGGCGGCGGTGAGTACCCATGTGCTGGGGGCGTTCGTGGAACCCGTGCGCACGCTGTGCAACAACGACATCCCCAGCAACAGTTGCACCAGACTCTGCACCGGATCGAGCAGAAGTCCCTGCAAACCGGACAATTCGGTGCCGAGTGTGGTGAGTGCGAAACCGAAGAGCCCGATGACCGCGAAGCCCAGTCCGGCGGCGGTCGCGGTGTGGGACAGCACACGGTCGAGACCATGCTGTGCGGGATTCCACATCGGCACTAGGTGAGGGCGGTGCCAGACGTGCCGCTCGAAACCGAAAAACACCAGTACGGCGGGGCCTACGAGCAGCGCGACGGCCAACACCGCGCGGGGTTGCACGAACCGGCCGAGATCGAGGCCGAAACGGGGTAGGTAGACGGCCGAGACGAGCAGCAGCACGGCGACGAGGAAGAGCAGGTACAAGCTCATCGGCACGCGGGAGACGAGACCCGCCGCACGCAGAAGTTCCGGGCGGTGCGCTGTCCGCATCAGCCGGGAGCGGAACAGCCCGAGGAGGGAAAGCTGCACCAATCCGATCAGCAGCACGGACGTCGTCGGGCCCGCCAGTGCGGGAGGGGCCTCGGCGAGCCCGAGCATCGCGAAGGGCAGCGCACCCGTCACGACACCGAGTACCAAGGCGCCGAACGCGGCCCCGCCGCTGAGGGCCAACTGCAGACGAGAAGGTACGAAGCCGTTTCGATGGGCGAACGCGGCGTGTTGGGCCAGCAGCGCGAGCGCCAACGTCCCGACGTGGTGGGGCCATGACGAGGTCGTGCGGGTACTCAGCCATTCAGTCCCCGCCAGCAGGACCGTCAGTGTCACGGGAAGCAGGCGGGGTATTCGTCGTTGCAGAGCCAGCATCGCCGGGGTGAGGAACACCGTGAGGAGGTAGAAGCCGAGCAACCACAGCGGATGCAGCGCGACCCGCACCACCGCGTCGATGGTCGAGGGGGGCACGCGCAGCAATTCCAACGCCAAGGGCAGGGCGAAGGCGACGATCGCGAACACCAGCGCCAGTTGCAGCAGCCAGCCGGCCCGGTGGGCCAGATAGGCGCGGACGCCACCGCCTGCGCGGACGATCGCGTTCCAGGTCGCGGCGTTGGTGTGGCCCACCGCGAAGAAGAACACCACCGCGGTCTGCGCGATCCAGGTCAGTGGCCATAGCCAGGAGGGGGGAGCTCCCGCCCACTGGGCCAACGCCACCCCCGACTCCCCGAGGACGAGGACTCCCACACTGCCGACGCCGAGGAGTGTCCAAGGGGTGGCGAACAGCACCGGACTTTTCCGGCCCGTCCGTTCCGGACGTGCTCGCGGTGTGCGGGCCGGTGCGGACAGGAGGCGGTCACGGAGTCGGTGCCACAGGAGGACCCCGATGGCCACCACACCCGCCAGCAGTGGCAACACGGGCTCGCCGACGGGTGGCCCCCAGCGTTGGTGCCAGGAGTTCACCACGAGTCCGGCCGTGTAGATCGCGGCGACACCTCGGCACAGGGACCGTGATTCCTGCGGGTTGATGTCGCACGTGGCGTACATGTCCTCGGACAACCGCTCATCGAGTGCTTCCCGCAGGTCCGGCTCGAGCGGACTGCCTTTCTTCTCGGCGTAGCGCAACAGGTCGTAGCCGAGGTCATGGGAGCGGCATGGCGTGCCGAAGTCCCACGGGGTGCTGTCGTCGCCCCACGGTGCGGAACATCCGCCCCCGACGTGCACGGCTCTGACCGTGCCGTCGAGCGCGGGCTGTGTCCCGACTCGGACCCCCGTGACCACTGTGAAGTCGGAGGGCAGCAGGGTCAGTGCCTCCGCGGATCGGTCGGGGTCGAGAAGCGCCTCGATGGCTCGTTCGGCGTCGGCCACGTCCCCCTCGGCGGGACCTGTCTCGGGGACGGCGGGGGAACGTGATGCCGCGAGTCCGAAGCCCACCACCACGAACATCAACACGAGAAGTCGGGTGGCACCGCCCAGCAGATTCCGGCAGCGTGCATGCGGTCTCTGGCGGACGGACATACCTGAAAGAGTGACAGCGGTGGAATGGGGCGATCGCTCGGGGGTCGTGTTATGGTGTGCGGTTTCAACCATTGACGTGCTGGATGCACCATTCGGTACTACGCGACCGAATTCGTCGGTGTCCGCTGTCCCGAGGCCGTTCGCCGTCCGCTCAATCCCACCCGATGCGTCGCCGACGACCCCGACGAGGCGGGATCAATGCGGTACGGGTGCGAAGCTGATGCGGTTACGTCCGGCTTCCTTCGCGTCGTACACCGCCGTGTCCGCGGCCTGGAGCAGGCCGTCGAGGTCGTCGGCGTGTCGAGGGAACACCGCTATACCGATGGACGCCGTGCGACCACTGATGGTGACCTGGGCACCTCGTTTGTCGGTGGTGGGGATTCGCAACGCGGCGATGGTGGTCCGGACCCGTTCTGCCGCGAGTTCGGCGGCCGCGGCATCGGCGTTGGGAAGCAGCAGCAGGAACTCCTCGCCGCCGAACCGACCGACGAGGTCGGCGGGCCGGGTGACGCTGGACAGCGCATTCGCCACCGCGGCGAGCGCGTCGTCCCCCGCAGGATGTCCGAACGTGTCGTTGATTTGTTTGAAGTGGTCGAGATCCACCATGAGCACGGCGAGTGTGCTCCCCGAGCGCCGGACACGATTGAGGGCGCGCTCGGCCGACTCCGTCCAGCCGCGCATGTTGAGCAGACCTGTCTTGGGGTCGGTGACGACCGCGTCCTGCAGCTGGTCGAGTTCGGCGAGTCGGTTGAACACCACGGTCACCACCGCCATGATCGCCACGGCGGGGGGCATGGTGACCACCAGTACCGCGGTCACGGCTCCGAGTCCGGTGGTGATGGCCTCCAGCAGGTTGTCGGCCTTGCTGCCCAGGACCGTTCGGACGGTCGGGGAGGGAGAGCCGAGAGCGAGGATCCCGCCGACGTAGAGGACCTGCACTCCTTCGTACACCAGGGCCGTGGCCAGGATGAGCCCGAATTCCCGCAGTGACTCGGCCGCGGTCAACGTGGTCCAGTCGCGGGGCCCCATCGCCATGTAGCAGAGATTGGCCAATGCGGCCGCAAGACCGTGCGCAAGGGACGAATAAATGAAATTGTGTGCGGGTCTCCGCGCGACGAACCAACGCTGGATCCGGATGACGACGACCAACAACACGGCGACCGTGGCGGGAAGCACCAACGTCGCCGGGAAAACCCATACGGCGGTGAGGTCGATGAGGACGGTCTTCGTACGGTTCCGACGCCGTTCTTCTTGGCGGCGGGTCAATTGTATGTGTACTGTCGCGCCGGCCGCGAGGATGGTGAACTCGAGCCAGTCCGAGCCGGTGGGCTGAGGCGAGTGGGCGAACGCCGCCGCGAACCCGCCCACCGACAACACTTCCATGGTGATCAGGAAGACGATGAACCGCCTCGGCCTGGTCCACAAAGCCCAGTTACGAGGCAGTAGCGCTCGGCGGTCTTTGAGACTCCCGGAGCGATCACTCGGTGGGCGCGTGGGCCTCGACTCCCTGCTCACGGCCCCGCTGTCCGCCATATCCGGCATAACGATTCCTGGCGACGGCCGATCCTGTGGAATGAGCGGCACTCGCCAATCCTCTCGCGCGTGTCGGTCATGTGGGCCAAGTCGGCTCGGCCGGGACGACCGGTCCGACGAAGTCCACGACGGGACAAGACATCGTTAGTGATCAGTATCATCTCATCGCGCCGAAAAATCGTGTAGACAAGCCCACCGGACTGTACTGTTGGGGCAGTATTGGTGCGTGGTCTCCGAAGCCGTTTTCGACCTCGGTACGAACTCGGACGCGAGTGGAGGTGTTCTCCCTTGTCTGACCGCGACTTCTGACCTACAACTGGGGCACTGACGACGATGTCGTCCTGGGGAGGTGTCTGATGTCCGACCGCGACTTCTGAAACCGCTGATCCATTGTTGATCGCACGGTTTTCCGAGCGGGATTCCGCTCTTATCGCAAGGGGGTGTTTGCTGTGACCGACCGCGACTTCTGAAACCGCAGGGTAATCGTCATCACCGATGATCCGAAAGATGTGCCGTGGCAGGCTACGGTGGCCGAGTGTCGTTCGGCGTGTAGTCGTGGTTCGCACTCGAGTCACCCCTGGTCACTTCACGGCGTGAGGCGTATCGCGTTCTCGGTACCTAACTTCTGATTACCGAATAACCCTTCTCGCCCGACTTCACGCCGTGAATGCCACGGCACAATCAGGTGGTCGTCGCGGATGACCGCGAGGTCACCGCGATGATCGTGATGAGTTTCGACGCACCGTCGCCGGTTGGGTCACTGGGTCTTCAGGATGCGCGCCCAGGACACGGCGACCGGGATCGTGAGTACGACACCCGCCATTCCGGCGAGGGCGATCGTGAACGTCGCGGATCCGACGAGATCCGCGATCACGCCGCCGAGTGCGACACCCAAACCCTGTGCGACGCGGAGGCCGGTGCGGTAGACGCCGCCCGCGCCTCCGCGTAACTCGTTGGGGACCCACGTGATGAAGGTGGCGCCCACGGTGATGATGTAGGCACCCGCGGCGCCAGCGAGCATCAACAGCAACAGAGCGAAGGGCAGAGTGGGGGTCGCTGCGAAACCGATGAGGACCGCTGCGGCCAGTGTGGCCAGCACGCCCATGATGCGCTTGCGGTTCTGGGCTGAGACGAAGCGGGAAAGCACGAACGTCCCGAGGATGAAGCCCACGGGATCAGCGGCCAACAACCACCCCACGGCCTGTTCTGAGGCGCCGATCTGGTGGGCGAGTGGAGCGGCGAGCCCTTCGGGGATCACCGCGAGGCCCACCAACCAGGACAGCGCCAGCAACACTCGTAAGCGGCGTTGTCCCCATACCCATCGCACGGCGCTGAACCAACCGTCGCCAGGGTCGCCGGGAACGGGACGCTGTCGCACCGAGAATTGCACGAGCGCCGCGGCCACGAGGAAGGTCAGGGCGTCGAGGGCCAGCGCCCACGAGGGACCGAGCGACGTGACCAGCAACCCCCCGCCGCCGAGACCGATGAGCATGCCGATGTTGGTGGTGATACCCCGCAGGTCCTGACTGCGCAGGTACAGCTCGTCGTCGGCGAAGACCTCCCTGGTCAACGCGTTTTGTGCCGCGTTGGCCGGTGCTCCGGCCAGCCGGGCCAACACGACCAGCGTGACCAGAACGGCCAGCGGTGTTCCGGGGATCGCCATGGTCCCCACGAACACCGCCTGCATGACGAAGGACACGACGAGCACGGTTTTCCGGGGCCGTCTGTCGGCGATCTGGGAGAGTCCGAGACCACCCGCGAGAGCGGGCAGGAAGGTCAGCGCGTACACCACGGCTGCCCATAACGCCGAACCCGTGCGGCCGTACACCACGATGGACAACGCCACCGTCGTCAGATGGTCGCCGAGGACTGATTGGGCCTCCGCGAACCACAGGGCACGGAACTCCCGGTTGCGGAGAGCGTCGCTCATCCGGGGCGCTGTCGTGGTAGTTACCAACTTCGTCATCCTGTGCCGAATCGGTTACTGATTGCAACGTCGGCGCCCACGTTAGTTTTCTTCGCGGTGGTGTGGCGTCGAACATCGGACGTTGCCCGGAACGGGCTAATGCGGGAGTGCCTTACTCGTCCGGACTGCGAACATCGACGGATTCCCGTCGTTGCCCGGGTTCCGCAACCGGTCGTCATCCCTCGTTCGTGTGACTGTCCCATTCGGGTGAAATGTCTTCGAAGCGCACGGGAATGTGGAGATCGAAGGATGGATTCGGCGCACCCGGTACGGCGCGACGGGTGGGGTGAAGGCGGGGACGCGCGAACCGATGTGCTCCGGCGATGTCATCGACCGTGGGTGAGCCGGAAGTGATGCGCTCGTCGCGGGCATTCCGTCGTTTGCCGGACCATGCGTCGGAAACGGTCGGATGTCACGGCGCCGGTCCCGTACGGCCGGACCGACGCCGTCCCTGTCCTGCGAAGTATGTCTAAAGTGGCTGGTTCGAGTGGAGTTCGAAGCGGTCGATCGGTCAATTCCGGTAGAGCGCTTCGATGTCCGAGTGGTACCGATCGACGATGACACGGCGTTTCAATTTCAGTGTCGGGGTGAGTTCGCCGCTGTCGGGGGTCCACGTTTCGGTCAACAGGCGATAGCGTTTCACCTGCTCCACCCTGGCCAACCGTTCGTTGGCCGCGTCGACCGCCCGGTCGATCTCGGCGCGCACGGCGGGATGTTCGGCCAACGTGGCGAGGTCGTCCGACTCGATGCCGCGGGCCGCCGCCCAGGAGGGGGCCATCTCGTCGTCGAGCACGATGAGCGCCGTGAGGTAGGGCCGATTGTCGCCGATCGCGATGGCCTGGCCGATGAGCGGATGTTCCTTGAGCAAGCTCTCGATCTTGGTCGGGGCGATGTTCTTGCCCCCGGAGGTGATGATGAGTTCCTTCTTCCGGTCGGTGATGGTGACGAACCCGTCGTCGTCTATCGAACCGATGTCGCCCGTGGCGAACCAGCCGTCGGCGTCGGTGGCCGATTCGATCGTTCCGTCCTCCTGCAGGTAGCCGAGGAACACGATGGGGCCCCGGACCAACAACTCACCGTCGTCGGCGACTTTGACCTCGACATCGGCGATCGGGCGACCCACCGTCCCGGCTTTGAAGGCGTCGGCGCAGTTGCTCGTGACGGCACCCGCGGTCTCCGACAGGCCCCACACCTCATGGATCTCGACCCCGAGACCCGCGATGAAGTACAGCACCTCGAGAGGGAGCGCGGCCGCGCCGCTGGAGGCGAAGATCAGTCCGTCCAGGCCCAGCATCTGCCGGATGGGGGCGAGCACGGTGCGGTCGGTTTCCGCGATGCGGTCCGCCAGCTCCTGCGGTACCTCTTTGCCCTCGCTACGCAGTTTGTAGCCCGTTTGTAGCAGTTCGTTGGCGGCCAACAGGG